>Ga0187833_10003320_pt1 | contig 16422 bp, 15 predicted proteins | sample ETNtaG_37_FD_167968 | JGI IMG/M metagenome (GOLD analysis project Ga0187833, IMG submission 167968) | Marine microbial and viral communities from oxygen minimum zone, Eastern Pacific Ocean - ETNP2014_SV_400_PacBio MetaG (Illumina Assembly) | ecosystem: Environmental > Aquatic > Marine > Hypoxic...
AGAAGAAGGCAGCGCCGAAGCGTAAAGCCAAGAAGAAGGCAGCGCCTAAGCGTAAAGCCAAGAAGAAGGCGAAGCGCAAAGGTAGGAAATAACCCTCAGGGGTTTAATGCGGTTTGGAGGTCCTGCTCCGTGCGGGACCTCCATCCTTCTTTTTCAGGCTGGTTTTCGGCATATTTCACCCATGGCCACTCTGGTTTTTGATATCGAGACATCCGCTGTTCCGCTCGAGTCGTTCGACGAATCCTCCCAGGAATATCTGATGCGTCCTGCCAGTCGTCTGCCAACCGAGGTGGAGCAGGAGGCCAAGCGGGAGGAACTCACCCGGATGATGAACCTGTGGCCGTTCACCGCGCAGGTGGTCTGCGTCGCGATGATCAACGCCGAGACACTTCGCGGCCAGGTGATCTTCATCGCCGACGATTTTGAGTCAAACACCCGGGCGGCTGTCGGGGTGGATTTCGCGCCGGTGATGGACGAGGTCGAGTTGCTGAACCAGTTTTGGGCAGTGGCCAAGCACTACGACAAGGTGGTGACGTTCAACGGTCGGCAGTTTGACATCCCATTCCTTTATCTTCGCTCGGCGCAACTCGACGTGCCGATCACGAGGAAGAACTGGCTGGGCTACCGGTTTGCCACCGAGCCGCACTGTGACCTAGCCGAGCAGTTGACCTTTTACAACGTCAGCGGACGGGACGGCGCGGCGCGGCGGTTCAACCTTGATTTCTACTGCAGGGTGTTCGGCATCGAGTCACCCAAGTCGCACGGCGTCACTGGCATGGATGTGAACCAGTTGATGGAGGAGGAGCGTTACGAGGAGATCGCCGAGTACTGCCTGCGGGATGTGTTTGCCACGGTCAAGCTGTTCGACATCTGGAAGGCTCGCCTGGCCGGCATCAAGTGATCCGCTTGGCCAGGCGCGTCAGACTTCATCCATGACCGGCCGCAGGCTTGCGATGGCCACCATGGTTTCTTCGGTGACCTGTTGATAGAGGTTGCGCAATTGCGGGCGTGGGCAAATCCGGGCTCTTTCGCGCTCTGAATCGAAATGGATCGGATGGCCGAACTTCACCGCGGTCGTTGCTAGCCTTGGCACGGCGTGGTGTCGGCCGTAGGCGTTGTAGGTCCAGACGCGCACCGGCACGACCGGTGCCCGCGACCTGATAATGGCAAGGCCGATGCCGGCTTGTGCGGATCTCATCTCGCCATCACTCGTCCGCGTGCCCTCGGGGAAAATGATGATGGCGTTGCCCTTCAGTAGTCGCTCGAGGATGTTTTTCAGTCCCCTGGCACCGCCGCCTCCTCTATCCACCGGCACGGAATTTAGTCTACGCAGGAACGGCCCGGAAAATCGGTTTGAAAACAGGTCTTCACGGGCGAGGTAGTTGATGGGTCGCGGCAGGCTGCTGCCGACGAATGGCGGGTCGAAGTAGCTCTCGTGGTTGGCGGCGAGAATCACCGGGCCGGTGGGCGGCACGCGCTCGGGATGGTACACCCGGCATCGGAACAGGTTACGGAACAGCATCCGAGACGCGCTCCAGGCCAGCCAGTAGAGCGGTGTCATCCGGCCTCCTCCAGTCGTTCGCGCACCTCGTTGATGATCAATGTGCTGGTCTCCTCCGCTGTCATTTTCGAGTTGTTGATGACGCGCGCACCGAGCGGGATCATCAACGGCGCGGCGGCGCGCTGGCTGTCGCGCTTGTCGCGCTCGGCGAGATTTTCGTCCACGCCATCGGCGGCCCGGCGCTTGGTCCGCACGTCCAGCGCGGCTTCTAGGTAAAACTTGAAGTCCGTCTCGGGGAAAATGTTCGAGCCGATGTCACGGCCCTCCATCACGAGGTTGCCAAACTGCACGCATTCGCGTTGTTTGGCCTTCATCCACTTGCGAACCGCCGGCACGGCGGCGACGGATGGCACGGCGGCGCTTGTCTCGGCGGTGCGGATTTCCTTCTCCGGGAAGTAGCCGTTGACGTACAGGCGAATGTCCCCGTCGTCGTTTCGCAGTTCGGTCTTCCAGCGGCGGCACAGCGAGGCGATCGCCTTTACGTTTTCGAGCTTTACGCCCTTCTTGAGGCAGTGCCACGCGAGGCTGCGGTACATGGCGCCGGTGTCGACATAGGCGTAGTCCAACGCCTTGGCGATGAGCTTGGCGTTGGTGCTTTTACCGCTGGCGCTGGTTCCGTCCAGCGCGATCACGATTGGTTTTTCCATGAATGAAACTGGTTGCTTTCTAGTCCGCCGCCAGCTGACCCGGCTCCAGCGGGCTGCTTTGTCCGTCCAGCAGCTTTATCCCCAGCCCCTGGGGAGCCGGCGCAGCGAGCTTTTGGAAAAACGTGGGGAACGTCTTGCGAACGCAGGCGGGATTCTTGATGCGGATGCCCGGCACTTTCAATCCCAGAGTGGCAAAACACATTGCCACGCGGTGGTCGTCGTGTGTCTCGATCGTCGCGCCGTGCAGTGTGCCCGGCTGGATTTCCAGCGTGTCGCCGCTCTCGACAACCGCCGCGCCGCACCGGGCCAAGCCAGTGCGCAGCGCCTCGACGCGCTCGCATTCCTGCACGCGCAACCGGCCCAGCTCGGTGAAGCGCACCGGCCGCACGGCTAGGGGCGCGATGGCGATCGCCGTCATGATGCTGTCGCCTAGGTCGTCCCGCCGCGATAGCGCACCGGGTAGCGGCAGCTTGGCCGGGAACTTGGCGTCGATCTGCCAGCCCGAGCTTGGCCAGCGCGCCACGGTGACCGGCCTGCTGCCGTCCGCCGCCAATATGTGGCCGGCGGCCCAAAAATAACTGCCGCCCGAGGCGTCCGGCTCGATGGCCAGGCGTCCGCCGTCACTCGGGAACGCCTCGATCAGCCCGGTGGTCATCGTCACGTACGGCGACGCCGCGCCGGCCTCGCCGTCGATGCCGACCTGCCATTGGCCAAGCCCGGCGCCGAGCAGCAGCGCTGAGGCGAACTGCGAGCTCTCCCCGATCTCCACACGGCAGCTCCCGGCGCTTGGCCCGGTGCCGTGAATGGCCACCGGCAACTTATCGGTCTCCGAGTCGATGCGGTAGCCGAGCTCGCGCAACGCGCGCAGAAGTGCGGCCTGCGGTCGCTCGTGCATGCGTGGTACGCCGGTGAGCCGGTAAACGCCTTGGCCAAGGCAGAGGAACGCCGTGAGAAAACGGGCCGCCGTGCCGGCGTTGCCCACAAAAAGCTCGAGCGGCAGCTCCTCCGTGCCACCGTGTGGGATCGCCTGGCCAAGCCCGGTGACGCTGATCGTGCGGTTGCCCGGTTCGCCGGCATCAGGCCGGACGTCGATCGCGTAGCCAAGGCGCCGCAGCGCCTCGACCATCACCTGCGTGTCCTCACTCCACAACGCGCCCTCAAGCGTCACGTTGCCCTTGGCCAATGCGGCGAGGATGAGCGCGCGGTTGGTGATGCTCTTCGAGCCGGGCACGGTGATCTCCACCTCGGGCGCGGCGCCCAGCGGGACGATCTCGATGAGGTCGGGCAGGGGCATCGTCAGCCAGGGTCGGCGGAATGGTTCCAGTCGTCCCGCGTGGTCTTGGCCTGCTGCAGCCAGGCCTCGATCGCCTCCGGCGAGTCGTCGGTGATCAGCTCGCGCAGTTGGCCAAGTTCGTCGGTGAATTCGTCGATCGCGGCGAGAATGTCGTCGCGGTTCGAGCCGACGATGTCACGCCACATCACCGGCGACCCGGCGGCCAGCCGTGTCATGTCGCGAAAGCCGGTCGCGCAAAGCTGCGCCTGCTGCTCTCCGTGCGCGGGGTCGAGCACGCGCCGGGACAGGGCCGAGGCCAACAGGTGCGGCAGGTGGCTGCAACGGGCGACGAGCCGATCATGCGTGTCAGCCGGCATGGCAACCGGCTGCGAGCCGAGGCCGGCCCAGAAATCGTTCACCGTGGCCAGCGCGCCGGCGTGGGTGTCGCCGGTCGGCGTGACCACGCAGACGGTGCCGTCGAACAGGTCCGCCCTGGCGGCGGCCGGGCCGGTTTGTTCGCTGCCGGCCATCGGGTGGCTGCCGACGAAGTGCGCCGCGGCCCCGGCGCAAAGTGGCGTCAACTCGGCGACGAGTTGCTGCTTTGTGCTGCCGACGTCGGTCACCACCGCACCCGGCTTGAGGTGAGGCAGCGTGCGTTTGGCCAAGGCAGCCATGCCGGAAATGGGTGTGCACAGCACAATCAAGTCGGTACCGGCGACTGCCTCGGCGAGGTCGAGTGTCACCTCGTCGGCAACACCAAATGCTTGGCACTCGGCCACGCTCTCAGGGCGGCGCACCAGCGCGGAGACGCGCTTGGCTAGGCTGCGCGCCCGCGCCGCCAGGCCAATCGACCCGCCAAGCAGCCCGGTCCCGATGATGGTGAGTTTGTCCAACGGCACCGGCGCATTAAACCGGCGCAGCCTCCGGGAGTCGAGCAGAGTCGGGAACCGGGCCAAAAAGGCAGCGCCGCATTGACGCCGGATGGGTGGCCTGTTACATACCACACCCAGTCTGGGAGCGCCGAGCTTGGCGGCTGGACAGTCAAGAAAATCATGCCTGCAAAAAAGAAGAAGGCTGCAAAATCCACCCGGCAAAAACCGAGATTCCGGCGCGTGCTGCTCAAGATCAGCGGCGAGGTGCTCGGCGGCAAAACCGGCGGCATATGCGTGGAATCGGTTCACGACATCGCCGGCCAGGTTCGCGAGGTGGCACAGCTGGGCGTGCAGATCGGCGTCGTGGTCGGCGGCGGCAATATTTTTCGCGGCTTGCAGGGTAGCGAGAAGGGCATCGAGCGGGCCACCGGCGATTACATGGGCATGCTCGCCACGGTGATCAACTCGATGGCACTGCAGGACGCCCTCGAGAAACAGGGCGTGGCGACCCGCGTCCAGTCGGCCATCAGCATGTCGCAGGTGGCCGAGCCGTTCATCCGCCGCCGAGCCGTGCGTCATCTGGAGAAGGGCCGCGTGGTGATCTTCGGCGGTGGCACCGGCAACCCCTACTGCTCCACCGACACGGCGGCTGCCCTGCGCGCCAACGAGATCGGCGCGGAGGTGATTCTGAAGGCCACAAAGGTCGATGGCATCTACGACAGCGACCCGATGAAAAACCCGAAGGCCAAGCGCTTTGCCAGGATCAGCTACATTGATGCGCTGCAAAAACGGCTCAAGATCATGGACTCGACCGCGTTCTCGCTGTGCATGGACAACAGTATGCCGATCATCGTCTTTGACCTCTTCAAGAAACACAATTTCCGCAAGATCATCCTCGGCGGTCAGGTCGGCACGCGGGTGAGTTAGGCTACTTGGCCTTCTGCGCTAGGCCAAGTGCGGTGATCAAAATGGTCAAGTTGGCCAACAGCCGGTTTCGGTTCATCGGGTGATCAAATGTTTACTTCACCGGTCGCGGTGTCGCTTGGCTGCAAACCAAGTTTCGCGCGGATGTCCGCCAACTCGTCACGGATGCCGTTTTTGAAAAAGATGATGTCCGCCTTGTGGATGAGCAGGTTGGCGCCCATGTTGACAAACCGCGCCTGGCTGGCGGTGTCGCCCCAGGCATGAATACCGGCGCCGATGCCCCTTGCCCGCGCCTTGGTGAAAATCGTCTCCGCCGTCTCGAGGAACGCCGGGTCGTCGTATTGCTCCGGCAAGCCGAGGCTGCACGACAAGTCATGCGGCCCGATGAGCACCGAGTCGATGTCCGGCACGTCGAGGATGCGATCGAGGTTTTCGACGGCCGGCACGCTTTCGATGTTGATAATGAGCAGGTTGTTTTCGTTGAAGCCGGGCGCGTAGTCGGCGAGGTTGTCGGGGAGCGGTTCGCCGGCGAGCGAGTCGTTCAGGCGCTGGCCCTTGAGCGGGCGCAGCTTGGTTGCGCCGCGCAGTTGCCGCACCTGTTCGGCCTGCTCAATGTAGGGCGCAACGACTCCGGCTGCGCCGTCGTCCAGCGCCATCGTCGCCTCGTAGGGCGAGGGGGAGACGGTGCGAACCAGCGGCGGCAGCCCCATCGCGGCGTAGGCGCGGCACATCCACGAAACCTGGCTGCGATCCAGCGCGATGTGCTCGGTATCGATGAACACGAAATCGAGCCCGCAATCGCCGAGCACCTTCGGCCAGAAGGGCGAGGGCGAAACAATCAGCGTTCCGAAGACCGGGCCGCCGTCGTGAAGGGCTTTCTTTAATTCAACCGGTGTCATTTTAGTAGGTCACCTCCACCGGTTGGCCGGTCTTGCCGGACTCGACGGCGGCAAAAACCGTGGCGGCGATGTCGCGTCCGTTTTGCGCGTTGAGGATCGGTTCCCTACCGGTGTCGAGCGCCCGCGCGAAATCGTCCATCAATAGGAAATCGTTCTCATTGGCAATGCGTTCGTTTTTGAATTCTAGCGGCGGCTGGCCGCGGTAGTGGATGCGAACCTCCGGCCGGGCCTCGGTGACGACGAGGCCGCCCTTCGAGCCGATGGCGTGAATCTTGATTTCGCCGATGTCGGGATGACTCGCCCCGCCGATGCGCCCGATGCAAAGCGAGCCGACGATGCCGTGGTCGAGTTCCAGCGAAACCGTCGCGAGGTCGTCCACATGGTTGTCGACGTTGGCTTGGTGGAAATGCGTTGCGGTGCGGGCGAATACGCGCCGCACATCCACGCCGGTAAGCATGCGGATGTAGCCGAGCGGGTAGATGCCCTCGATCTGCAGTTCACCCATCGGCTTGACGCCGAGACCGCCGTCCGAGCCATCCGCGTGGGCCTCGAGTTGGCGCTCGAGCCAGTCGATCGGCGGGTCGCCGGGCTGCCGCGTGCCCTTGGGCGGCCCGGCGTCTTTGGAAAAATAAAAGTCGACGTGAATGGCGTGCAGTTCGCCGATCGCTCCCGATTGAATCGCCTCGTTTGCTTGGATGACAGCCGGGAGGAAGTTGCGGTTCCAAAGGAGAAACTTGACATTGTTGCGCCGTACGGCCTCGAGCAAGCGATCGCACTCGGAAAGGCGGGTGGACATCGGCTTGTCGGCGATGACGTGCAGCCCGGCATCGGCGGCGCGGATCGCGAGGTCACAATGCCGCTCGGCCTCGGAACTGACCACCGCCAGGTCGAGATCGTGTTCGGCCAGCACACCTGTCACATCGCGCACATAGGGGATGCCGAACTCTCCAGCGAACAACTGGTTTCGCTCGTGCACCCAATCCGGCTGGTCGGCATCGTCGGCAACGACCACCAACTCGAAGCGCGGATGCGCCGCCACGGCGCGCGGCAGATAGTCGTGCTTCACCACGCTCAACACCCCGGCCCGAAATGTTTTCGATTCTGCCATGTCAGTTGCCCTCCTTTCCATGGATGACCTGCCGGGTGTCGGCTGATTCCAAAACCAGCCCGACGACCGAAACCGCGCGGGCGGTATCGGCCAGCGTGACGCTTGGCTCGCGTTGTTCACTGACGACATCGACAAACTCCTGCAACTGACCGGCCAAGTCAGCCCGCCCTTGGCTGGTGCGGATCGCGTTCGGTTGACCGCCGCTGTAAAGCAGGTTCATGTTGTGATGATCGTCGGCGTAGGCGGCTCCGGCGCTGCCAATCAGCGACAGCGAAAAATAATCGCCGCCGCTCGGCAGCGAACTGGCAATGTCGATCATCGCCATGCCGTCGTTGGCGAAGCCGAGGTGGAACTGGATGTAGTCCGGGTTGGCGGCGGATTGCAGCGACCAAACGGCTTCCGGCGCGCCGCCGAACATCCAGCAGGCCAGGTCGGCGTCCGGCAGGATGCGCTCAGTGAGTGACCCGGGTGCCGCCTCGGGCGGCAGCCAGCGGTGGATACGGAGCAGGCCGGGTTCGCCTAGTTTTCCGGCGTCGAAGCTACGCTTGACCGCCTGGATCGACGGCATGAGACGCCACGGATGCGTCGGTATCAGCAGCGAGTCTGCTTGGCCAAGCGCGGCGAGGTCGCCGGTCACCGGACCGGCGAGCGCCGGTTTGCCAAGTGCCGTGGCGGCCTTGGCAAAGCCTGCCGCCTGGCCGGAATCGACATCGATGACGACGGCGTCAAACGCGTCCGCGAGGTCGGCGAACAGCGAGTCGGGCGAGTCGGTTTCCGGCACTTGGCCAAGCACTTGGCCGGAGTCGCCAGAATTCAGGGGCGCAAACGCGGCCCAAGTTGCCCGATGCAGCCGGTTGCTCAAGGCACCATAAGCCTCCGCCGTTTCGGTTGAACTAATGAGAGCGAGGCGAATCATGTTTGTTGCGCCGAAATAATTGAGGCGGGAAATGTCTCACGCAATGTGTAAAGGGCCAAACCAATTTGTTGCACTGAAACGAAGCCGGGCGCATTATCTGCGGCCACCAATCAAGGAACGAATCGTGTCGACACCCAACTCGAACACCGCCAACACACTGACGCAGGCCGGACGATACCTGATCGTAGTCACTGCATTTCTGGGCTGGTTCTTTGCCGGGATGCATCTGGGCACCACCTCGCTGGTCATGGGTTCGGCAGCAAAAGACTTGTTGCGCAGCACCGGCCAATACGAAGTGACCGAGGCAGACCGGGCAGCCGCCGCAGAGCAGATAAAGCAAAACGAGGGAGGCGATGCCGAGGCATTGTCCAAGGCCGCCGCCAACAACCGGCTCAAAACAGCCAGCAGTAAATGGTTCGGCTACTACGTATGTGCCCTGTTGTTTGGTGGGGCAGCGGGTGGACTTGTCTTCGGAAGAATCGGCGACCGGTTCGGCCGTGTGAAAGGCATGACAACCGCGATCTGCTGTTACTCCTGCATGTCGTTGGTCGCTTATTTTGTGCAGTCGCCGGGGCAACTTTTGGTCGTGCGCTTCATCGTTGGCCTGGGCGTGGGCGGCATGTGGCCCAACGGCGTGGCATTGATAAGTGAGGTATGGGCCGGTGTCTCGCGACCACTGCTCGCCGGTATAATCGGAACAGCAGCAAACATCGGAATTTTTATGGTTGGTGTTGCGGGCCGCATATGGAAGGTAAATGAAGGTAACTGGGAATACGTAATGTTACTCGGTGGCATCCCAATTGTTTTGGGCATTTTGATTCCTTTTTTCGTTCCAGAGTCACCCCGATGGTTGTCTCAACAATCAAGTCAGGAGAAGGCGGATGAAAATAAAGCAAAACCGCAAGAAGCGGTTTTGAAAGGTGAAATTTTTCGACCTCCATTTTTGGCAATTACAGTGGCAGGAATATTATTGGCTACAGTTCCGCTCTTGGGCGCTTGGGGGGGGGCGAACTGGACGATTAAGTGGGCCGATGATGTCGGTCAGGCAATAGGCAATGATGGCCTCAAAGCCGATGTAATCATGGCCCGCTCTCTTCCTGGAATTTTCGGAAGTTTTCTTGGTGGGTGGATAGCGAGCTTTGTAGGTCGGAGACGCTGCTATTTTCTCAACAGCTTAATTTGTCTTGTAAGCGCCCAGTATATGTTTTGGTTCACAAGCCCAGAAGATCCAACCATGTTCCTCGTCTTGACGGCGATACTGGGGTTTTTCAGCGGAATCTTTTTCGGTTGGTTGCCATTGTTTTTACCAGAGATTTTTGTTACTCGGGTAAGGTCGGCGGGAGCGGGAGTTTGTTTTAATTTTGGACGCATTCTAACCGCTGTTGCTGTTCTCATAACGGCTGAATTAATCGTAGTTTTTAATAATAATTTTGCTGCGTTTGGGAAAGTAACCACCCTTGTGTATCTTTTGGGAGCGATTGGTGTTTTGCTACTCCCCAAGGGGGGTGAGGGCAAGATCAAGGATTAGCGCGGACGCTCAGACACCATGACGCAACGGGTTGGCATCATCGGCGTGGGACTGCTGGGCGGGGCACTTGGCCAACGCCTTGCCAAGCAGGGCTGGGAAGTGTTCGGGCACGATCCCGCTTTTCCCGCCGTCGATGGACTGACCATATGCAGCGACGCCACCGAGCTTGCGAGCCAGTGCGATACCATTCTGCTCTCCCTCCCGACAAGCGACGTCGCGACCGGGGTGATCGATGCGCTTGGCCAAGCGGTGACCGACCGGCATTGCTTCATCGACACCACCACCGGCGAACCGGGTGAAATGGAAGCGCTTGGCCAATCGTTGGCCAAGCGGGACGCTGCCTATCTCGAGGCCAACGTGGCCGGCTCCAGTGAACTGGCCAAGCGCGGTGAGGCCACCCTGTTTCTCGGTGGGGCCGACGAAGTGATCACCCGCTGCCGGGAGCTGTTGGAGGCCCTGTCTGCCAAGCGATTTCACGTGGGCCCGGTCGGTGCGGCCTCACGATTCAAACTGGTCCACAACCTCATCCTTGGTCTGAACCGAGCCGCCTTGGGCGAGGGATTGGCCTTTGCCGAGGCGCTTGGCTTTGATGCCGGTGAGGCGTTGGCCCTGCTTAAAGAAACACCGGCTGTTTCGGCTGCGATGGAGGCCAAGGGCGGCAAGATGGCCGGGGGTGAATATCATCCGCCCCAGGCCCGGCTGGTTCAACATCTAAAGGATGTTTGTTTAATCCGTCTTTTGGCCTCGAAAACGGGAGCCCAAACCCCGTTGACGGATGTGCACCAAAACCTGCTCGAGAAGGCCGAGGCATTGGGGTTTGGAGAGGCGGACAATGCCGCCATCATCGAGGTGTTTCGCCAAGGGAGTTTATGATTGAACCGGCCGGGGCTCGACACTATCAACACCGCGTGAATCCGGACAACGAAACCCCATCGGGTGAGTTTCAATTCAACGTCGGCGTGATTGGGGCCACCGGCTACATCGGCGCACCGTACCGTGCGGAGATCCGCAAGGCTGCCGGTGCAAACATTGTTGCGTTGTGTGCTCGCCGGCGTGAATTGCTTGATCGGGCAGGGGAGGAGGACGGTGCCGAGCTGCTGACCGATAACTGGCGTGAGGTTGTGCAGCATCCGAATGTGAATTTCATTATCGTCGCCACGCCGGACGCACTGCATCACGAGGCCGTGATGGCTTGTGCCGATGCCGGTAAACATCTGCTCTGCGAAAAACCGATCGGCGTGAATGTCGACGAGGCCTACGAGATGTGGGCCGCCTACCGCGATGCCGGGCTGGTGCACTACGTGCCGTTTTGGACGCGTTACAGCGAGCCGTTCGTGCGAACCCGCGAGGTGTTTGAGTCCGGCTTGCTGGGCGACATTCGCGGCGTGGTCTATCGCTGGCACAATCCACGCCCGGACGACATGCCACTCACGTGGCGCGATGATGCCGGCTTGTCGGCGGCCGGCAGCATCGCCGACGTCGGCTCGCACGCCTATGACACCCTGCGCTGGCTGCTTGGCCGCGAGGCAGTGCGGGTGCAGGCGCATGCCGACACGATCACGCCGGCCAGGGCCGACCTGGGCGCGATCAACCTCACCGAGGCGTTGGCGCTTGGCCAGGCGGGCGGCCAGGCGCAATCGGCCAGGCGAAAGGGGAAGACATTCGACTACGCGAGCGTGGCGTGGGAGTTCGACGACGGCACGGTGGCGACGCTGGTGCTCTCGCACACGCCGTTTTTCCGGAAGGGCATTGCGCCGGAACTGGAATTGCACGGCACCAAGGCGTCGCTTGGCCTGGATCGTGTGAGTGGCAACCTGACCTTGGCCAAGCCGGGCGAACCGGTGGCGATCATCGATACCGTGCCGAACAACGGCTTTGGCAATCGTTTCTCGAAATACGTTTTTCCCAGCCTCCGCCAGGCGATCGCCGGGGAGGAACCTGGCCATCCCGACCTGAAGGACGGTTGGCGTGTGCAACTTTTCACCGACGCAGCCGCCCGCTCAGCCCGCTCCGGCCGTTGGGAAACAGTGGAGTGAGTTAAAGAGTTTTTACTCACTTCCTATTTCTCTCGAATATTTCTCCGCGAAGCCGAACCAAACGACCAGGCCAAGCGCGATAATTCCAAGTATCAGCACAATACTTGTCGGATTAGTGCTCAAGACACCCCAAGTCATCCAAGCGGTGAGTGACAGAAACACAATCGGTGGCAGCGGGAAAAAAGGCAGTTTCACGGGACGGTGAAGGTCTGGTTTTCGGACGCGCAACACAATGACGCCAGCAATGGCCACGCCGGTGGTAAGTGTGACAAGCGTGCCAACGGCCTCCAGCAAATCCTTCAGGCCAGTCGCCCAAATCAAGGCCAAGCCGATGCCGCATTGAAGTAGCAGCGCATAAACGGGTGATCCTTTTCGATTCAGTAGAGCCGTACAACGGGGCAGTTCGTGTCTCAATCCCATCGAGTAAATCACGCGAGAGCCGATCAATACGGCGACACTGAGCGCGGAAAAAAACACGAGCATGATCAGTACGCTCGCGGCGATACCGATTGACTCACCGAACAGGCGATTGGCCACGAAAAACCCAATGTCTTCAACGCCTTTACCGTCTGCATCCACCATCTCGTGCGGTGCGGCTGCCCAGAGGAAGACCCCGTTCATCAGCAAATACAGTATCGTCACGATGCTGATGCCGAAGAGCATCGACCGCTTGATATTTTTCTCTGGATTAAGAATTTCCCCGCCGATGAATGAGGTAGCCATGTTTCCCTGGTAGGCAAACGATGTCGCAGCCAGGGCGGCGCCTAACGCCGCGGCACTTGTCCCGAAAAGAACCCCATCACCTGAATTCAAAGTGGATGCAGGGGCCGATACTGCTGTCGATTCTGATGAGAAACCAAAAATGATGAACGCCAACAGCAGGCTGATCTTGAAGAAAGCCCCGGTGACGGTGAGCGCATTGCCCTCACGAGCACCCATGGCATGGATCGCCGTGACGGTGACAATGGCAAGGCTGGCTGCGACCGGTTCTGATATCGAGGGGAACAGTCCATGCAAATAGAACCCAAAAATGCCTCCGATGATGGCCATTGATCCGGTGATCCCAAAGAACGCAATCGAAAATCCGGCCACAAACCCGGCCGGGCGTCCGAAGATGTTTCGGATGAACACATAATTGCCACCGGCCTCGGGCCAGATGTTGGCCAACTCAATGGCGCAAAGAGAACCACAAAGCGCCAACACTCCGGCGACTAGCCAGACGGCCATGATTGCGGTGCCGCTGCCCAGTTCCGCGGCGAACAGGCCGGTGGTCATGAAAATGCCGGCACCGATCATGTTGCATATCACGGTGCTGGTGGCTGAGCAGAGGCCCAGTACCCGTTTCTGTTGGTTGCCCTGCGACGGCATCAAATTGGCTGATTTCTCGGTTTCTGCCGCTCTGGCCGCTGGGGAACGGTCGAGTTGATTATTTCCCGGAGACGTCGAGGCAGGTGAGGTCGCCACGGGAGTTGCGGCAATAGATTCGGCCGTTGGAGAGCACAGGCGTGGTCCAGCATCTGGGGCCGGTCACCTGCGCGCGGGAAATCTCCTTGAACTCACTGGCATTAGCCTCCGCGACAACTAACTCGCCCTGGTTGCTGATGATGAGCAGCTTTTTGCCAATGGCCTGAACCGCGCCGAAGCCGTCGAAACTGTCTTCCTCCCACTGCACTTTGCCGGTGGCCAGATCAAGGCACTTCAACGTGGCGCGGCCGGTGTTGCCGTCGAAACCGTAAACATGCCCGTCGATCAGCACGCATGGGTTGAAGTGGTTTCGCATGTTTTTATTTTCCCAAAGCTTCCTCACCTGGTTGCCGTCCACCTGCAGTAGCGCGCAGCCGCGATCGTAGCCTGACGAGATGAATACCTTGTCGCCGATGAGGATGGGGTCGGCGGAGTTCGTGTCGTGCTTGGTTTCCCACGGGTAACTCCAGAGCACGCTGCCGGTCTTTGGATCCACCGCAACGATCTCTTTGTAAGCAAACGTCACCAGTTCCCTTTTTCCGTCCCGAACGTGGGGCACAAAAGAGGAGTAACCAGACGATTCACGGCCGGTGCTCCAGAGGATTTTGCCGTTCTTTTTGTCGAGCGCCATGCCGTGCGAACCAACGTTGACGTACAGCGTGCTGCCGCTGACCAGCGGCGATCCGGCAAAGCCCCACGTCGGGCGCTTGGCCTTTGTTTCTTCAGCGACATTTTTTTGCCAGATGACGTGGCCATCGTCCGCACCGAAACAGATCAGTAGTCCGCGCTTGCTCAACGTGAAAACGCGATCGCCATTCACAGTTGGCGTGCTGCTTGGCCCGCCAACATAATATTTCGGATCAAGCTTGGCCTCGTAGGCGTGAGACCAGATTGCCTTGCCGGTCGCGGCGTCAAAACAAAACACGGTATCTTTCTCTTCGCCCCGGCCGCGGCCGGAGTTGCCGAGTGTGTAAACTTTGCCGTTGGCTACCGATACCGAGGAGAAGCCGGTACCGACCTCAGCCTTCCACAGTCGCTTGGGGCCGTCGTCAGTCCATTTGGCCAGCCAGCCAGTCTCGGAGGAGATGCCGTTTAGGTCGGGGCCGCGCCAGTGAGACCAGTCCCCGGCAGCAGGGTTGGCCAAGACACCAAACAGGCCAAGTGCAATGAGGCTTAACAGTGGGATGCGATAATGAAGAAACGCCATGGCAGCGATGGGTAAACAACAGCCGCTTTCCAGTCAAACCACAAAAAGAGGTTCTGTGGTGCTTGGCTACATAGACAGAAGGTTAGCCTTGGCTAACTTTTTTAATTGACCTCGTCTTCGTTTTGAAATATAGCCATAACTAACTTTTGGTGGATGCTGGTTTTTTTTGATCGTTCGGCCCACCAAAGTTACTTTAATTACAGATGAAACGAACCTTTTTTATCCTAATCGGATTGATGGCGGCAGCGCCTTTTTTCCGAGTTCATGCAGCCAAGTTGAACGTTGTCACTACTACGACCATGGTGACCGATATGGTGAAGGAAATCGGCGGCGACCGGGTGAAGGTGTTCGGCCTCATGGGCCCGGGTGTGGACCCGCATCTGTATAAGCCAGCTTCCGGCGATGTGGTTAAACTCCAGCGAGCGAAGGTAATTTTTTACTCCGGGTTGATGCTCGAGGGGCGCATGACCGACCTGTTTTTCCGCATGGCTCGGACAGGCAAACTGGTTTACGCTGTCACCGAATCGATCTCGGAAAAAGATCGGCTCGAGCCGCCGGAGTTTTCGGGGCACTGGGACCCGCACGTTTGGGGCAACCCTATCTTGTGGAGTCAGTGTGTCGTCACTGTGGTCGACGGCCTGAGCAAGGCCGATCCCGTCGGGGCGGCGGAGTATGCGAAGCGTGGCAAGTCGGTCGTCGCGTCGTACAAGGCGATGAAGACATGGGCGCTAAAGCGTGTTGCTGCCGTGCCGAGGAAGCAGCGCATCCTCGTCACCAGCCACGACGCGTTCAACTACTTTGGGCAAGCGTTCGGTTTCCAGGTCGTCGCCCTGCAGGGCTTGTCCACGGTGACCGAGGCCGGCCTGGCCGACATCGCCAAGACGGTGGACTTCATCAAGGAAAAGAAAATCAAGGCGATCTTTGTCGAGAGCAGTGTCAACCCTGCAGCAATTGAGAGGGTGAGCAAGGACGCGGGCGTGAGGATCGGCGGCGAGCTGTTCTCCGATGCCTGCGGCAAAGTGGGTGACATCCACGAGGCGCATGGCGAGAAGTACGATGTCGGCACGTTTGTCGGGATGCTCAAGCACAACATCAACACCGTCGTCGATGCCCTCAAGTAACCCGTAATGGTTCGGTCATTGAAACCAGTATTGATTATTTTGACAGGCATCCTGCCGGCGATGTTTGCAACCGCGGGCGAGTTCACCACCTTCAAAAATGATCAGGGCGTTGACCTCTTTTTTGATTACACCGGGGAGGTCATGAGCAACGTCTCCGGTGGCGACCGTACTGGTTCTGGCTACAACGGCCTGGCTTCATTCGGCATTGATGCAGACCTTAACCAAGCTCTTGGCTGGCAAGGACTAACGCTGCGATTGAGTGGCATGGATCTGCACGGTTCCGGCATCGGCAGCCGCGTCGGTGACAGGTTGGGCGTGAGCAACATCGAGGGCTACGGAAGTGTGCGGCTTTACGAGTCGTGGGTGGAGAAATCGTTCGCTGGTGAGTCGCTGAGTCTGCGTGCCGGGTTGCTGCTGGCGGATGAGGAATTCTCGATGGTCGACACCGCCGGCCTGTTCCTCAACTCAACCTTCGGCTGGCCGGAGTTCATCTCGATAAACACGGTCAACACCGGCCCGGCATTCTACATTCCCGCGATTGGCCTGCGGTTGCTCTGGGAACCAAGCGAGGCGTGGTACGGCCAGGTCGGCATTTACGATGGCGACACATTCGACTCGAGCGACGGTGACAACACGGTCAACCGTCACGGACTGCATTGGGAGTTGGGTAACGGCCAGGGGACTTTCGGCATGGCCGAGCTGGGGTATCGCCACAACCAGGCGGAGGATGCTGGCGGCCTCCCTGGCACGTACAAACTCGGTGGCTGGTGGCACTCAGGCGAGTTTCAGGACTTGCGAGGTGGCGCGTCACACGACGGAATACAGGGCGTGTATGCGTCCGGCGAGCAGAGGGTTTACCGCGAGTA
>Ga0187833_10003324_pt1 | contig 16394 bp, 22 predicted proteins | sample ETNtaG_37_FD_167968 | JGI IMG/M metagenome (GOLD analysis project Ga0187833, IMG submission 167968) | Marine microbial and viral communities from oxygen minimum zone, Eastern Pacific Ocean - ETNP2014_SV_400_PacBio MetaG (Illumina Assembly) | ecosystem: Environmental > Aquatic > Marine > Hypoxic...
AACTTTACAAAACTTATAAGCGAGTTAAAACAAAAAGAATTTAAATTTAGAATTATAAGACATAAAAAAAAGCATGCTCTCTTACAAAGATTCTTTAAACGTTTTAAAAAAAACTAGAGCATTATTGGAAGGTCACTTTGTTCTTACCTCGGGTTTACATAGTAATAGGTATGTCCAATGCGCAAAACTTCTGAGCGACCCCAATGCTGCTTCTAAAATATGTAGTTCTTTAACAGAAAAAATATTGAAAACTTTCCCTTCAATTGATTTGATTCTTTCTCCAGCTTTGGGCGGCATAATAATAGGCTATGAAATAGGAAGAAGATTAAATAAAGAGACAATATTTTCTGAAAGAATTGAAGGCAAGTTCTATCTAAGAAGAGGTTTTTCAATAAAAAAAGATACGAAAGTGTTAATCGTGGAAGATGTAATAACAACTGGTAAGTCCAGTTTAGAATGCTCAAAATTAGTTAAAAAAGCAAATGCAATAATTTTGGGATTTGCATGTATTATTGACAGATCCAATAAAAAAAGTTTATTAATCAAAAAAAATAAAATAATTTCACAAATAAAAATTTCAATTCCCGTCTATAAAAAAAACGCCTTACCTTCTTTTTTAAAAAAAATACCTCCAACTAAACAAGGTAGCCGTTTTCTAAAATAAAAATGATTAGATTGGGAGTTAATATAGATCATGTAGCTACTATACGTAATGCCAGGGGTGAAAATTACCCTGATCCAAATAAGGCCGCTCTAATAGCAAAAAAATCTGGTGCCAATTCTATTACCATTCACTTAAGAGAAGATAGAAGACACATTAGAGATAAAGATTTATTTAAAATAATTAGATTAAAAAATATCCGAGTTAATTTAGAAATGGCTCCAACAAACAAAATGTTGAAAATTGCTTTAAAATCAAAACCAAGTTTTGTTTGTATAGTTCCTGAAAAAAGAGAAGAACTTACTACCGAAGGAGGATTGAACCTTGATAAAGATAATTTTAGAATTAAGAAAATAATTTATTATCTTAAAAAAAAAGGTATACGTACTAGTTTATTTATTGAACCTGGAATTCAGAACATTGAGAAAGCTAAAAAATTAGGTGCAGATTGCGTCGAATTACATACAGGTAAATTTTGTAATTTATATAATTTAAATAAAAAATTTTTTAATGAATTTACCAAAATTAAAAAAGCTGCACAATATGCAAATATAATTGGTTTAGAAGTACATGCTGGTCATGGTTTAAATTATCAAACTGCTAAAATGATCAAAAGAATTAAAAATATTAAGGAATTAAATATTGGTCATTTTATAATTAGCGAAGCAATTTTCGTTGGTCTAAAACGAGCTATTTTAAATTTTATAAATATTTTAAAATAATGGCTATTTTAGGAACAGGTATAGATATTGTCGAAAATTATAGACTTGAAGAAATATTATTAAAAAAAAAATCTAATTTTAAAAAAAAAATATTCACCATAAATGAGATTGCCTATTGTAAAAAAAAATCAAATTCAATAGCTTGTTACGCTAAAAGATTTGCTGCAAAAGAAGCCTTTGCTAAAGCTGTAGGTGTTGGCTTTAGAAAAAATATAAATTTTAAAGATATTGAGGTAGTAAATAACATTTATGGAAAACCATATATATATATTAACAAAAAAATTGACAATAAAATTAAAAATTTTTTTAAGGTAAAAAAATTTAAGATATTATTATCTATTTCTGATGAAAAAAAATACTCTATTGCTAGCGTTATAATTTCAAAATAATGAAAATAAATAAAAAATTTTTTTATGATAATTTAACAACAATTTTTTATGCTTTAATTATTGCGATAATTATAAGATCACTTTTATTTCAACCATTTTACATACCATCGTCTTCCATGGAACCTACATTGTTAGTTGGTGATAGGCTTTTTGTTTCTAAATATACATATGGCTATAGCAGACATTCGTTTCCATTTAGCCCAAAATTCTCAAATAGTAGATTTTTTTTTGAAGAACCAGAACGAGGTGACGTTATCGTCTTTAAAACACCAGTTGACAATAGAACTGATTATATAAAAAGATTGATTGGATTGCCTGGAGATGAAATCCAATTTATTAATGGTGATTTATATTTGAATAACAATCAAGTACTAAAAACAAAAAAAAATATTAAGGATTTAAAAATTTACTGTGGAAATCAAATAATAAATGCTGTTGCATTCAACGAAAAACTCCCGAATGGACATTCGTATACTACTGTTTATAAAAAAGAAGGTAGTTTTAAAAACTCGGACAAATATATTGTTCCTAAGAATCATTATTTTTTTTTGGGTGACAATAGAGATTGTTCAAAAGATAGCAGATATCTAAACAGCGTAGGTTATGTCAATAAATTAAATTTAGTAGGTAAGGCAAGAATAATTTTTTTTTCGACTAATAAAAATAAAGGAAACATTTTTCAAATATGGAAATGGTTTAAAATTGTCGAATGGAATAGGTTTTTTAATATAATCAATTAATAATGCAAAATCAAAGAATATTGGAAAATAAAATAAACATAATATTTAAAGATAAAAAATTGCTATCTCTGTCATTGATTCATAAAAGTTTTGATCTTTTGAATAACAACGAAAATTTAGAATTTCTCGGTGATAGAGTTTTGGGATTAGTTTTATCAAAAAAAATATTTAATTTATATCCACGCGAATCTGAAGGTAACCTAGATAAAAAATTTGCTTCACTAGTAAATCGCAAAATTTGTTTAAAAATTAGTAAAATGTTAGAGCTAGAAAAATTTCTTATTTTAGGAAGCGCTTATAAAAAAAATTTAAAGATAGAAGATAAAATATTAGGCGACGCATGTGAAGCTTTGATCGGTGCTATATATCTTGATTCTGGTTTTAAAGTAGTAGAAAATTTTATTCTCAAATTATGGGATAATGAAATTAAAAAAACTGTTAAAATAGAAATAAATCCTAAGACAAAACTACAGGAATTTTCACTTAAATATTTTAAAAAATTACCAACTTATAAAGTATTATCTTGTAAGGGTCCGCAACATAAGCCATCTTACAAAGTTTCAGTAAAAATTCATGAATCAAATTTTTTTTATGGAACTGGCAATTCAAAAAAAATTGCAGAACATAATGCTGCAAGAAAAATTATTAAAGGTTTAAGGATTAACTAGATTATGCTGTGGAATGATGAGGGTTATTTGTTATCAAAAAATAATTATTCTGAAAATTCAGTAATTATCGAGGTATTTACATTAAATCACGGAAAATGTTCAGGTATAGTTTATGGGGGCACATCAAGGAAAATAAAAAGCTATTTACAATTAGGAAATAAAATTCATGTAAATTCAAAAGCAAAAAATGAAAACAAATTAGGTTATTTTAAAATTGAAATAATTGAACCAATTAGTCCATTCTTTTTTGATGATAACAAGAAAATAAATTGTTTAATTTCATCACTTAATCTTTTAAAAACAGTGCTCCCAGAGATGTTAAATTATAATTCTATTTATATTTTATTTTCTAGTTTTTTAAATGAATTAAAGTTTAGCAATAATTGGATTGTTCATTACATCTTCTGGGAAATGAATCTCCTTAAAAAAATTGGTTTTGATATGAATCTACCCTCTAATTATGTTGATAGATCTTATAATGAAAAAAAAATGATTACCGTAAATATAGATAATGAAAATATAAATCTTCCAAGTTTTATGCTTAATAAAAAATTTGATAACATTGATACTAAATCAATTTATTATGCTTTAACATTTATTGGTAAATTTCTTAAAAAAAACATTTTAATGCCAAATAATTTAAATTATCCAATATCTAGAATAAAATTAGAAAATTTTTTCAGATAATGGAAGAGCATAAAAAAAGATCAATTATAAAAACTCTTACTTGGCGTATCACCGCTTCTCTAGATACATTCATTATCGCCCGGATAATTACTGGCAATTGGAAAATTGGAGGTTCTATTGCTGGTATTGAGGTGATTACAAAAATGTTTTTTTATTATTTTCATGAAAGAATTTGGAATAAAATTAAGTGGGGTAAGAAAAAATGGTGGTGGCTATCTTAATCTTTGGGCAATGTAATCTGCAAAATATGTTACTATTGCGCTAGCTCCCGCTCTTTTAAATGACATTAAGCTTTCTTCAATTGCGTTCTCAGATATTATTCTTTTCTTAATGGCATTTTTAATCAAACTATATTCTCCAGATACCTGATATGCAAATACGGGTATTTTAAAGGTATCACTAACCAATTTGATTATATCAAGATAAGGCATTCCTGGTTTAACTATAACAAAATCTGCACCTTCTTTTATATCTAAAGCAACTTCTCTCAAAGCTTCTTCTTGATTAAAAAAATTCATCTGATAATTTTTTTTATCACTTTTCAAGCTTTTTTTTGATCCTATAGCATCTCTAAATGGACCATAAAAATTTGATGCATATTTAACAGCATAAGATAAAATTTGAACTAATTTAAAATTGTTTTTATCTAAAGCTTTTCTTATTTTTCCTATCCTTCCATCCATCATGTCGGATGGAGCAATGACATCACATCCCATTTCAGCCAGTAATAATGCTTGTTTAACTAAAATTTCGATAGTTTCATCATTCTGAACATATCCTTTTTTTAACAAACCATCATGACTATGAGAGGTATAAGGATCCAAGGCTACATCACACATTATACCAATATCTGATTGAAATTTTTTTTTAATGAGTTTTAAAGCTTTGCATACCAGATTATTTTCATTCAATGACTCCGATCCATCTTTGTCCTTCTTTTCTATTTGAGTATGTGGAAATAGTGCTAAAAGAGGCAATTCAAGTTTAATCGCTTTCTCAACAATCTTTTCTATTTTATCTATCGAATATTTATATACACCAGGCATATTAGAAATTTGATTTTTTTGATTTTTTCCATCAGTTAGAAATATGGGCCAAATTAAGTCCTTGGATAATAAACTATTTTCACTTACAAGACGTCTAGACCACTCGGTTTTTCTATTCCTTCTTAGCCTTGTGTTAGGGTACGATCCAATAAGTTTCATTTTTCTAGTTATTAAATTATTATTTTATTATAATTAATGCGACAAAAATAATGTATATTATTATCTTTTATAAGGTATTTAACAAAGTACCTCAATGTATTCAATGATGCAGAAGAAAATAGAGTTCATTTGGGCGTTTGTGATTTAAATTATTAATTTAACTGAGAATATTTACTTGAAAAAAATATTAATTGCATCCGATCATGCAGGCTTTAAACTTAAAGAGATTATTAAAAAGCACCTGTCAAAGAAAAAATTAACGATTATTGATTTGGGTCCTTTTAATTTACTAAAGGTCGATTATCCTGATTACGCCCATAAATTATCTAAAAAAATTAATCTAAATACAAAATTAACAGGTATTCTTGTTTGTGGATCAGGTATAGGAATGGAAATGACAGCAAATAGATATAAAAATGTGAGAGCTGCCTTGTGTTATAATCAAAAGTCAGCAAAATTAGCAAAATCACATAATAACGCCAATGTTATCACTTTTGGCTCAAGATTGACAAAAAAAAAAATTGTCCTTAAATGTATAAATATCTTCTTGAATACAAAATTTAAAGGTGGTCGTCATACAAAAAGAATTAATAAAATATAAATTATTATGACTAAATTAAACAAATATATGTCAAATAATTATCAAAATTTTTTTGATAAAAATTTATCATTAACTGATCCAGAATTATATAGTTCTATAAAACATGAATTTGAGAGACAACAGGAACATATTGAATTAATCGCTTCGGAAAACATTGTCTCAAAAGCTGTATTAGATGCTCAGGGTTCAATTATGACAAACAAATACGCTGAAGGATATCCATCTAAAAGATATTATGGTGGATGTGAATTTGTTGATAAGGCGGAAGATTTGGCCATAGAAAGAGTAAAGAAATTATTTAATTGCAAGTATGCAAACGTACAACCTCATTCTGGTGCTCAAGCCAATGGGGCCGTATACCTTGCCCTTTTAAATCCTGGAGACACAATACTTGGTATGAGTTTAAATTCCGGAGGTCATTTAACACATGGAGCTAAAGTTTCTCTTTCAGGTAAATGGTTAAATTCATTTCATTATGAAGTAGACAAAGAAAGCGGCCTGATTAACTATAATAAAGTTGAAATAATAGCAAAGCAACACAAACCCAAACTGATTATTGCTGGTGGTAGTGCATATTCCAGAATAATTGACTTTAAAAAATTTCATGAAATAGCAAACAAGGTGAATGCATACCTTATGGTAGACATGGCTCATTTTGCTGGACTAGTTGCTGGAAAAGGTTACCCAAATCCAATTGAGTATGCTGATGTTGTTACATCAACAACGCACAAAGTATTAAGAGGTGGAAGAGGTGGAATTATTTTAACCAATAGAGAAGACTTGATTAAAAAAATTAATTCTGCTGTTTTCCCAGGCTACCAGGGTGGTCCTTTAATGCACATTATTGCTGGAAAGGCTGTTTGTTTTCAAGAAGCTCTGCAAGACAGTTTTAAAATTTATATTAAATCAGTTATTGAGAATGCAAAAATTTTATCGGAAACGTTAAAAAACAATGGTTTTAAAATATTTTCTGGCGGCACAGATACACACTTAATGTTAGTTGATTTAAGACCATATAATGTTACTGGAAAAAATGCTGAATCAAGTTTGGAAAGAGCAAATATAACATGTAACAAAAATGGAATTCCTTTTGACACAGAAAAAATGACAATAACATCTGGAATAAGATTGGGTACGCAAGCAGCTACAACAAGGGGTTTTGGTGTAAATGAGTTCAAAAAGGTAGGAGAGTTAATAACAAAAGTTATAGTGGGTTTGTCAAAAACCCCTAATGACAATGCCAAAATTGAAAAACAGGTAAAAGAAAAGGTAATCAAACTTTGTTCTTTGTTTCCTATTTATAATCATTTAAAAGATAACTAATTATGCTTTGTCCATTTTGTAAAACTGGCGACACATCGGTAGTTGACTCAAGACCTACCGAAGATGGTACGGCAATAAGAAGGCGAAGAACATGCGGTTGTGGTGAGAGGTTTACAACATTCGAAAGAATTCAATATAGAGAATTAACGGTCGTAAAAAAAAATGGAAGAAAGTCTATTTTTGATAGAGATAAATTATCAAAGTCAATATATATTGCTCTTAAAAAAAGACCCTTAGATACTGATACTGTTGAAAAATTTATATCAAAAATATCAAGAAATTTAGAAGAAATAGGTCAAAGTGAAATAGCTTCAAGCGTTATAGGAAAAATGGTTATGGATGGTCTTAAAGATCTTGATCCTATTGCTTATGTTAGGTTCGCTTCAGTCTACAGAAATTTTAAGGAAGTAAAAGATTTCGAACAATTTGTGGACAAATTGGATGTTTCCAAAAAAACACAAAACTAATACAAAACATAAATATTTTATGAAGCTTGCTTTTAATCAAGCAAGTAGGATATTGGGAAATACAGGCGAAAACCCTGCTGTTGGCTGTGTAATTGTTAAAAATAATGAATTAATTAGTTTGACGCATACTAATTTTAATGGTCGACCACATGCTGAAAAAATAGCTTTGTCAAATAAAAAAATTATCTTTAAAGGTTCATTTCTATACTCAACTCTTGAACCTTGCAGTCACTATGGAAAAACATCTCCGTGCACCCATATTATTAAAAAAAAAAATATTAAAAAAGTATATTTTTCTAAATTTGATCCCGATACTAGAAGTTTTAAAAAAGCAAAAAAAAAATTAAATAAATATAATATTAAAACGTTTGAAAACATACATAAATATGCTGGAGATACCTTCTACAAAGATTTCGTCATTAGGAAAAGAACAAACAATATTTTTATTTCCTCAAAATTAGCAACCTCAAAAGATTTATTTATTTCCGATAAGTATAACAAATGGATAACAAATATTTATTCAAGAGGTAGGGTACATTTATTGCGTGCAAATCACGATTCCATTTTAACTACTTCGAAAACTATTTTGAAAGATGATCCAATGTTAAATTGTCGTATTGATGGATTACAAAAATACTCACCAAAAAGATTTGTCATTGATAAAAATTTAACCATACCTATATCATCAAAAATAATTAGAACAGCTAACAAAATATCAACATATGTTTTTTACAATTTAATTGATAACAATAAATTAAAAAAATTGAGTCAGCTTAGAGTTAAAACAATAAGAATCGGTCTAAAAAATAAGCATTTAGATTTTAATAAAATCATTTTTTTTTTAAGAAACAAAGGATTTTACAGAGTCTTTGTGGAATCGGGAATTAAATTTAACAATTTTTTGCTTGATAATTACCATATAAATGATTTTTATCATTTTCACTCTGATCAGTTATTTGGAAATAGAGGTTTCCATAATGCAAAATTTTTTTTTAACAAGATGAATAAGATAAAACGAAGCAAAAGAGAAATTGAAATCAATTTATTCCAAGATAAATTGTTAAAATATTCATTAAAATAATGTTTACTGGTATAATAAAAAATAGGGGAATTGTTAAAAAAATAATATCTAAAAAAAAAGAAATTAAAATAGGATTAAGAAGTAGCTTAAAACTAACAAATAAAGATTTAGGATCATCAATTAATTGCTCTGGTGTTTGTTTGACTCTCGAAAGAATTCACAAAGGACTATATTTTTTTCATTTAACTAGAGAGACTCTTGGAATCACCAATTTTAAAAACATCAAATTAAATCAAATTATAAATCTAGAAAAATCTCTTAAATTTGGAAATGACATTTCGGGACATTTTGTTCAGGGACATATTGATACAATTTCAAGACTTAAAAAAAAGTGTATATATGGAAAATCCTGGCATTTATATTTTTCAATAAATAAAAGACTCAAAAAATTTTTAAATTATAAAGGTTCTGTTGCAATAAATGGAGTCTCGTTAACAATTGCAAAAGTATTCGTAAATAGTTTTCTGGTTGTTGTAATTCCTCACACATTAAAGTTAACAAACTTAAAAAATATTAAAAATAATGATATTGTTAATGTAGAAATCGATATTATTGCAAAATATATAAAAAACTTAAAAAAATAAATATGTTTACACCAATTACCAAAATCATAAAGGACGCAAAAAAAGGAAAAATGTTCATTTTAGTTGATGACGAAAATAGAGAAAATGAAGGTGATTTAGTAATTCCTGCTAATAAAGTAAAACATAAAGATATAACTTTTATGGCAAAGCATGGAAGGGGCCTTATATGTCTATCTCTCGACTCAAATCAAGTTAAACAATTGAATCTTCAACTTATGTCACCAACTAACCAATCTAGATCACGAACAGCATTTACTGTATCAATAGATGCTGCAAAAAATATCACCACAGGTATTTCTGCTCACGATAGAGCATATACAATAAGATCGGCTATTAAAAAAAACGCTTCCAAAAAAGATATTGTGACACCTGGACATATATTCCCTTTAATATCTAAAGATGGTGGTGTTTTAGTTAGAGCTGGTCATACTGAGGCCTCGGTAGATATTTCAAGGTTATCAAAAAATTCACCTTCAGCAGTTATTTGCGAAATCATGAATGACAATGGAACAATGGCTAAAGGGAAACAATTAATAAATTTTGCAAAAAAACACAAGTTGAGTCTTGGGAAAATTGACGATCTTATATCATTTCGATTAAATCAAGAAAAATTAATAAATTTTAAAAAATCTTCAAATATTTCAATTAATAAACAAACTTATAAAATTAAAATTTTTGAAAATATACTTGATGGTTCAGAACATTTTGCATTAATTAAGGGCAATATAATTAAAAACAAAAATCCGCGTGTGAGGGTTATTTCATCAAATATAGTAAAAAATTATTTAATGGGTGATAAATTACCAAATTTATTTAATCAAACCACTAACTACTTCAAGAAATATAAGGACTGTGTATTAATATTCATAAGACATACAAATCTTAAATCTGTTTCGGAAACCCTAAAGGGATATAAGGATAAAAAATTTTCTAACAAAGGTAATGATAAACTTATCAGAAATTCTGGTATTGGTTCACAAATTATAAAGGCTTTAAATATCAAAAAAATGATATTAGTTACTAGATCTAAAAAGAAGGTTATTGGATTAGAAGGCTACGGTATAAAAATTACAAAGCAGGAAATATTAAAATGAAAAATTATAAAGTATTAATAGTTGTAGCAAATTATTATCCTGAGATATCAGAGGAATTAAAAAAACGAGCTAAAAAAGTTAAGAAAACCCACACAGATCATGAAGAAATCACAGTTCCCGGTATTTTTGAAATACCAGTTGTAATATCAAAAAATATAGACTTCTACGATGGTTTCGTTGCACTAGGTTGCGTTATAAAAGGCAAAACTCCCCATTTTAAATTAATTTCTAAAGTTGTAACAAGCGCAATAATGAATTTATCAATTACTCATAAAAAACCTATTGGAAATGGAATACTTACTTGTCTGAACAAAAAACAAGCTTTGAAAAGATTAAACAAAGGTGCGGAAGCTTCAAGAGCCGTTGAACAAATTTTTATTAATGAGTCTGTTCTTAAATCAAAAAAAAGCTGAAAAATGAAACAAAATGAAGCTCTCAGGAATCCTAGAGTTATTGTTGTTCAAAAATTGTATGCACAAAAATTAAATAAAAAATCCGAATTAACTTTTCCTAAGCATAGGTATAAAAAATTTATAAAGGATGTTGTGATAGGTACTTTGGAAAGAAAAGAACTAATAGAAGAAACTATACAACAACATCTTAGTAAAGATTTAAGTGAAAAGCGAACAGAACAATTATTAATTATTTTGTTACATGCTGCTATATTTGAAATTTTATATCGCCCACAAACCTCGCTAAATATTATAATTAATGAATATTTAAATACTTCTGATTTCTTTTTAGAACAAAGTCAAAAAAAATACTTAAATGCAATATTAGACAAAATATCAAAAAAAATAAGATCATAAGTGAACGAATTTTCAATTATAAAAAAATATTTTTCAAATTTGTCAAAAAATAACAGAGGAACATTTGATTTGTCTGATGATATATTTTTTGACTACAAAAATAAACTAGGAATATCCATTGACACATATGTTGAAGGAATGCATTTTTTAAATTTTAAAAACCCTAATCTTGTAATTAAAAAAGCTTTAAGGGGAGCTATCTCAGATTTAATTTGCAAAGGAATAATACCTAAATATTATTTTATCAGTTTCTCGGGAAACAAAAAACATCTAACCCAAGCTAATCTTGGCAAAATAAAATTAGCTTTAAAACAAGAACAAATAAAATATAATATCTTTTTGGCTGGCGGAGACACATCTAATTCAAATAGATTGTCAATAACTGTTTGCGTAGTTGGATATTCCAATAAAAATCCAGTTTTAAGAAGTGGGGCAAAATTAAATGATGACATTTATATAACAAACACAATTGGAGATGCTTTTCTTGGCTTAAAACTCTTAAAAGGTAAAATTAAACTCAGTAAAAAGAATAATGATTATTTTATAAAGAGATTCTATCTTCCAATTTTACCGATAAAATTTTCAAAAAAAATTCAACTTTTTGCAAATTCAGCTATAGACATATCTGATGGTTTTTTTCAAGACTTACATCATATATTATCTAGATCTAATTTATCGTCTAAAATATTTAAGAATAAAATTCCTATATCCAATTATTTAAATTCTTATCTTATTAAATCAAAAAAAAATAAATTAAATTTTATCTCTAATGGTGATGACTACCAAATTTTATTTACAGCAAGTAAAAAAATGAGGCATTTAATAAAAAAAATATCTAAATCTACTTCTACAAAAGTTTCAATAGTAGGAATTGTCAAAAATAAGTTTATATCTAAGAACAGAAAATTAAGTGAGGAAAAGATTAAATTTCCCAAAAAACTAGGTTATATACATAGTTTTTAGTCAATATTATCGTTGCCTTTGTCTTTGTTATTTGGCATGTTCCGATTTTTAATTTTTGATCATTTTTTTCAAGACTTAAATTATGAACAATTTATCACAAGACTTTATTTTACAGCTTATAATTTTAAGTGGTTTTCTTGCGCTTCTTTATGGATATATAACGAGAAAACAAATATTAAATTCTGAATCGGGCAATAAAAAAATGAAAGAAGTCTCCGAAGCAATTCAAATTGGAGCAAGAGCTTATTTAAATAGACAATATAAAACAATTTCCATAGTTGGATTGGTTGTTTTAATTATCATCACTTTTGCTTTTAGCATTTTGGTTGGAATTGGATATTTAATTGGTGCTACTTTATCTGGAATTGCTGGTTATGCTGGAATGCTGGTATCAGTTCAAGCAAATGTCAGAACGGCGGAAGCCTCAAAGAAAGGTTTATCACAGGGTCTGTCTATTGCTTTCAAGTCTGGAGCTATTACAGGTTTGTTAGTAGCTGGATTGGCATTATTGTCAATTTCTATTTATTACTACATTTTATTATTGTTTGCTGTTGAAGAAAGAGAATTAATTAATGCATTGATTGCATTGGGATTTGGTGCTTCTTTAATTTCAATTTTTGCAAGGTTAGGTGGTGGTATTTTTACAAAAGGTGCAGATGTGGGAGCTGATTTAGTAGGCAAAATAGAAGTGGGCATTCCAGAAGATGATCCTAGAAATCCAGCGGTAATTGCCGATAACGTTGGAGATAATGTTGGTGATTGTGCGGGAATGGCTGCTGATTTATTCGAAACTTATGCAGTTACTATAGTTGCTACAATGGTTTTATCTTCAATTTTCTTTCATGATAATTTAAACATGATGATTTATCCTTTATCAATAGGTGCTGGATGTATATTAACCACAATTATTGGTACTTTTTTTGTCAAATTAGGAAAAAGCAAGAAAGTTATGAATGCACTTTACAAAGGGTTTATCGCTACAGCTATATCATCATTATTAATCCTTTATCCAATTACCGATTATATGATTGGCCTAAATACAGAATATTTTATTGAAGATAAAATTTTTACTGGAATGGGTTTGTATGTGTGTGGAGTTGTTGGTTTAATTATAACTGGCTTAATCATATATGTAACAGAATACTATACAGGCACAAATTTTAAACCTGTTCAAAGTATTGCCTCATCCTCAACCACTGGTCATGGCACCAACGTTATCCAAGGACTAGCGGTGTCAATGGAGGCTGCTGCTTTACCAGCATTAATTATCGTGGCTGGTATACTTGTTACAAATTATATTGCAGGTCTTTTTGGTATAGCAATTGCAGTTACATCAATGCTTGCCTTGGCAGGGATGGTCGTTGCCTTAGATGCTTATGGTCCAGTGACTGATAACGCTGGTGGAATAGCAGAAATGTCTAATTTGCCCAAGAAAACTAGAAAAACCACTGATGCATTAGATGCCGTTGGAAATACAACTAAAGCAATAACCAAAGGCTACGCTATAGGATCAGCTGGTTTAGGTGCTTTAGTATTATTTGCTGCTTATACGGAAGATATTAAATATTTTTCTTCAATCAAAACATCTGCTCTTGAAAATATTAATGTAAATTTTGAATTATCAAACCCTTTTGTGGTTATAGGTTTATTAGTAGGTGGCATGCTACCTTATTTATTTGCTTCAATGGGAATGAAAGCTGTTGGAAGAGCAGGGGGAGCCGTTGTAATTGAAGTTAGAAGACAATTTAAAAAAATTCCTGGCATTATGAAAAGAAAGACCAAACCAGATTATGGGAGACTCGTAGATCTTTTAACTAAAGCTGCAATAAAAGAAATGATTGTGCCATCTCTCCTACCCGTGCTATCGCCAATAATCCTCTATTTTGTAATATTGCCAATCGGCGGTATCGAGTCAGCTTTATCTGCCGTAGGTGCCATGTTACTTGGGGTAATTATTACCGGACTGTTTGTAGCCATTTCAATGACCGCAGGTGGTGGGGCCTGGGATAATGCTAAAAAGTATATTGAAGATGGAAATTATGGTGGAAAAGGTTCAGATGCACACAAAGCTGCAATAACAGGAGATACGGTTGGAGATCCATATAAAGATACTGCTGGACCAGCTATAAATCCAATGATTAAAATAACAAATATTGTAGCTCTTTTATTGTTAGCCGTTATTGCAAGTTAATCTTTCTTTCTATTCACAGGTTTATTAATTTTTTGTCTTAAACTAGATAAAAAACTATAAACAAAGTTTTTTTCTCGCGTAATTGTATCGGTAGTATTTTTTGTGAAATTGATTTTGTTTATTTGGTTTTTGTTATAAAAATCTTTTTTTATTAAAATTCCATATTCATCAAATTCCAAAGCTAAAACATTATTTTTACTTGTCACATTTTGTCCAAACTTCAACAGTTTACCCCTAGTTCTGGTTCTTTCAATATAAATCCAAATGGAATTATCAAAAATGGCAACCGTAGATGGGTGACCAAGAATTTTTTTAACGTCATTTTTATTAGTTTTTTTAATAATCAGGTTTTTTTGTTTTATATCTAAAAAAGGAACTCCATGAGTATTAATAACTGGATTTCGATGACAATTTGATAATAATAAAAAAATTAAAATAGTTACAATTTTATGCATTTTTTTGAATCTAAAAAAAAAAATATACTTCCTTTATATAATAAAATTGTTTTTTTAACTAGAGAAATTTTTTTTTACAAAGATTTTAAACTAACTGATTCTTTTTCAAATAGAATTTATCTTATTTTTTTTCATCTTAGTTTTATTCTTATTGTGCTCAAAAATAAGAAAAGTGAGAAAAATAATCAACAAGATATATTTGATTTTTTTTTTAAACAAATTGAATTAAACTGCAGAGAATTGGGTTATACTGATGTTACCGTAAATAAAAAAATGAAAAGTTTAATAAAACTATTTTATGAAATTCTAATGGAATGCGAAAATTGGAAAGAATTACAATTTGATAATAAAAATAATTTATTATTAAATTTTTTTTCGAATAATTGTGACAATAAAATTTTAACCAATAAATTAGCAAATTATTTTGATAAATTCGCATTATTTATTGAAGATATATCTTTAAATTCAATAACAAAAGGTGTATTCAACTTTGTTTATAAGGAATAAATAATCATGGCAGTACCTAAGCGGAAAACATCTAAGTCAAGAAGAAATAAAAGAAGATCCCATATTAAATTTGCATCTAAAAATGTTATTGAGGACAAAAAATCAGGAGAATATAGATTGTCACATCATGTAGATTTGAAAACTGGATTTTATAAAGGTAGACAGGTTTTCGAGCCAAAAGATTGATTCGCTAAACATAATGAACAACAAAATTATAATTGCAGTTGATGCAATGGGAGGTGAAAAATCACCTAAAAAAATAGTTGATGGTATTGAATTATCTTTAAAAGAAAGCAATGAAAATTTTTTCAGACTTTACGGTAATAAGGATAAATTAAGTTTTTTGGTAAATAAAAAACCTGAAATTGAAAATTGTTGCGAAATTATTCATTGCGATAATCGTATTGAGGATGAAGAAAGCCCTCTAAGCGCAGCCAAAAAAAGTGAAAGCACTAGTATGTGGCAATCTATTAATTCGCAAAACAAAGGTAAATCACAAATTACATTGTCAGCTGGAAATACTGGTGCACTATTAATTCTATCAAGATTAATATTGAGCATGATTGATGGAATTCAGAAACCTGCTCTAGCTGGTCTTTGGCCAAATAAAATAGGTACGAATGTTGTGTTAGACTTGGGAGCCAATATTGTGTGTAACGATAAAGATTTAATCAATTTTAGTTCTATGGGAGCCGCTTTATATAAATCACTATATCCTGAAGATAGCCCAAAAATTGCTTTATTAAATGTTGGGCTGGAAGAAATAAAAGGCCACGAGGAAATTAAGAAAGCTTATCAACATATAAAAAAATGGAATAAAAAAAATTTTAAATTTCATGGGTATATCGAAGGAAATCATATTATGGATGGTAACGTTAACGTTATTGTTACTGATGGTTTTACCGGCAATATCGCTTTGAAAACAGCTGAAGGAACGGCAAACTTTATTACAAAATATTTAAAGGAGAATCTAAGCAAAGGTTTATTAAATAAATTATCACTTTTATTTTCGTATAATGTTTTAAAAAAATTTAAAGAGCAATTAGATCCAAGAAAATATAATGGAGCCATTTTATTGGGATTAAATGGACCAGTTGTAAAAAGTCATGGCTCAACTGACAGCAAAGGTCTAGCTAACTCTATCAAAATGTGTAACAAAATAGTTAAAGGAAAATTAATTGAAAAAATTAAAAAATATTTAAGCCATTAAACATTATAATATTAGCATTTATGTTTAAAAAAAATTT
>Ga0187833_10003326_pt1 | contig 16386 bp, 14 predicted proteins | sample ETNtaG_37_FD_167968 | JGI IMG/M metagenome (GOLD analysis project Ga0187833, IMG submission 167968) | Marine microbial and viral communities from oxygen minimum zone, Eastern Pacific Ocean - ETNP2014_SV_400_PacBio MetaG (Illumina Assembly) | ecosystem: Environmental > Aquatic > Marine > Hypoxic...
GGAGGTGGTTGATTATCTGCTCGACTGAAAAACGCCTCTTGGCCATCTGCTTATCCCCTTCTTCCTAGGAGCCAGATGCCCAGTTTCTCTAACTAAGCATGTGGATCCGGTTAAGGGGGGCAGGTCAACGGCGCTGTCCTGGAAGGCGAGCCTATCCATGCGCACGGCAATGACCCTACAATCGGGCATCGGCCGGGTGCAGCCGAAATCAATGATCAACGCCCGCGACGACACCGACTATCCGATGTCGGAAGAGGATCTGCGGTGGTATATCGAATTTTTCTCCGTCTAATCCCCATCGGCGCGAGAAATACTGCAGCGAATTTACCTATCAGCCCTGATCGATACGAAGGGCGATGAAGCGCAGCCCCCCCTGTCCCTCCACCAAAAAAAGCACCGACTTACGGCCCGACTTGCGGGCCTCATCAATCCGCGAAACGACCTGCACCGGCTGACTCACCTTCCGCTGGCTCACCTCGACGATGAGATCACCGGGACGGATGCCTTTGCCGGCGGCGACTCCGCCCTCTTCAACCGAGGTCACGACAACCCCCGCCGTACCCTTGCCCAGCTTGTATTGGTCGCGCAGGCGGTTCGTTACAGATGACATGGTCAGACCCAATTGTTTGACCGTCAGTTTGTTTTCCTTCGCCCCGCCGCCTGATCGGGCCGCCACTTGCGGACTGCTTTCCTCGAGTTTTCCAACGGTGACTTGGAGGCGTACCTTTTTGCTGTCTCGCCAGATTACCACCGAGACTTCTTTGTCGATTTCCGTACCGGCGACGAGGCGGGGCAACCCGCGCATCTTGGATATGGGTTTGCCGTCGAATTCGAGGATGACGTCGCCGGCCTGGATTGTCGCCTTCTCGGCGGGGCCATCCTCTATGACGTTGGCAACCAAGGCTCCCTCGGCCTTTTCCAGGCCAAGAGTCTCGGCGATCTCGCTGTTTACCGTCTGGATGCGCACACCAAGCCAGCCCCGGCGTACAAGTCCGTGCTTGATCAATTGAGAGATGATCTGTCGGGCCGTCGAGGATGGAATGGCAAAACCGATGCCGACACTGCCCCCCGAGGGCGAGTAAATGGCCGAATTGATACCGATGACCTCGCCTTTGATATTGAACATCGGCCCACCCGAATTGCCGCGGTTGATGGAAGCATCGGTCTGAATGAAGTCATCATAGGGGCCGGAATTGATATCGCGGTGATGGGCCGAGATGATGCCGGCGGTGACGGTGCCGCCCAAGCCGAAAGGATTGCCTATGGCAATCACCCAATCGCCGACCCGTGCTGTATCCGAATCCCCGAAACTTATGGTTTTGAGCTTGTTCTTCGACTTCACTTTCAGAACGGCGAGATCAGTCCTCGGGTCGCGGCCGATTAGTTCCGCCTCGAGCCGAATACCGTCATGAAGAATAACGGTGATTTTGTCGGCTTCCGCGATCACGTGGTTGTTGGTCACCACATAACTTTCGCCCTGGCTATTGGATTCAACGATGAACCCCGACCCCAAAGCGGTGATCCGACGTTGACGTTGTTGCGGGCGATTGCGCTCAAAAAACTCTTTAAAGAATTCCTCGAAAGGCGAGCCGGGAGGGAATTGGGGAATTTGCGGTCCGTCGCGGCCTTCGATCGTCTGGGCGGTGGAAATATTGACCACGGCGGGAAGGAGTTCTTTCGCCAGGTCGGCGAAACTATCCGGCGCCGCCTTGGCGTTGGCCGCCACCGAGGCGATGGTGAAACCAAAGGCGATGAAAACAGCCGCCAGCCAGGCAGCCCATGAGCAGCTGGAAGCCGCATTCAACCGCTGGGCACGGGCCGCTCCAAAGTTCGGGTGATTCACTTCAAGATTCTCCACATATTTCAGGTTTTTCAAACCACACGGGATTTAGTCATCACCGCCCCATTGTCAAGGACCGGAGCGGAACGTTCGTGGGGCCGTATGGAGTAATAATGTGTTGGAACTAAGGCCCCGCCGCGAACACAATAGTGTGATTACCCGCGGATCAGCCAAATGATTCCGACGCCGATGACCAACGCCGTCAGTCCGGCGGTCCGCAAGGTGCTCTGAGGCTGCGCCAGCACAGTCAACATCATCCTTTTCATGGCGTCGGGAAAAAAGGCGTAAAGGGCCCCTTCGATGGTGATTGCCAATGCCAGCGCGGTCATGAGATCGGTCATGGTCGCCTCCGTCGATCTCGGCGGCGGATGTCGCCGCGCGGCCCGCCACTGAGAACGCCGTCGGCGCGCCTTGAACGCCACGGCGCCGCCGGTGGCCCCTCATCTCGGCTCAGCGACCCGGTTGCTTTTTTTTGGAACTGCCGCTGCTGTCACTGAAAAATCGGAAAAAATCACCATCCGGCGGACCGATATAACGCGTCGAGTCGGAAGAAAGCCCTTCACTGAGTGCGTTCATGGAAACCCAAAAATCAAAAAATTCGCGGTCTTGGCCGTAGGCGGCGTTATAAGTATTTTGCGCCTTGGCCTCGCCATCGCCCCGCAGGATATCTCCTTTCTTCTTGGCGTTGGCCTGGATGATCGTGCGCTGTTTGTCGGCTTCGGCGCGGATGCGTTTCGCATCTTTCTGCCCCTCGGCGCGTATCTGGCGGGCCTCCTGCTCGCGTTGGGTCTGCATGCGGCGGAAAATCGCCTGGCTGTTTGATTCCGGAAGATCGACCCGTTTCAGCCTTACATCGATGACTTCAATGCCAAAAGCCTTGCCTTGCAGTTTGACCCGATCAGCGATGTTGCGGATGAGCTTGCCCCGATCCGCCGTTAGAAGGGTGGCCAAGGTGACTTCACCGAAAACGGCGCGAACGTTGGCGTTGATGAGGTTGCCCAAGCGGATTTTCATGCCGCGTTCGTTGTTCACCGTCTGGTAAAACTTCAGGGGATCCTTGATCTGGTAACGGGCAAAGGCGTCGACCACCAATTGTTTCTGATCGCTGGTCGGCACTTCCTCGGCCTTGGCGTCGAAGTCGAGGACCCGTTTGTCGAAAGCAACAACGTTCTGCACGAAGGGCATTTTGAAATGAAGGCCGGGATCATCCACCACGCGTACGGGGTTGCCGAACTGCAAAACCAGAACCCGCTCCGCCTGATGGACCGCAAATACCGCCCCGACGGCGACCACGCCGAGGACGACGACGACCAAGCCGATCACGGCAAGGAATATTTTACTCATTTGCTTGCCTCCCCGCCGCTCTTGCCAAGTTCCCGCAGGGGCAGGTAAGGAACGACACCACTGCCGCCCGCCTGGTCATCGATCAGCACCTTGTCCATGCCACGCATTACCGATTTCATGGTTTCCAGGTAAAGGCGGCGTTTTGTCACGTCTTTATCCCGCAGGTACTCTTTGTAGACAGAGAGAAAGCGTTGCGATTCACCGATCGCGATGGCGATTTTCTGCTCCTTGTAACCTTCGGCTTCCTTGACGATCTTCTGGGCCTCGCCTTCGGCCCTCTGGACGACCTCGTTGCGGTAGGCGTGGGCCTCGTTGACGGCACGCTCCTTGTCGGCGCGCGCCGCCTGGACGTCCCGAAACGAGTCGAGTACGCGACCGGGAGGATCGATCTTCTGCAACTGTACCCGGGTGACCAGGATTCCGGAGCCGTAATCATCGAGGATACTCTGGATCAGAATTTTGGCTTCATCCTGAACCCTAACTCGCCCCTTGGTGCGAACGAACTCGAAGCCCGATTTGCCGATCAGCTCGCGCATGGCGCTTTCCGATGCGTCCTTGACGGTCCTTGTAGGATTGCGGATGTGAAAGAGGAATTCGCCGGCATTCTTGATCACCCAAAAGGTGACGAACTGGACATCGATGATGTTCTCGTCGCCGGTGAGCATTAGGCTTTCCTCGGAGACGTCAAGCCTCGAATCGCTCCGACGTTTCGCCCCGCCCTGAGTCGCCTGCAAGCCTGTACGGAAACCGACGTTAGTCAGATTCTCACGGGTCACCTTTGGCTTATAAACGGTGCCGATGGGCGCCGGCAGGTTGTATCTCAACCCAGGATCAGTCGTCGCCACCCATTTGCCGAAAATCAGCGCCACTCCCTGCTCTTCCGGCTGGACGCGATAGAACCCACTGGCCAGCCAGAAGCCGACCACCACCATGACAACAAGTATCAAGCCACGCTTTCTACCGCCGCCCCCCGGTACGAAGCTTTTGAATCGGTCTTGGCCGCGACGCAACATCTCTTCAATGTCCGGCGGCCGCGGACCGCCTGCCGATCCGCTACCCCAGGGCCCCTGCCCGCTGCCGCCTTGTGGAGTCCACGCCATAGTGATGTATTCCTTTTTAATGTCCCCGGGATATCCTTGTGAAGGACCGCCCCTTGCAATTTGTGCTTCTAATGTTAATTGGTAAAATTGAACGATTTTATTATATAGGGCAGCTTGACGGGCCGTGCAATGTGCTTTGCGTCCAAAACACCCGCATGATTTTGGCTTAATTCAAGGGAGTATTCCAGTATGACGCAAGTCACCGAGCAGCAGGTCCTCGAGGCGCTAAAAGAAGTTTTGGATCCGGACCGCGGCAAAGATATCGTTAGCCTGGACATGGTCTCGGGCCTGCGAATAAAGGACGGCCACGTCGCTTTCGCCATCCAGGTCGACCCCGAACGCGGAGCCAGCATGGAACCTTTGCGCCACGAGGCGGAAAAGACCGTTCACGCGCTCCCCGGCGTCATTTCTGCAACCGTGGTGCTGACCGCCGAACTGGCCGCCGGCGACGGCGCGCCGGACGAGGGAAAAACGAACGCGCCTCCGGGCGGAAACGCCGCCCCCTTGCTGCCGGACGTCAAATCCATCGTCGCCATTGCCTCTGGCAAGGGCGGGGTCGGCAAGTCGACGACGGCTGTCAACCTGGCTTTGGCCCTGGCCGCCGCCGGGCATAAGACCGGCCTTCTCGACGCCGATATTTATGGTCCGTCAATTCCGCGCATGTTGGGGATTTCCGGGCAACCCGAATTGACCGACGGGCAGAACCTCGACCCAATGGAAAACTACGGGGTCAAATGCATGTCCATGGGTTTCCTGATCGATGACGAGACTCCCGTAATCTGGCGCGGGCCGATGGCCCAGTCGGCGTTGCAACAGTTGATGCGCGATGTCAACTGGGGCGAGCTTGATGTGCTCATCGTCGACATGCCGCCGGGCACCGGCGACATCCAGTTGACCCTCGCCCAGCAAGTCCCCTTGACCGGCGCCATCATCGTCTCGACCCCCCAGGACATCGCCCTTGCCGATGCCCGCAAGGGCCTGAACATGTTCCGCAAGGTGGACGTGCCGGTGTTTGGCATCGTCGAGAACATGAGCTATTTCCGCTGCCCCCATTGCGGCGAACGCTCGGAAATTTTCAGCCACGGCGGGGCGCGCCAGGAAGCGGCGCGGACAGGCATGGATTTTCTGGGCGAGATCCCGTTGGACATCGTCATCCGCGAGACTTCCGACGGCGGCCACCCCATCACTGTTTCCAAACCAGACAGCGACCACGCCAAGGCCTACCGCGCCATCGCCGAGAAAACCTGGGAAAAGATCGGCCTCACTTTACAAAGGCTCCAATCCGAGGCACCCCGGATCATGATCCAGTAATCAACCAGACAGAATGGCTCAACCCCTCAATAGGGTTCGGGCTAGGGCACTTTCCGGTCAAGGATGACAAAACTGTATGGGGGCGTATCCCTGTCCGGTTCTTCGCCCTGGTGGTATTGGCGCGAGGTTTCCCTCCATGCCGTACGGTCGAAGTTGGGAAAAAAAACGTCGCCACGTACTTCCCTGTGAACTTCGGTCACATACAAACGATCTGCTGTTGGCAGAAACATTTCGTAAATCCGCGACCCGCCGATGACCATGATCTCATTAACTTTTTCCATCACGGCAACGGCCTTGGCAACATACAGAGCACTTTCCAGGCCATCAACCACGTGGATTTCTTCTTTCTGGTAGAACCTGTTGCGGGTGATAATGATGTTGGTCCGTCCGGGCAGGGGCTTGCCAATGGATTCAAAGGTCTTGCGTCCCATAATCAAGGGCTTGCCCATGGTCAAAGATTTGAAATGCTTGAAATCCCCGGCTAGGTGCCAGGGGATGCCGCCGGCATAGCCGATGGCCAGGTTTTCAGCCATCGCCACAATCAAAGACAGGCGCATGGAAAACCCTTACACGGCGACGGCGGCCTTGATATGAGGATGGGCTTGATAGCCTTGCAGATCAAAATTCTCATATTTGAAATCGAAGAGATCACCAACACCTGGATTGATTTTCATCCTCGGCAAGGGCAGAGGCTGGCGGCCCAACTGCTGCTTCGCCTGTTCTAAATGATTGGCGTAGAGGTGAACGTCGCCGAACGTATGGACGAAGTCTCCGGGCCTGCATCCCGTCACCTGGGCAACCATCATCGTCAGAAGCGCGTAAGAAGCGATATTGAAGGGGACTCCTAAGAAAATATCGGCGCTACGCTGATAGAGCTGACACGATAACCTGCCGTTGGCGACGTAGAATTGGAAAAGACAATGGCAAGGCGGTAACGCCATATTGCCGATTTCGGCGACGTTCCAGGCACAGATGATCAAGCGGCGCGAATCAGGATTGCTCTTGATTTCCTCGATCACCCGGCTGATTTGATCGACATGCCCGCCGCCGGGGGTCGGCCAGGACCGCCATTGCACGCCATATACGGGACCAAGATCACCTTTTTCGTCGGCCCATTCATCCCAGATTCTAACGCCGTTATCTTTCAGGTATTTGATATTGGTGTCGCCTTGCAGGAACCACAGCAGTTCATGAACGATCGACCTGAGATGCAGCTTTTTTGTCGTCACCACAGGGAAACCCTCGTTCAGATCAAAACGCATCTGATAGCCAAATACGCTCCGGGTGCCGGTACCGGTCCTGTCGCTTTTGACGCTTCCATGGCGAAAAACGTGGTCGATTAAATCCAGATACTGTTTCAAGAGCCTGTTTCCATCCCCACGGGCCGGGTCTTCGATGATCCGCAAGGCGGCACTTTACCGTTTCCCGACGCCAGGGCAAAGCTTCCCATTACCCTGGCGTCCACCATTTGGCCCCTTTCCAAACCCCCCGGAAGCTCTTATATTATTAGTTGCCGGGCAACCGGCTATGGCGATAAACGCCTTATGGAATAAGCGTTGCGGACCCGGGGGCAGTACCCGGCGCCTCCACCATTTTCTTCCTCTCGGCGCGAGCTTTGAAAAGAAGTTCCAATGGGGGCGAAACAGGATCGACGCACGTGGTAAAGGTAAGGTTTTCGCCCGGTATGGCACCACCGTTATCGGGCCAACATGATAAATGCCAACGATAACGAGGCATTTGCTTTAGCCGCTTAAGGCTGAAACGGGGTTCGGGGGGCACCTGGCAACAGAAGCCCCCCACTTAAACCGTCGGCGACGATTCCACGAAAGTGGAAAAAAAACTCTAATGTTTGGCGACAATGCGCATGTAGAGCCACGACCGAGATGTAAACGCCGAACGGAACGCGGCGACATTAGGGAAACAGATGTAAATGGATCCTTTCCCCTTCGACCAGTGGATCGAAAATGCCTTGCGCAACGTCATCCACCAGGCATTACGGGTGGCGGCGCAAGAAGGGCTTCCCGACGATCATCACTTCTTTATTACCTTCCAGACTGGCGCCGAGGGCGTCAAAATTCCGCCTTCTTTGCGAGCCGAACACCCGGACGAGATGACCATCGCGATCCAGCACCAATTCGAGGATTTAGTCGTCAGTGACGACGCATTCGCGGTAACGCTCCGGTTCAGCGGCAAGGCCGGGCGCTTACATATCCCCTTGGCGGCCGTCACTTCATTTTCCGACCCGGCGGTCAACTTCGGACTGCAACTCAATATGACCTATGCAACCAGCCAGGGTGAGGACGGCAAGGTTATCGTGAAGCCGGTCTTGACGGATCAAGCCGAGGGTGCCAGCGACGACAAGGCGACCGGCGAGATCATCGCCCTCGACGCCTTCCGCAAAAAGTAACTCCGGCGACCCTGGGTGTTCCATCTCGCCATTGTGTTGAAATCGCAAAGTTGGGGACCAATTTTACCATACATACGGGAAATCACCCATGAGCCAGCTTGCAGGTCACGAAATATTCCCCTTGGGCGACGTTGCAGCGTCTTATCGTTTGCTCACCGCCGATCACGTCGGCACCGCCAAATTTGAAGGGGAAACGATCCTGAAAGTGGGTTCCGCGGCCTTGACCCTGCTGGCGGCGGAAGCGTTTGTCGATTGCGCGCATCTAATGCGGTCCGGGCATTTGGCGCAGTTGAGACAAATCCTCGACGATCCGGAAGCTTCCGACAACGACAGGTTCGTCGCCCTCGATCTTTTGAAGAACGCCATCATCTCCTCGGCCGGCGTGCTGCCCATGTGCCAAGACACCGGCACCGCCATCATCATCGCCAAAAAGGGCGGACGCGTTTGGACCGCCGGTGGCGACCAGGCGGCGCTCGCCGAAGGCATTCGCAAAACCTATACGCAAGCCAACCTCAGGTATTCCCAGTTGGCCCCCTTGGATATGTACAGCGAGGTCAATACCGGCAACAACATGCCCGCCCAGATCGACATCCATGCCACCGACGGCGACATATACGAGTTCCTCTTCCTGGCCAAAGGCGGCGGTTCGGCCAACAAAACCTTTCTTTACCAACAGAGCAAGGCGTTGTTGAACCCGGACAGCATGATGCAATTCCTCGGCGAAAAGATCAGAACCCTTGGCACCGCCGCCTGTCCCCCCTATCACTTGGCCATCGTCATCGGCGGCACCTCGGCCGAGGCCAACCTGAAAACGGTAAAACTGGCCTCGGCCCGCTATCTTGACGGTTTGCCCGAACGGGGCGACAAATCCGGCCACGCTTTCCGTGACCTGGAATTGGAAGAGGCCGTCCATGGGTTGACACAATCCTTGGGCATCGGCGCCCAGTTCGGCGGCAAGTATTTCTGCCATGATGTCCGCGTCATCCGGCTGCCCCGTCACGGAGCGTCATGTCCGGTCGGCATCGGAGTGTCCTGTTCCGCCGATCGCCAAATTCTTGGAAAAATTACCGCTAAAGGTATTTTCCTCGAGCAATTGGAAACCAATCCGGCCAAGTACCTGCCCGAGATCAGCGAAGAAAGCCTGGACGGCGAGGTGGTCGAAATCGACCTCAACCGGCCGATGGCAGAGATCCTTGAAAATTTGCGCCGTCATCCGATCAAGACACGGCTGGCGCTAAGCGGCCCCCTGATCGTCGCCAGGGACATTGCTCACGCCAAGCTCAAGGAACGCTTGGACACGGGCCGGGGCTTGCCGCGGTACTTCAAGGATCACGTCGTCTATTACGCCGGCCCGGCCAAAACACCCAAAGGCTACGTTTCGGGCTCTTTCGGCCCGACGACAGCGGCGCGCATGGACCCCTACGTCGACATCTTCCAGGCCCAGGGCGGCTCAATGGTGATGCTGGCCAAAGGCAACCGATCGAAACAGGTGACCGAAGCCTGCCGGAAGCATGGCGGCTTTTATCTCTGCTCCATCGGCGGCGCGGCGGCGCGCCTCGCCCAGGATTGCATCAAAAAGGTGGAATGCCTCGAGTACGAGGAACTGGGCATGGAGGCCATCTGGAGGATCGAGGTCGACAACTTCCCCGCTTTCACCGTCATCGACGATAAAGGAAACGACTTCTTCGCCGAATTCCAAGCACCGGTCCATGGCGGCCAAGGGTAAAGGCCAAATCGAGAGCGAAAGCCTCATCGGCAAGCGGTCCGTCCTCATCGCCGGCCATCAGACTAGCGTATCGCTTGAACATTCTTTCTGGCGGCGACTCAAAGAAATCGCCCAATCCCGCGGCATTTCCCTGAACCGATTGATCACCGAGATTGACAGAACCCGCACCGGCAACCTGTCGAGCGCCATCCGCGTTTTCGTGCTTGACGACGCCCTCGACAAACCCTGACCGAAAGCGAAAGAGGAGCCGGGCGTGGGGCTTGGCTAGAGCAAATCCCAAGCGGATGGACTCATCCGCGACGACGCATTTGCGTTTAAAATAAATAGATAGAGCATTTCAGGTGAACGCATGTGAACCGGAAATGCTCTAACGCTTTCATTCAATCCCCCCTGAACCCACACGAATCACTACATCATGTGTTTTTTTTGTGAAAAACCACAAAATCATGTTGCACTCGGAAATTGGATCGACTAGATATGGAGGCCTGATCTTGGGAAAACACTTCATGTTGTTGATCATCCTCATCGGGAAATTCCGGACACACCATGCCGCATGGCGAGGGTGCCATCCCTAAAGAATATCGGGGGTAATAAGAACCGCATGCATCATTAATGCAGGGCTAAAAGGGGGTAGCATGCACATCTCACGTTTTTTTACCAATCAAGGCAAATCGCCTTACGAGCTCATTGAGTTCGGCACCACCTCAAGCGAAATCCGCAATCCGGACGGCTCGATCATTTTCCGGCTCGATGAATTGGAAGCGCCGAAAGCATGGTCGCAGGTGGCATGCGATGTCCTTGCCCAGAAATATTTCCGCAAGACGGGTGTTCCGGCGAAACTGAAAAAGGTCGTGGAAAACGACGTCCCGCCCTGGCTGTGGCGGAGCAAGCCCGATAATCAAGCCCTCAAGCCGCTTGCCAAGAAAAAACGCTTCATCGGCGAGAGTAGCGCCAAACAAGTCTTCGACCGCATGGCGGGGACGTGGACTTATTGGGGTTGGAAAGGTGGCTACTTCGATTCCGAAGACGACGCCAGAGCCTATTTCGACGAGATGCGACACATGCTCGCCACCCAGATCGGTGCCCCCAATTCGCCGCAATGGTTCAACACCGGGCTTCATTGGGCCTATGGCATCGACGGCCCGGCACAGGGACATTTTTTTACCGATTTCAAAACCGGCGAAATGGTCAAATCGGAATCGGCCTATGAGCACCCACAGCCCCACGCCTGTTTCATCCAAGGCATTTCAGACAACTTGGTCAACGAAGGCGGCATCATGGACCTGTGGGTGCGTGAGGCGCGATTATTCAAATATGGCTCCGGAACCGGCACCAACTTTTCGTCCCTGAGGGCCGAAGACGAAAACCTCTCCGGTGGCGGTAAATCATCGGGACTGATGAGTTTCCTGAAAATCGGCGACCGCGCCGCCGGCGCCATCAAGTCAGGCGGCACCACCCGGCGCGCCGCCAAAATGGTCATCGTCGACATCGACCATCCCGACATTGAGGATTTCATCAGTTGGAAAGTGCGCGAGGAGCAGAAAGTCGCGGCCATGGTAGCGGGATCCAAACTGATCGCGAAGCACCTGAACGAGGTCATGAAGGCTTGCCAAAAGGGCGGCAACGGCGACGACGGGGCTCGCTTCGACCCCAAAAGGAACGGCAAACTAAAACAGGCAATCAGCGCCGCCCGCAAAGCAATGATTCCCGACAATTACATTCAGCGGATCATCCATTTCGCCAAGCAAGGTTATTGCGAGATCGACTTCCCGGTTTTCGACACTGACTGGCAATCGGAAGCCTACACGACCGTTTCCGGCCAGAATTCCAACAACAGCGTGCGGCTCACCGAAGATTTCATGCAAAAGGTGCTTGGCAACGGCGAGTGGAACCTGAAGCACCGTACAGATGGCAAGGTCGCCAAACGCATTGGCGCTAGCGGTCTGTGGGAGCAGATCGGCTATGCCGCTTGGTCTTGCGCCGACCCCGGCCTGCAGTTCGACACCACCATCAACGAATGGCATACCTGCCCGGAAAGCGACCGCATCAACGCCTCCAATCCCTGCTCCGAGTATATGTTCCTGGATGACACGGCGTGTAATTTGGCGTCGCTGAATTTGACCGCCTTTCTTACCGATGACAGCACTTTAGACATTGCCGCTTTCGAGCACGCGGCCAGGCTTTGGACCTTGTGCCTGGAAATATCGGTTTTGATGGCCCAGTTTCCCGCCGCCCGTATCGCCGAACTGTCTTACCGGTACCGGACACTGGGTCTCGGCTTCGCCAATATCGGCGGCTATCTCATGACTTCTGGCCATCCTTACGATTCCGATGACAGCCGCGCCATCTGCGCCGCCATTTCGGCCTTGATGACAGGAATCGCTTACGCTACCTCCGCCGAGATAGCTGGCGAGATGGGCGCTTTCCCCGACTTCAAGCGCAACCGTGATGCCATGCTCAGGGTCATCCACAACCACCGACGCGCCTCGCAAGGGCACAAAGACGGCTACGAGAGCTTGTCCGTGAATCCGGTGCCGTTCGACGCCGCCTCGTGCCCGGACCGGGAGCTTTCACTAGCCGCCCGCTGGGCCTGGGACCGAGCGTTGAAGCTGGGTGAACAACATGGGTACCGCAACGCCCAGGTCACCGTCGTCGCACCGACGGGAACCATCGGTCTGGTCATGGATTGTGACACAACCGGTATCGAACCCGATTTCGCGCTCGTCAAATTCAAGAAACTGGCCGGCGGTGGATATTTTAAGATCATCAACAGTGTGGTGCCCAAGGCCCTGGCCAAGCTGGGATATTCGGACATCCAGGTTCAGGAAATGGTTCAATACGCCACCGGCCAAGGGACATTGGAAAACGCCCCCGGCGTCAATTTCGAGTCACTGCGCGCCCTCGGTTTCACGGACGAGGCCCTAGACGCCGTTGAAAATGCCTTGAAGGATGCTTTCGACATCAAGTTCGCTTTCAACAAGTGGACCCTAGGCGAGACATTCTGCACAGAGACCCTGGGGTTAAGCCCCGAAAACCTGGAAGACATGACTTTCGACATGTTGACCTCCTTGGGCTTTCCCAGGGACCAAATCGAAGCCGCCAACATCCATGTTTGCGGCGCCATGACATTGGAGGGAGCGCCGCACCTAAAGGACGGCCATCTTCCCGTTTTTGACTGCGCGTCGGCCTGTGGACGACACGGCGAGCGGTTCCTGTCCGTTGAAAGTCACATCCGCATGATGGCGGCCGCGCAACCTTTCATCACCGGCTCCATTTCCAAAACCATCAACATGACCAACGAAGTAACGGTCGATGATTGCAAGGAGGCCTTCCTGCTGTCTTGGCGCCTGGGTCTCAAGGCCGTCGCTCTCTACCGGGATGGCTCGAAACTTTCACAACCCTTGCAAGCGGCTCTTCACATTGACGGCGACGAGGACCAAATCGAGAACTTGGCAAGTGAAACCGCCGAGCAACCGGCTGCCGTCCGCGCCGAAGTTTTCGCCGAGCGCATCGTCGAAAGTCTCGTCGCCAAGCGGCGGCGCCCGCCCAACCGGCGCAAGGGCTACACCCAGAAAGCCGTCGTCGGCGGCCATAAGGTCTATCTCAGGACCGGTGAATACGAGGACGGCGGAATTGGCGAGATTTTTATCGATATGCACAAGGAAGGAGCCGCCTTCCGCAGTCTGATGAATAATTTCGCCATCGCCATTTCCATCGCCCTGCAATATGGCGTTCCCCTGGAAGAATTTGTCGAGGCCTTTACCTTCACTCGTTTCGAACCCGCCGGCTTGGTCGAGGGCAACGACACCATCAAGATGTCGACCTCTATACTCGATTACCTTTTTCGTGAATTGGCGGTCTCTTACCTTGGCCGCAACGACTTGGCCCATGTCGAACCGAGCGACCTTGATCCGGCTTGCCTTGGGCGAGGCCATGGCGAGGGCGACCTGGCGGAGGACGGCGGAGCCGGGGAGTTGGCTGCGGTCGAAAGTTTCACCAGCCGGGGGTTCGTGCGTCACAAGTTCTTGAGCATCAAGGACGACAATACATTTTTGGCCAGCGGCGCCGTTCACGGAAATGGCGGTAACGGCGGCAATGGCGGTGGTGGCGTCCAGGCCCTGGCAGGAGGCGGCGATACGGAAGCCGTTGACGTCGACGCCACCATCCTCGACCGCGTCGATACCCATTTGGAGCAAGTGAGAAACGCCAGGATGAAAGGCTACGAAGGCGACCCATGCGTCGAATGCGGCAATTTTACGTTGGTTCGCAACGGCACTTGCATGAAATGCATGACCTGCGGCACCACCAGTGGGTGTTCGTGATGAAGCAAGCTTTCCCAAGATCCTCCCTGGGAAACTTGGGGCGTGTCCCGGGGCCTGGCCCCGGGGCCGCCCACTTTTTTTAAGGCTTCCCGCGGTAAGGACGGCCGCTAGCGGCTGTCATTGCCAATCACCTTAAAACGGCAAGTTCACTTTAATTATGATCGACCAACGCTTGGCTGAACTTGACATTATCCTGCCCAAAGTGGCGGCGCCCGTCGCCAGCTATCTTCCTTTTGTTGTTACCGATAATCTGGTTTTTGTTTCTGGCCAACTCCCGTCATGGAACGGGGAAATCAGATACCAGGGCAAGCTCGGAGAAAACCTGAGCCCCGACGAGGGCTGCCAGGCGGCGCGCCTCTGCGCTCTCAATCTGATCGCGCAAGTGCGCGAGGCGGCGGCTGGCGATTTGGATCGCGTCAGGCGTGTCGTCAAGCTCACCGGCTTCGTCAACGCCACCACCGATTTCAGCGACCAGCCAAAAGTCATCAATGGGGCGTCGGAGCTGATGGCCGACGTTTTCGGCGAAGCCGGCCGCCACGCCCGCGCCACCGTGGGATGTTCATCCTTGCCCCTTGGCGTCGCTGTGGAAGTGGAGGGTATTTTCGAGATGGCATAAGACGGGCCTGGTATCTTTAGGTCCCTTTCCGTGCCGCATTGGCCCAGGCTAGGACGGTCGACGGCAACGTCCTTGATTAGGGCATAGACCGTCTTGCCTGGCTTAAGGCCAAGCTCGTGCAAGGAAATAAGGTTTTGACAGAGAAGCTTGGCTTTTGCGAACAGTTGTGATTATTATATTCAATTGCGATTGATTGTAATTAAAGTCATCTGAGGAGAAAAAATTATGATGAAATCATGGCATTGCCGCGCCGTCGCGGCTTTTCTGGGTGCCGTAGCCCTTCATCTGGCCGCAGCGGTGCCGGCATTTGCCAGCGAGGTCAACCTTTATTCATCACGCCAGCCGTTTCTGACTGAACCACTGCTCGACGCCTTCACCAAGGAGACCGGTATCAAGGTCAACATGGTCTATCTAAAAAAGGGGATGCAGGAACGGCTCACGGCCGAGGGCTTGAATAGCTCGGCTGACGTCATTCTCACCGCCGACATCGGCAGACTCCACAACCATGCCAAGGGCGGCCTGTTGCAGCCGGTGACATCAAATCTGCTGGATGCCAACGTTCCGGCCCAGTACCGCCATCCAGGCGGTCTTTGGTACGGGCTTACCGTCCGGGCACGGGTCATTTTCGCTCACAAGGAGCGGGTCAAACCCGGCGAGATAACCTCTTACGAGGACCTCGCCGACCCCAAGATGGAGGGACGGGTTTGCACGCGCTCGGGCAAGCATGTCTATAACGTCTCGCTGCTGGCTTCGGTCATCGAGGCCAAGGGGAAAGCAGGGGCAGCAGCCTGGGCCAAGGGATTGAAGGCAAATCTGGCGCGTCGGCCGCAGGGCAACGACCGCGCCCAGGTGAAAGCGGTTTTCGAAGGCGAATGCGACGTCGCCCTCGGCAATACCTATTACATGGGCAAAATGGCGACCAACGAAAAGGAACCGACGCAGAAGAAATGGGCCGCCGCAGTCAGGATCATTTTTCCCAACCAGGACGGCCGCGGAGCACACGTCAATATCAGCGGCGCCGGCGTCGCCAGAAGCGCCAAAAACAAGGAAAATGCCATTCGTCTCATCGAATTTCTGAGCAGTGATTTCGCTCAGAAAATCTACGCCGAAAGAAACTTTGAATATCCTGTGAAGGTGGATGTCCCACTTCACCCGATGGTTGCTTCCTGGGGAGAGTTCAAGGCCGATAAAGCCTTCCTGGCAAAAGTTGCCGAGCAACGCATCATGGCAACCCGTATCATGGACCAGGTTGCTTTCAATTACTAAAGAAGGCCCTCGGGGCCGACGGCTGCCGCCAAGGCAACAATCCTCCCCTCCTCCCTGGCAACCGTCCTAGCGGCCTTGTATCCGGACTGGCGGAAGTTGCCCGGGTGAAATCGTAGTGCGAGGATAGGGCAAGGATTGATGCTGAAATGACCTCCATGGCGGCAAAAACGGCCGGCGCCACATGGCGCCAGCTGGACTGGCGTTCGTGGACTGATGGCTGGATGCTGGGCACAATAGCCGTTGCCTTGGCGGTTATGGTCCCGGTGATCGCGGTAATCACGCTTGCCTTCAACCCCAGCGACGACATCTGGCAACATCTGGCCTCGACGGTATTGCCTCTGTATATTGGCACCACCCTGCAACTCATGGTCGGCGTGGGCATTGGGACCTTTGTGATCGGTGTCGGATCGGCTTGGTTGGTAACCATGTGCCGTTTTCCCGGCCGCCGCGTCTT
>Ga0187833_10003328_pt1 | contig 16374 bp, 15 predicted proteins | sample ETNtaG_37_FD_167968 | JGI IMG/M metagenome (GOLD analysis project Ga0187833, IMG submission 167968) | Marine microbial and viral communities from oxygen minimum zone, Eastern Pacific Ocean - ETNP2014_SV_400_PacBio MetaG (Illumina Assembly) | ecosystem: Environmental > Aquatic > Marine > Hypoxic...
CGGCAGTAGGCCAGCCGTGTTAGCCCGGTAACCGACGAGGTGCTCAATACCAGGTTGATTGGGATCTAAGAATTGGATGCTCCGGGAGGATAGCCCCCCCAGGGGGAAGCACAAACCCACACCCCTATTTACATAAAGTAGTTAGTCGCGTTTCCACCGACAACATGCGCATATGCATTATCGTCAGTCAGGTGACCAAACTAGGTGCTCCAAACCGGCTTGATTTAGATGCAGTAGCTGGATGCTCTGGGAGGATAACCCCAGGGGGTGGGGGCACCAGCGCAGACACCCCGCCCCAATTTACATAAAGTAGTTGGCAGTTCAATTTTTTATGACTAGTATATAGGTTTTCGTATATTTTTTCGTTTTCAATGTATTGGACTTGTATTCAATTTATCAAATTCAGATTAAATTTCTAATAATAATGAAGGAGATTGTTATGGAAAAAGACAAAGTAAATGAAACAGAATCTACGGTTAATGTTGAGGTATTTAATTTTTATAGGGAGGGAATAATAATGAAATTATTTCTTAAAATATTTATTTTTTCCTTTGCTTTATTATCATTCAGTTCAGCAAATGCAGTTACAATTAAGTGGCTTCATTTGAATGCAGAAAATTCACCAAATATGCCGGGTATTTTAAAGGCTGTAGCGGAATATGAAGCAAAGACTGGTAATAAAGTTGAATTACAATATTTGGAAAATGAGTCTTTTAAAGCGAAGCTTCCAACAATGCTTCAATCAAATGACCGACCTGACGTATTTTATAGTTGGAGTGGAGGCGTCATGTATGATCAGGCCAGAGCCGGTTTCTTGAGAGATATCACAGGAGTTGTATCTGATGATTACCTGTCAACATTGAGTGCTGCAGCTGCTAATGCATTTACTTTTGAAGGACAAAGAGTGGGCATACCAACACACGTCGCTCAAGTTGCTTGGTGGTATAATAAAAATCTTATTAACCAAGCGGGCGTTGATGTAAGTAAAATTGTTTACTGGGTAGATTTATTAGAAGCAGTAAAACAAATAAAATCAGCTGGGATTACTCCTATTTGCTTAGGTGGAAAAGATAAATGGCCTGTACATTTCATTTGGACTCATCTACACATAAGAAACGGTGGCCAAGACTTATTTTTAGAGTCGCTTAATAATGGCGGCTGGGGTAGACCTGAATATGTGAAATCTGGTGAACAAATGTTAGAACTTGTTGCTTTAGAACCTTTCCAAGATGGGTATTTAGCAGCTACATGGCCTGATCAAGCAGGTTTGTTTGGTGATGGAAAGTGTGCAATGGCATTAATGGGTAACTGGATGTACGGATCACAAGCAGCAAATAGTGCTAGTGGAGAAGGCTTGGCTGATGACAATATGGGAATGTTTAATATGCCTGCAACTAAGGGTGGATTAGGTGATCCTGGAGATACTTTAGGAGGTATCAATGGTTGGCTATTCTCTAGTTCAGCTCCTGATGAAGCTGTTGAATTAATTATGCATTATGTCTCTAAAGAAATACAATCTGAAGATGCAGCTAATGGGGTTTATATACCAGTTGTTAAAGGGGCAGATACTTCAATTAAAAACCGATTCTTAAAACAAGTTGCTAGAAACATAGCTAATTCAAAATATCATCAAATCTTTTATGATCAGTTCTTAGGAGCAGATATAGGAAGAGTTGTAAATGATGTATCAACTGATTTAGCAGCAGGAATAATTTCTCCTGAAGAAGCAACAGCTCAAGTGCAAGAATCTTGGGAATTCAATCAATAAATATTTATTTTTATTGGAGGCTTTTTTAAGCCTCCACATAATATTATTATAAAAAGTGAAATATCAAAAATTTGATGTTATTTTAAACAGATATTACACTTTAATAATTTTTCTAATTCCTGCTTTAACTGTTTTTACTTTATTTGTCGTTTTGCCAATTGTAGAAGCTGCGTATTATAGTTTTTATAGATGGAATGGTTACGGCGATCCTGAAAAATTTGTAGGTTTTAAAAATTATACTTACCTATTTAGAAATAGGGTTTTCATAATATCGTTAAAGAATAATTTTTATATAATTGCTTTATCACTTTTTGTGCAACTTCCTTTTGCTTTACTTGTTGCATTAATGATTTCTGATAAAATTAAGGGCGCTACATTTTTTCGAACAATTTTTTTTCTTCCTTATATATTAGCTGAAATTGGAGCGGGATTAATATGGGCTTACATCTATGATGGAAATTACGGACTAGTTGCTACTATATGGGGTTTCTTTGGAATTGATCCAATCTTTATGGTTGGTGATAAAGATTTGGCCTTGATAGCTATACTTATAGTTATCTTTTGGAAATATTTTGGTATTCATATGATGATATATATTGCAGGTCTTCAAGCTATTTCCAAAGAGGTTTTAGAGGCAGCAAAGGTAGATGGTGCTGGTCCGTTTACAACTGCATGGCGAATTAAAATTCCTATTTTGCTTCCAACTATTCGTCTTTCAGTTTTTCTTGCAATTTTAGGCTCTCTTCAACTTTTTGATATCATTATGCCATTAACAGGAGGAGGTCCATCTAATGTCACCCACTCTATGGTTACATATCTTTATTATTTTGGTGTCATGAGAATGAAATTTGGATTCGGTAGTGCGGTTGGCGTGGTTATCTTTTTAATATGTTTCTCAATAGCAATAGCCTATCAAAGAACTTTGATGAGGAATGATTAATGAAAGATAGTATGCGGACTTATTATATGTATTTATTTTTATTTTTGATGGCTGCTGCTATTTTTATCCCTTTATATGTTTCTGTAATGGGAGGTTTTAAAACGGTTGGCGAATTACGCACCAATGCACTAGGTCTCCCAAGTAATTGGAATTTTGATAATTACTTATCTGTTCTTTTAAATAGTAAATTTTGGTTATATCTTTGGAATTCAGTGATTTATGCAATTGGAACTACTTTTTTTGTTTTACTGTTTGCATCTATGACAGCTTTTGTTTTTGCTCATGTAAAATTTGCTGGGAATAGATTTCTTTATAATTATTTTCTTTTAGGTCTTCTTTTCCCTTTTGCTACAGCTATTTTACCTTTGTTTCTAAGAGTTAGGGATTTTGGACTTCTAGGGACAAGTTGGGCGGTGATATTGCCCCAAATTGCATTTGGTTTAGGGTTTGCAATAATTTTATTTAGAGGTTTTTTTAAACAAATGCCAAGTGAACTTTTTGATGCCGCATTTGTAGATGGGTGTACGTACGCACAATTTTATTTTAGATTTACCTTACCATTATCAACACCCATTTTAGCAACTGTGAGTGTTATTACTTTAACAGGAAGTTGGAACAACTATCTATTGCCCCTTATTATGATTAACGATGAGTCTCTCTACTCATGGCCTATGGGTATAATGGTATTTAGAAGTGAATATTTTACTGATTGGTCAAAAGTATTAGCTTATGTGTCTTTAACACTTGTGCCAGCAATTATTTTCTTTTTAGTTTTGCAAAAATATATTATTGCAGGACTAACAGGGGGGACAGTCAAAGGATAATATGATGAAAGTAGGTGTTATTGGATGTGGCAATATTGCTAATATTTATTTCAAGAATTCTTTAGATCATTTTAATAATTTTGAAATAATTACTTGCGCTGATATTAAAGAAGAAGCATCCAAATTATACGCTGATAAATATCAAATCAAACAGATGAGCGTAGATGATCTCTTAAGCTCAGATGAAATTGAGCTTGTTATTAATCTGACAATACCAAATGCTCACTTTGAGATTTCTGCATTGATTCTTAAAGCAAAAAAACATTCCTATTCTGAAAAACCTTTATCAATTGAATTTGAAGATGGTCAAGAACTTTTAAATTTAGCTAAAGAAAAAAATGTATATTTGGGTTGCGCACCTGATACTTTTCTTGGAGCAGGCGGACAATTGGCAAGAAAATTAGTTGATGAAAATAAAATAGGTAAAATATCACTTGGAAGTATTGCTATGGCAGTTCCAGGTCATGAAATTTGGCATCCTAATCCTGATTTTTATTATCAATATGGAGGTGGTCCAGTTTTGGATATGGGGCCCTATTATTTTTCTTCTTTGGTAAATCTATTAGGATCAGCTATATCTGTAGAAAGCAAAATCAGAAATGTCTATGAAGAAAGGGTTATCGTAAGTGGTGATCGACAGGGAGAAGTGATTAAAGTAGAAACCCCCACTTCTATAATTTCTCATATTGAATTTAAATCAGGAGCTCTTATTGATGCTTTTTTTTCATTTGATATTTGGAAACACAACAAGAATCATATTGAATTGTATGGTAACTCAGGTTCTTTGAATGTTCCTGATCCAAACATGTTTGGGGGAGAGATTCTTGGTTGCTTTAATAAAGGTGGTGATTGGAAAATATTTGAAACTAAGGAAATGATTCTGGGAAAATATAATGTTCTGAATTTTAGTGGCAAATCAAATGAAGTACCCATAAATGCAAATTATAGAGGTATTGGTGTTTCTGAAATGATTGATGCCATTCATAATAATAGACACCACAGATGTAGTGGAGAATTCAGTTTGCATGTGTTGGATATTATGGATAGTATTTTAAAGTCAGGCAAAGAAAAGAAAAAATTAAAGTTACGAAGTGAATGTTCTCAACCAAAATTTTTCTCAGAAGATGATATAAAACCATTAATTAGTAATTTATAGATTAAACGGAATAATAAATTGGTATGAAAAAGGCTTTAATCGTTTGCGGTGGCTGGGATGGACATGATCCAGAGGAATACGCGGAACTTGTTTCAGAATTTTTAAAATCTAATGATTTTGATATTAGAATTGAAAAGAAAACTGCTGCTTTTGCTGGTGATTTTGTTCATGATATGGATCTTATAATTCCAATTTTTACAATGGCTTTTGGATTTTCTCCAAAAGGTGAAATTAAAAAAGAAGAAGTTTCAAATGTAGCCAAAGCTGTTGTTAATGGAGCAGGACTGGCAGGTTTTCATGGCGGTATGTGTGATGCATTTCGTCAATCAATTGATTGGCAATTTATGACCGGAGGGCAGTGGGTAAATCATCCTGGCGGTGTTATAGATTACACTGTTAATATTACAAAAAAAGATGATCCTATAATGAAAGGAATTAACGATTTTGCTTATACTTCTGAACAATACTATATGCATGTTGATCCATCAAATGTAGTTTTAGCTACAACTACCTATAAAGGAGATCAAATTTGGTCATTGGAGCAATCTCCAGGATCACCTGGTAAAGTCGAATTTCTTGCGGACTGGATCAAAGATGTTGAAATGCCAGTTGTTTGGAAAAGAAAATGCGGAAAAGGAAAAGTTTTCTATAGTTCACTAGGTCACAAAGCGCATGAATTTGAAGTACCAGAAATGCAAGCAATCTTGACTCGTGGAATGCTGTGGGCCTCTAAATAGTAATTTCATTATATTAGTTTATAAAAGATCGTGAATTCAAGTCCCAAGTGTAACAAATGAGTGTTCCCCGAAGAATACCTGATTAGGTGTTTTCATCCTCAGGCATATTCGCGGACGGTTATTGAGTTTATCATCACCGACTGGACTTGCTTATCAGAGATTTGGTTGAATTGAGTTTTTATCGGTAAGTACCGTCTGATCAGTCCATTTGTGTTTTCATTGAGTCCCCTTTCCCATGAGGCATAAGGATGTGCAAAGAAAAACTGTGCATTCAGATTTTTAGCAATGGTTTCATGCTCGGCAAATTCTTTTCCATTATCAAAAGTGACGGTGTGAACTTTTGCTTTCATAGATTCCGGCAAGTTGATGGTGGACTGCTTTACCTCTTGAGCAGATTTGTAGGATAACCGGACAATCAGCCATAGCCGGCCTCCATTTACATAAAGTAGTTAGTCTCACTTGCACCCTGACAACAACTTATCTTTTGTCATCTCCAATCGCACTGACATTACCGTCAGCCTGGATACAGATGAGGTGCTTTACACAGGCTTGATCGATATGCAGGAGCTGGATGCTCCGGGATAGGCCCCCCGGTGGCGCACTAGGACACACCCCCTTTTACATAAAGTAGTTAGTTGCATTTATACACCCATGACGGTAGGCATCCATCCGTCTCTCTTTAAGTTATCACTTCACCAGCCCCCACGGTACCATCCCGTCGGATCATTCGGGCGGGCAGAGTTCTGCTTCATGGACGGAATCTGCATGGACCTTAGCCTGCAGATAGGCAGCTGTCTCAGAGTCAAAGAATGTGAAAAAGCAAACAGCGTTGAGGTGGCGTCCGTAAGCATTCGGGTGTTGCGGTCTGGGGAGCCGGCCGAGTTCGTCGTTCACACCGAAGTCGAGAAATGCATTGCCTTCACTGATAATACCAATGCTTGTGGCTACCAGGTCGCCCTCCTTCATCTCCAGTGGGCCCACTTTGTAGGTATGTGAGTCCCCGACTGGTGGGTCATTGGTGAACAGGTCGGCGATGGCAGATACCGGTCCACGGATGTGGTCGAAGATAAACCAAAGACCGCCACAAGTAGTACGGAAGAACAAAAGATACTGAGGTTCACCCGATGCAAGGTAAACGGACCCCTCGTATAGCCTGCCGTTGGTCGGCATGCGCACCTCGATCTGGTTCTGACCCGTTGGCACTCGGAAGTAGCCGTGGCCCTTGTAATCATTGGAAAGGATCCGACCCGGTGCTCCCACTTCGTAGACCTCGGAGAGATCGGGTAGGGGAAAGGTTGTGAACCACCCATTGAAATCGTCAGGACAGGATTCAATCGATGAGACCGACTGTTCGGACTTATTTTTGTTAGAGTTGCAGGAAGTATATATTACGACTAACAAAATGAATATAACGAACCTTTTCATGTGCCTTACATTGTTCCCTTCTGAACGTATTTATGGATGTTCTTACCGTATCAATGCCAGACATGTATTTAATCAGTATATTCAGTGCTTCAGAGATTGCAATTACAGTGGACTTTGCGAGTCTAATCAGTGGTCCTAAGTACTCAAACATCCTTAAAGGTACGAAGTATGAAAAAAACTCAACAGCATCACCCCCTTTGAGCTAGAAGCATAGATTGGGGTTCTACCATCTTACCGAGGGCGAGTTCTTAGAGAACTCGAGCAACAGTTCCGAGAAACCGAAAAAATCCGCGCCCTCTTCCATAGCCAAAGTACTCCATACTCCTTATCCTTTTCCATCCTCTGAGTTTAAGCTTTGGATTGACTGCAAGCAAGACACCCCAGGCGCATAGCCCCACCCCCTTTTACATAAAGTAGTTGAAATTATTTTCATCCATGTGGATAGGTGAAGGTATGGTTTAACAAACCTCTTTATCAGAACGGATTTTTTTTGTTATAGCTGTTTTCGTTCCTGCCACAACTGCGAATGCAGAGCTAAGGATTAGGAATAACCAAAGAACTGCTAGATATCAACGATCTTTAAATTTTGTTGTCCTTTTGCTGATTCTAGGAATCCTTGATTTTCCATTAGAATAAATAAAGGGTTGACCTATTCAATTTCCTGATGTGAGATAATTCAATTGATTTCGAAAATCGATTAGGTCTCCGCTCGTCCAGGTTAGGTCTCGATGCTGTGCAGTCTACCTTACTAGCAACCGTTCGAGCTGGGGAAAAAGTCTCAGTCTTTACTAAAAAAGGGGAGGAACTATGACTGAAAGTGTTTATAAAGTTATCGAACTTGTCGGAACCAGTACAGAGTCCTGGGAGAAGGCTGCCACAGCCGCAGTGGAAAAAGCTTCCAAATCGGTACGTAACCTCCGAATCGCTGAAGTTATTCAATTGGACATGCAGATTGAGGAAGGCAAAATGCTCGCTTTCCGTGCGAAGGTGAAAGTCTCTTTCAAGTTCGAAGACTAGGCTCCTTTCCAAGGGTACGACCCTGATATCTGGAAAGCTAAAATGCTGAAGGACAGGGATGAGACTCTTGTTGGAGGAATATACTCATACAAAGAGTAGGGTAATTCCAATTCGGTAGGGGTCATAGCTTCGCGGGTGCAACCGCGACTACCTTGCCAGTTTAATCACACAAAATTCCTCTGCTTGTTCCCTGGTGCGGAACCAACGCCAGGAAACTTCAGAAGCCCCGTAATTTGATGTGTGATGAACAACTACACTCCCTCAACAATTGAAGCATTTCTTATGACAGTCTCTTCTGGATTCTCTCTCAATTCTTTTAAAGCATCTTGGTATCTTGGATCTTTCAATCCATCAAGAGCCTCTTGATGACTGTTAAATTCAACCACTACTGCAAACAAAAGCTTTTCACCCTGATTCATTGTCGGTTGACCAGCACCAATTAATTTATAATTACCTGAATTCTTTTTTGCTTCCTCCTCGGGAATCAGACTCCATTTATTCAAATAATTATTCCATGTTCTCAGGGTTTTTTACTTCAATCACATGATTAAGCAGTATCCTTTTTTTCATCTCGATATTCCTTTTCCACTTTGGGTTCAAAAAAAATCATTAATTATGGATCAATCAGAACACTTCAAAAGAGCCGAGCTAGCCTGTATCCACTCAGGACTTTGCAGGATGGCCCCTGACTTCATGGAAGTGCTTGAGAATACACGCAGACTCTATGGCAAGGAAGCGAGTCGACTTCGCGAAAAGCTTTGGAAACCGAATCATGCTTCCTGAAAGAGGATATCATAAAAAAATTTTATGATTATCATCAGTTAGATGCATTATTATTTGTGCAGACGCAAAATAATTCCTTGACTTGATAGTGCGTTTGCACAATAATGATTTCCATACAGATTATGAATTTCCTAAAATCGAATTTAACCTCATTGATGAAAGGCAGCGATGATTAATTTTACCGATTACAACAAAAACGCCCAGAAGGCGGCCAACCAAGGGTTGGAAACCTTCCTCAACTGGCAGAAGCAGGCCCTGGAAAACACCCTCTCGATGGCCGAAGAGGGACTTGCTGTGCAGGAGAAAAACCTGAACGAAACCCGCCAGCAATATCAGAACTGGGAACAGAACATGAACCGGGAATTGGACAGCCAAAAGAACCAGTACAAGTCGATGGTCCTTAAATTCATTGAATCAAGAAAGTTTGGATGGCGCTGCTAATAAACCGGAAACAAAAGTAGGAGAACATTATGAAAAAATGTCATGTCTTTATATTGGCGGCCAGTGTCGCAATGTTGTCAATCACATCAGCCCATGCCCAGAGCGGAACATTCCGCCAATCCCACGACATTGGGATGGGCGCGGAGGTTATGAACGTCGACCCAGCTTCCCAGGGCCGCTTCTGGCAAGTCACCGAGAAGACGATGAGCCGCTTGGTTCGTCCTGCTCTAAATGGTGAACCGGAACCGAACCTAGCAACGGAGTGGTCGGCAAACGACAACGCGACCGAATGGATCTTTAAGTTGCGTGAAGGAGTCAAATTTCACGATGGGTCCGACTTCAATGCAGCCGACGTGGTTTATACATTGGAACACATCAGAGACCCCAAATTAGATTCTCCGGCCGCCGCGGTCATCGCGATGGTAGACGCTATCGAGGCTGTTGACCCGTTGACCGTCAAGATGACCCTGTCAGCACCTTACGCGGATCTTACGTTGCAGCTGATGGATTATCGTATACGGATGATCCCAGAAGGTTCGGCGGACACCATTGGAATGACGGGAATCGGAACCGGGCCCTTTATTCAGGTAACGCTCGATCCTGAAGGGACAACCACTCTGAAAGCAAATCCCGACTATTGGGAGGGGCCGCCGGGTGTCGAGACCATTGAAGTCATCGGCATTGCAGATACACAGGCGCGCGTGCAAGCGGTGCTCAGTGGCCAAATCGATATGCTTGGCTACGGTGATTTGTCCGGACAACAGTTACCTCTGTTCGAGGACAATCCGAAGTTCAAGATGATGACAGTGCCCACAGGCGATTGGCTCGGCATCGCCTTCCGAACCGATACCGAGCCTTTTACTGACGCCCGCGTCCGCAAGGCGGTTCGAATAGCAGCCGATCGTCAGGCCATCGTGGACCTTGTTCTCGGTTCCGGTGGTGGCGTCGTGTCGTGTGATCACCCGGTGTGGTCGGGCGATCAATATCGCGCGCCGTTTGATTGTCCGCAGCAGGTCGACGAAGCCAAGCGGCTGCTCGCTGAAGCCGGTTATCCTGACGGCATCGAGTTTGACCTCACCACCAGCGATCTTAAAGCTGCCTGGATCGATATGGTGCAGGTCTACCAGCAACAAGTCGCGCAGGCCGGCATCAAAGTCAACATTGTAAAGGCCCCGGCGGATGGATATTGGGGAGAAGTTTGGATGAAAGAACCAGTCGTAACCACTGGCTGGGGGCAGCGACCCGCTGATCAGATTCTAAATGAAGCCTACCGCGGCGGCGCACCTTGGAACGAAACTTACTGGAATCATCCCGATTTCGACAAAATGCTAGACCAAGCACGGCAGGAACTTGACTTCCAGAAACGTAAGGCGCTGTACCATCGACTACAAACGTTGCTTTACGAGGAGGGTGGATCGTTCATTCCTTTGCACACCAACCAGACCGTTGTTACGACTGCAAGAGTTTCGGGCTTACAACCGGTGTTTACAGATGCCGTCAAATATCACCTCATACACGTGAGCGACTAACTGATTGGCCTGAATTAGGACTAAATTCTACGTTGAATTTAGTCCGGGCTCGGGTGGTTGGATGCAGGGCGAAAACCCTATAAACAATCAGCCACCCGGGCCCCGATTGGCATCTACTAGATTCTTGGCGATGTTTCCGAGAACCTAAGTGGAGTCGTTACAGGTTCATTGCCGTAGGGAAGATTTATGGCCCCTTGCTTCTGACCAAATAGCCAATTCCTTGGCCAACCGTGACATCTCCAAGGCAGTGCAACGTACTCCCCATACTTTTTCGATCGCTTAAACAATGCTCAGTCTTAAATGCGCTTGGCACGCCCAGTAAACATCTTAGACAGAGGACAAGATGAAACTCGTTGCATTCAACATCCGTTTCGGACTAGGGCTTGACTAGCAAATCGATCTTGGACGCATTGCCGAAGCTGTGCGTGATGCCGACATTATCGCTTTGCAGGAAGTCGAGCATTTTTGGAAGCACAGCGGCATGAATGATCAGCCAGATATTCTTAGCAAGCATTTGAAGGAATTCTACTGGGTTTATTTTCCAGCGTTCAACGTGGATGCCAGCGAACGTAAAGACGACGGCACCGTGCTTAATCGGCGTCGCTAATTTGGGCCAATGGTGCTGTCTCGCTGGCCCATTCGTTCATCTCGTTTCATCGTCTTCCCCAAACTGGGTACCATGGACTGTATTAATCTCGACACGGGAGCAGTTGAGTGTGTCATTGACACACCTTCAGAATCACTGAGGATCTATTCTCTCCATCTCTCCGCCGTCTCGAGTCGTGAACGGCTAATGCAGATTGACCGGCTGCTCGAATTCCACCGAAACGCGCATACAAGTGGTGGGGCCTGGACTGGAGATGGTATGCAAGTCGACCCCATCGAAGCTCGGAACTTCGCCTATCTAAACTGGAGCAATAGTGAAATGCTGCCACCCATGCCGACAGAGGCAATCATGATGGGTGATTTCAACAGCCTACCCGAGAGCAAGGAATACAAGCAGATAGTTGGCGATATCGATCCTTGCTACCGTCGGGTCGGACATTTGGATGGTTACGTTGATACCTGGACGTCTGCAGACGATCGATCCGATGAGCGCATTACTTGGTTACCCGATCCACCCGATCGTGTGCCCGGTCATGGTCTGACACTGGATTATTGCTTTGTTAGCCCGAAACTGGGACGCAAAGTCAAGCGTGCATGGGTCGACAGCTCTGTGGAAGGCTCGGATCATCGGCCTTACTGGGTTGAACTAGAATGCTAGATCTTTCTACATATCACTCAATGTTTTCATACGTTCGAGCATCGTCGATCTGTTTTCACGACTGCCGAAAAATTGATACAGCCCGCAGGCCATCAAAACCTGGTGGGCCACCAAGTCACAAGGACTACTGGCGCCAAATTTTCGTTTCTTCAAAGTTATTGCACCGCTCGGATGAATACAAAAAAATTACCAAGTGGCCATCCGACCCGAGAACCATAACCTGTGAGCTGGGGTTGAAATGGTTAAGCTAATTGCCCGCAGGTTGGCACTCGGTGTTTTGACGATCGTACTTGTCTCGGGCATTATCTTCGTGGGTGTAGAGGTGCTGCCCGGCGATTCCTGCACCGCCTATCTTGGGCGGTTCGCCCAGGGAAAACGACTGGAAAATTGTCGGCGGGATTTTGGACTCGAACGTCCTGCCCTGACACGCTACAGCGAATGGGCCCTTGGTGCAGTCCAGGGCGATTTCGGTGTCTCCATGAAGCGCAAGACACCGATTTCAAAAACCGTTGGCACACGTTTCCGCAATACGGTAATCCTCGGCGTTACCGCATCGATAATAGGTGTTCCGCTCGCCATCCTGCTTGGGATTATCGCGGCCCTGTGGCGAGATCATCTCCCTGATCTGTGGGTATCCACCACGGCGATCTTCGCCATGACGATCCCAGAGTTTGTGAGTTCCACGATTTTAATCTTGATTTTCAGCGTATGGCTTCGATGGCTCCCTGGAATCGTAATTACTCAACCCGACGCCCCGTTATTTGAGTTTCTGTCTGACATCATACTGCCGATCATCGCGCTAGCCCTGGTCATGACGGCGCACATATTACGCATGGTCCGCACCAGCGTGATCAACGTAATGGCAAGCGACTACGTCCAGATGGCGCAACTGAAGGGTGTTCCCTATTGGCAGATGGTGTTCAAGCACGTGTTACCAAACGCTCTATTGCCAACCATAAATCTCGTTGCCTTGACGATTGCATGGCTGTTGGGGGGAACTATCGTTATTGAGGTAGTGTTCAACTATCCCGGGCTCGGTCGTTTGATGGTCCAAGCCATATCTTTCCGTGACCTTGCGACGGTGCAGGCCGTCGCCCTGATCCTGTCGACCCTATACGTCGGCCTGAACCTCTTCGCCGACTTGTTGACTCTGTTGGCTAATCCAAGGCTTAGGACAATGCGAACCTAGCAACCATGGCAACGACGAATAACACAGACTCTGGCAAGCGAAAAACCGCGTTTAGCACATTGCAAACCGTCCTGTCGGCGATGGCCTCTCGACCTTCTGGCCTCGTGGGTCTGATTCTCGTGGCTTTCCACATCGCCCTCGCTATCGTGTCACCTGCAATCGCACCGTACGATTTCAGAGAGTTGAGCGCTCAGATTATTCTTAATGAGCCCTCCTCCGAACACTGGTTTGGCACCGATAATCTTGGGCGCGACATCTTCACACGCACGATGCTCGGGGGTCGACAGGCGTTACTCGTGACAACTATTTCCACGATCCTCGCCATCATCTGGGGTGGATTGCTTGGCGTTTTATTTGGCCTCGTTGGCGGACGACTTGACGAATTCCTGATGCGCCTCGTCGATGCCTTTCTCTGCCTACCATGGATCCTGGTCTTGCTCTTGATCGTTGTCACGGTTGGTTCCGGCCCCGTTGTTCTTATTCCGACCCTGGGATTTTTCTACGGCATCCCGGTGATTCGGATGGCGCGTGCGGCGACGCACGATGTGGTGGCCCTTGACTTCGTGACAGCTGCTCGAGCGCGAGGTGAGACCCGATCCACCATCGTGAGGCGAGAGCTTTTGCCCAACGTGCTCGATGTTCTGCTGGTCGAAGGTGCCATGCGTTGGTCATGGATGTTACTGGCATTCAGCTCACTGTCGTTTCTCGGGTTCGGTGTCACGCCACCCACACCAGATTGGGGCCTGATGATTTCCGATGCGCGAAGCTTCATGTCGATCGCGCCGTGGGTAGCGCTACCGCCCGTCATTGCGCTCAGCTCTCTAATTATCGGGATCAACTTGAGTGCCGACGCACTTGCCAAGGCCTTGGGTATCGATCGCGCCCAAAAGGCTCCAGTCTAGATTTCGCGATGCGTGAATCACTTGTCCAAGTAAACAACCTCGGTATAGGCTTCACTAGCCGGGCAAAAGTCACACTACCGATCCTGCGGAACATCGATCTGGCGATTGGTGAGGGTGAGACGATTGGGTTGGTTGGCGAATCAGGCTGTGGCAAGAGTACCCTGGCCCTGGCCATGATGGGTTACCTTAAGAGCGGCCTTCGTGTTCTGGAAGGCGATTCCTTGTTTCGTGGGCGCAATGTATTTGACATGGACAAGCGGGCCCTCGAGGACATCCGCGGCGGTGAGCTTGCACTAATTCCACAAAATGCCGGGCAGTCATTGACGCCGACTTCGAGAATCGGCCGGCAAATCAACGAGTCAGTGAAATTGCACACCAGACTTGCAAAAGAACAGCGGCGCGAGCGCGTCATCGAATTGTTGTCACAGGTTCGTTTGCCACAACCGCAGGAATTGCTGAACCGTTATCCCCACGAGCTTTCTGGCGGTCAGCAACAGCGGGTTGCCATCGCCATGGCGCTGGCGGGCGAGCCTGATGTTCTGTTACTCGACGAGCCGACGACCGGCCTCGACGTTACCACGCAAGCCCACATCCTCGAGTTGTTGCGCGATTTAGCGACCGAAACCGGGACTGCGATGGTCTATGTCAGCCACGACCTTGGTGCCATTGCGCGGGTCAGTGACCGTATAGCCGTCATGTACGCCGGGGAATTCGTGCTTGAGGGCCCGGCTCACCAGGTGTTAAAGTGGCCTGCGCATCCCTATGCCCGCGGTCTACTCTTGTCGATCCCCAGGCTGAAGGAGGCGGTTGTGCCAACCTCGATGCCGGGGCTACCTCCACCCCCCGGCGGGGCTGGCCAGGGATGCGCCTTTGCTGATCGTTGTCCCATGACGGAGCAACTTTGCCGTGATAAAAGACCCGCTCTCGAGCCCACGGCCATGCAAGAACTTGTGTGCTGCCATTTCCACGAACGAGTCGATCAACTCCCATTACCGGAATCACCAAAACGACCTGACCGGTCAAACCTAGACGAGCTGAACAACATTCTCCGACTCGAGAACGTGGCTATAAACTATGCCAAACCCAGCATCGTTGACCAAATACTTAACCGGCAACCCGATGTAACACCAACTGTCGACAAGATCGATTTAACTATTTGCCGAGGGGAAACCATCGGGCTAGTGGGCGAATCCGGAAGCGGCAAGTCGACGATCCTTCGGGCCATCGCCGGTCTTTTGCCACCACAAAGCGGAACCATTACTTACGACAAAGCTGAAAGTCTGAACACACCGGTCGGCGAGCGGGGAAAGGACCTACTGAGATCCGTTCAACTCATCTTCCAGAACCCAGACGCGTCCCTTAACCCACGGCACACAGTGGCAGAACTTCTGGCTCAGCCCCTGAAACTGTATTTTGGCCTCGGTGGAGATGAATTACGTGAGCGTAGCGTGACATTGCTAGAGCGAGTACGGCTACGGGCGGATTATCTAGAGCGCCTACCGAGCCAGTTATCCGGAGGAGAGAAACAGCGTGTTGCAGTGGCACGAGCCTTTGCTGCTGAGCCCGAACTTGTCCTGTGTGACGAAGTCACGTCAGCGCTCGATGTTTCGGTTCAGGCTGCCGTCTTGCATCTACTGACCCAACTCCAAGTCGATCATGGTACGACCTATGTTTTTGTATCTCACGATCTAGCAGTAGTGCGTGCCTTGGCCGATCGCGTGGCTGTGCTCTACCAAGGCAGGCTATGTGAGATGGGTCCCTCTGAAAACGTCTACCGCTCTCCTTCGCACCCCTACACCGAAGTGCTGCTTGGTGCAGTGCTGGAGCCCGATCCTGATGCTGAACCGGTACTCGCCGCTGAGGATGCAGTAGACCTGTTCCCCCCGGCCAAGGGATGTCCTTTTTATCGTCGGTGCCCCCGGCACATCGGTGACATCTGCGACAATGAGACACCACCTTGGCAACCCACCGGGCCTGGCCATGCGATTCGCTGTCATATCCCACTGGGCGAGTTGCTCAACATGCAGTATCAGTCGGCGACCACAAACTGAAATTTAAGTAAACCCATTGGTCCTCCCCCCAAAAAGTGGTCCACCTGCTAGTAATGGGAATTAATCTAAAATTCCTTACCCAACCTATACCTTGATACTCTGAACCTAAATCCTGCCAATTTATCAAATTGCACCCATTACCCAGATGCAGAGGCTTGCCAAAGCCCCCAGCCACCCAAGGGGCCGCCCTCGATACATATGAATCCAGGGTTATGAGATGCGTTGCCCATGGGTTTCATCTTCAGAATGGTCCATGTCCAGAACAAGCACTTCGGGAACTTTGGAATAACTGCCGATGAACTGATCCACAAAAACCTGTGCAAGACGATAGAGGTCTCGTGATGTCGC
>Ga0187833_10003332_pt1 | contig 16363 bp, 11 predicted proteins | sample ETNtaG_37_FD_167968 | JGI IMG/M metagenome (GOLD analysis project Ga0187833, IMG submission 167968) | Marine microbial and viral communities from oxygen minimum zone, Eastern Pacific Ocean - ETNP2014_SV_400_PacBio MetaG (Illumina Assembly) | ecosystem: Environmental > Aquatic > Marine > Hypoxic...
AGTCACCAAGCTAATCGCGTCAAGTTTAAACTCCTTCGAGTATTTCTTTCTTGCTGCCATTTCTTCTATCTCCAGTTATGAGTATTATCTCTTAACTGGGTTGTACAGATCTATTGGACCATCTCACAACAGGCTTTGATTAGGATTGGTTAAAACCCCTCACTTCCTGTACTTCATTCGATCATTTCCGCTTCCAGGTCTTAGAATATTAATACAGTATCTATGAAATTCTTACCGTCAGTTTTCACAGAAATAGCACTACATTCTCAGCTAAAAAAAGCAAATTTAATTAACAAATTAAGTAGCATTAACAATATATTAGGATTATAATACTGTATATTTAACCAGTATTCACTCAAGCCCATAATTGCCAGAGAATCAGCCCAATGACTAACATGCCACCGTCTTCAATTCTCCTATTCCCCGCTATGCCGAAATCAGGCAACGAAAATCCCGCGTCTTACAGGTTCGCCTTTTCCATCCCGGAGAATGACGACGATCTGGGCGCTGAAATAACCCGCCTTGCCGGGCACATCAATGCCGCCCAATATCGCTTCCTTAAACTCCTTGCGGCCCTTGTCGAGCGTGATGCCTGGGGTGGCGATAGCGGCATGAAATCGCCAGCACACTGGTTGAACTATTACTGCGGCATTGATTTGGGCGCGGCGCGGGAAAAAGTAAGAGTGGCAAAATGTCTCGAGTCATTGCCGCTGATTGATCAGGCATTTTCTACCGGCGCGATCAGCTACTCCAAGGTCAGGGCGATGACGCGCACTGCAACGCCGGATAATGAAGACTATCTACTGGACATCGCCCGACATGGTACGGCCCAGCATGTGGAAACACTGGTCAGAAAATATCAACGAGCGAAGCGATTGAACGCAGCCTGCCCGGACAAAACACAGTACGAAGCAAGAGAATTTTCCTGGTATTACGATGATGATGGCATGCTGGTGTTTAAAGGCAAATTGCCTGCCGAGGACGGCGCCCTTTTCCTAAAGGCGATGGATAGAGTATTACAATCGATAAGGGATGAAGAATTCCAGCAGACAGAGGAGTTGCAGCTTGCAATGGATGAGGTCGAGGCTGAAGAAAAGACGTTTCCGCGGAAACGTTGCGAGGCAGATTCAGGAGAGGAAGCAGATGGGCGATTGAAAGAGCGAGCAGGCGGACTAGTGGAGGTCCAATTAGAGGCACAATTAGAAGCGCCATCAGAGGAACGACTGGATAATCCATTGCAGCACGGCCATGTCGAGTATTCAGCAGATGCGCCTCCCCCGGCCACACGCGAAACTGCACATAAAAACGTTTCCGCGGAAACGTTTTTAGCCGATGTGTCCAAACCCACCTTTACCCAACAACAAGCAGATGTACTGGTATGCATGGCGGAATATCTGCTTGCCACTCTTAATCAGGATCTGTCACCTCAACCTCAATTGACGCCGCTAACAGGGGGCGATAAATACCAGGTCATGGTTCATCTCGATGCCCGGTGCCATGATGAAACCGAAACAGCTCAATACCAGCTCGACAATAGCTGCTTTGTTGCTCCGCTTGCTACGGCAACAGCGCAGCGACTCGCCTGCGATGCCAGTTTGGTCACTGTGCTGGAAGATTCTGCAGGCAATGTGCTCAATGTGGGCAGAAAAACCCGTACCGTGCCTCCGGCCATGCGCCGGGCACTCAAACTACGTGATCAGGGCTGTCGATTTCCCGGCTGCTGTGAATCCCGTTTCATCGATGCCCACCATATACAACACTGGTGCGATGGCGGCGTAACCAGTCTGGATAATCTTGTGCTGTTATGCAGGCATCATCATCGATTGTTGCATCAGGAGGTTTTCTCTATCAAAAGCCTCTCTATTAAAAGTCCCTCATCTAAAGACCTCTCTGGTAATGGCATCACTAGTAACTGCGCGGCAACTAATCAAAAACAGGGAGAGAAGGCGAATTCTCAGAAACTGGTCTTTATCAATTTTGCCGGCAAGCAAATCGAATCCGCTTTGTTTCCTCAATTTAGCACGGAGCAAAGCAACACTGCACAATTAACGAATACGAACACAGGTTTGCCCGGGTCATCGGCAATTGAACTGGATAATGCAAGTTTGAGGCTGGAAATCGATGCCAAAACTGCGGTTAGTCTCTAGCGGGGCGAGTCGATGGATTATGGGCTAGCGGTGGCAGCGCTGTTTGAAAAAGACAACTCGAGGTCTGGGTGAAATCCAGGGGGCTTAGTCTTTTATATGATTGTTCCAACTTTGTTATAAGTTGAATTGATCCATATTTAGCTCGTATTTTTTTCGCATCACTGCCCACAAGTAAAAATACGCCAAACTGAAACCAGCACGCACCGCACAGTGTTTTATCGCCTTTAATAAAATAAGGCATTAAAAAATACGATAGTACGGTCCCATTCAAAAGCAACTCCCTGATCGGGTGGCACCAAAGGGTAGTGTTTTTTACTCTTGGCCAGTACAGTCACAGCAATAGTTGTACCGAGTGCAAACCAATGCAGCCCTGCATATAACAGTGTTAGTATGCCATCTCCGGTGTAGAAGTTGGTACTCGCATAAGAAAAACAACAACAGGATTTCTTCTCTCAATGAGCAAGCTATTACAAGAGATCAAACGCCGCAACATAGTCAAGGTCGGAGCCGCCTATGCCATCGTTGCCTGGGTGTTGATTCAGGTTTCGGAGTCGCTGCTTCCTGCCCTGCAACTGCCGGACTGGACTCTGTCATTGATAGTCGTGTTATTGCTGTTGGGTTTTCCAATCACCTTGATTATGGCCTGGGCGTTCGAATTAACGCCCGATGGCGTCAGGCCTGCTGCAGACAGCGAGACCGCGCCAACTGTTAGCCACGCCCCCGCTCAGCGAATCACCAATGCCATGCTGGCTCTGGTGTTGTTGGCTGTGGGATTTCTGGTGGTTGATCAGTATGTACTCGATTCCGGGAATCCAGGACCTGGCTCAGACCAGCAGGCTGGCTTGACTGCAGCGGTAGTCGACAGTGCCAATGTCGGCTCGTCACTCCCAATCCGCACGACCATCGAATTGCATCCCGATGCACCTTTGGTGGTGGGTGGTCCGCCTCCGCTGATTGGTTTTCACAGCACCAGTATTGCGTTGTCGCCGGATGGGCGTTATCTGGCCTATGTTGGAGAAATCGCTGGGGGTGCCAAGCAACTGTTTATGCGGGACTTGGCCCAGTATGGTTTCGAGCCGGTTGCCGGCACTGAGGGCGCCGTTTTCCCGTTTTTCTCACCGGATAGCCAATGGCTGGGCTTTCTCACTAATACACAGGTGAAAAAGGTAACAGTAATAGGAGGTACGCCAGTCACTCTGGCCAATGCTGAAATACCAATAAGTGCTTTCTGGCAGTCCGATGACAGTATATTCGTTGCCACAAGAGAGGGCGGGTATCTAACCCAAACATCTGCATCCGGTGGCGCTCTGGTCCCGGTTGAGTTTTCCGATGAACCTTCTACAACTGTAATTTCGGAAGTATTGCCGCAATCCTCGCTACATTTGTCTATCCAGACTAATGAATCCAATTCCATGGACTATGCGAGTATAACCTTAGTCGACACCGTGGAATCCGAACAACGTATACTGCTCGATTCAGGATACGGTGCCCGATATGTTCCCAGCGGGCACTTGCTGTTCGGCCGGGGAGGTGCGCTTTATACCGCCGCCTTTGATGTCGACTCGCTCGGGATTACCGGGGAGGCACAGCGTGTTGTCAGTAATGTTGCTATGGAATCCATCTTCGGTCAGATACAGGTAACATTTTCTGCCAACGGTCTGCTGGCCTATGCCGAGGGCGGAGACAGTACAATAGCCAGTTTGCAGTGGATAGATCGCTCAGGAGATGTCGAAGAAGTTCCCTTAGCGCATGGTTTTTATAATACTTTCGATCTTTCCTCAAATGATCAGCAACTCGCTATTCACGTAGTCGACGTTCAGGACTTCGTGCAGATTTACCAATTTCAGACTGATACAGCACGCAGGTTGCCAATCAGCGGCGCAGCAGGATGGCCCTTCTGGTCACCCGATGACAGTAATCTCATTGTTACTCAACAGAGCCGTGAGGGATTCCTCCCTGGTTCAATCGATCTGAACCGCAGCCAAACATTAAAGCCAGTGACAATCATGCGGCCCTATTGGTTTACCGCCTCGTTCTGGTCCATCGATGATTCAATTTTCTTTAATGCTCCTAGTGTTGGATTAGGATATCAGGCCGTTGATTCAAGCCAGTTTAACCTCTTCGTCGACGAACCCCAGGCGTGGGGTGCCCAGGCTTCGCAAGATGGCCGCTGGGTCGCTTATGCATCACTTCGCACGGGTCGCCATGAAATCTGGGTGCGCTCCTTTCCAGACGGGGAAATCGATCGCCAACTGTCGACAGATGGTGGCATCGAACCAGTCTGGTGCCGCGAATGTGATGAGATATTCTTCCGCAACGGCAACCAGTGGTTTGCCAGCAAGGTCAGTCTGGAACCCGAGCTTTCCATCGCGCCGCCACAACCAGTCTGGGACGTACCCGGTTTCGTAGATACCGGTGGACGCTCCTACGATGTTTCCCGCGACGGCCAACGTCTACTGGTCCTGCGCAGCGTCAATCCACCCGTGCGCACCAGCCTCAAACTGGTGCAAAACTAGTTTGCGGAACTGGATTAATGAGCTGTGACAGCGATAGCGGCTTGACAGCCGAAGATATCGCCACCCTCCGTGGGATGGAATCGGCGCAAACAGGCGGACGGTCGCCGGCTGGTTATCAGAGATATCTATAATTCCGAACTTCCGGCGCCCTGAACTGCTCGATTGTTAATCAACCGCCATCATATTCGATAAAGTATCCAGCCCTTCGATACAAACCTCTATGGTATTGCCCGGTTTAATCGGTAGCACGCCCTCGCCCGTGCCGCAGGCTATCAAATCCCCAGCTAACAGGGTCATATCCTGGGATAGCAGGCTCACGATTTGCTGTGGCGAGAAAATGAGATCGCTGATCGGGTAATCCTGGCGCAATTTGCCTCTGTAGAGCGTCTGCACCCGGAGCTGTGTTACATCTATATCGGTAGTGATGCTGGGCCCGAATGCACCAAAAGTATCCATGCTCTTGGCACGGCACCACTGGGGGAAGCTTGGGTCCTTGTCGATTAAGGTCAGTGCGGTCACGTCGTTAACACAGGTGTAACCGAAAATGTAGTCACTGGCTTCCTGTACAGAAACATTTCGACAGGTTTTGCCGATGACTACGCCGAGTTCGCCCTCGTAGATGATTCGGCCATCGTAATAGTCCGGGCGTCGAATCTCTCCCAGGTGGGGCAAAAAACAATTATTGGGTTTGAGAAAATACAGCGGTTCCTCCGGGATGGTCAGACCCTGTTTTTCGGCGGCGCTTCGGACGTTCTTCCACAAACCAATCATCTTGCCAGGCCAGCAGGGAGTGAGCAGAACCAGGTCGCTAACTGGCAATACTTCGTCAGTGGGTTCAGCACCATTAAATAGTTCTCCGCTACACACGGCGACGCGTTGATTTTCGAATTCAACATCGTCGAGTAGTTTGCCAAGCTCTTCAGTTTCGGAGTTCTGTCGCCTGAATCGTATCCACTTACTCATATCCTTCACTTCCGTCCGGTGATGAGCCGGGTAAAAAATTTTTAGGTATAGCAATTCGCCTGCTGTGCCCTTTGAATGACGAGTCCCAAAACAACATCGATGGTCGGTGTGGCTATTCCAGTCATTGCTCCCATCTCCTGTACCACGGTTAGCAGCGCGTCGATTTCCATGGGGCGGCCTTGTTCCAGATCCTGCAACATTGAAGTCTTATGTGCCCCCACATTGGCCGCACCGTTGATACGCGTCTCTATATCCACCGAAAACCGCACGCCCAGACTTTCGGCTATCGACTGGGCTTCCTGCATCATCCGCTCGGCAATGGTCCGTGTACCCGGTTCAGTTGCTATGACATCCAACGTGGCGTGCGTGAGCGCACTAATCGGATTGAAACACAGGTTACCCCAGAGCTTTACCCATATATCGTCTCTGATTCTTGGCCGCACCGGTGCTTTCAATCCCGCCTGGATGAGAATTTGACTCAGCGCTTTTACGCGCTCGGTTTTTTCTCCACTGGGCTCGCCTAAAGTGAAGCGATTGCCTTCCACATGTCGAATGACACCTGGCTCCACCAGATCACAGGCCGGGTACACGACGCAGCCAATGGCGCGCTCCGGGCGCAAGCGCTGCCACTGTTGATCATCCGGGTCTACGGTGTGCAGACGCTTGTCCTTCAAGGGGCCTTCCAGACCATGGAAATACCACCAGGGAATCCCGTTCACCGCAGTGACGACCGCGCCCTCGCTTCCCAGCAAGGCATCTATCTGGGGAACGATGCGCGGCACGGAGTGGGCCTTCAGCGTGACGATGACATAGTCTTGCGGCGGCAGGGATTCCGGCTTATCCGTGCAATTGAGTCGATGAACACTCTCGCCCTCTCCGGTTATCAGCTTTAAACCATTGGCCTGCATGGCCTGCAAATGAGGGCCTCTGGCGATCAAACTGATTTCAGCATCCGTTGCGGCAAGCATGGCGCCCAGATAGCCGCCTATGGCACCGGCTCCATATATACAAATTCGCAAGTCCGTTCCCCGTTTATCTGAGTATCATCAGGCTATATCAGTGAAGGACAAGTCTACCTTAATGCTGATCCTACAACGAGGCAAAATCCTGCATCCAAAAGAATTGCCAGCAACCTTGAGCATGCCCTTGACATAGGGCATGGGGTTTTAGCACACTGCTGGTTTTTCGCCGAGAACTCAGCATGAAGACATTAGGAGAATTAATAAGCAGCGGTAACGGAGCAGATACCGCAATCACCGCACCAGGCCAGCAAGCACTCACTTATGACGGCTTACGCGCCCAGGTAGACTACACCGCCTCACGCCTGAATGAGTTGGGAGTCGGCCGTAATGACCCCGTGGCAATTGTGCTGCCCAATGGGCCGGAGATGGCCAGCGCATTTATCTGTATTGGCGCCGCTGCCACCACCGCTCCTCTTAATCCCAATTATCGCGAAGAAGAATTTGGTTTCTATCTCGAAGATCTTAAGCCTAAATTGTTAGTCGTTGCCGAAAACACCGACTCTCCTGTTGTTGCCAGTGCCAGAAAGCTGGGCATCAATGTGGCCAGTTTGCTGCACAGGGAAGCAGATCCGGCCGGTAAATTTGAATTACTCGGTGAACCGGTAGCGAATAGTTCCCCAACGACCGGTCTTGCCAACGCCGATGACATTGCACTTGTGTTGCATACTTCCGGCACCACCTCAAGACCCAAGCTGGTGCCGCTGAGCCAGCAAAACGTCTGCGCTTCGGCGCGCAACGTCGCCAACTCCCTGTCACTGAGTTCATCCGATCAATGTCTGAATATCATGCCGCTGTTTCACATACACGGGCTTATCGCCGCCGTATTGGGTTCCATGCATGCAGGGGCCAGTGTCAGTTGCACACCGGGTTTTAACGCGCTGAAATTTTTTAAAGAATTGGAAGAAGTCAGGCCCACCTGGTATACCGGCGTGCCCACCATGCACCAGGCAATATTGTCGCGGGCGGGTCGCAATCGCGAGATTATCGACAGCGTCGGTCTGCGTTTTCTGCGATCGTCCTCGGCTTCCCTGCCACCGCAAGTGATGGCAGAGCTCGAAGAAACATTTGATACACCGGTGATCGAAGCCTATGGCATGACTGAAGCAGCGCACCAGATGGCCTGTAATCCATTGCCAAGAGGCTCGCAAAAACCTGGCTCTGTCGGTCTGGCGGCGGGGCCGAAGGTATCGATCATGAATCAGCAGGGCGATCATTTATCCGCCGGTGAAATTGGCGAGGTAGTCATTCAGGGCGAAAACGTGACCTCGGGCTACCTCAATAATCCGGAAGCCAATGCCACCGCCTACACTGACGGCTGGTTTCGCACCGGTGATCAGGGCAAGATCGATGATGAAGGCTATTTGACTCTCACCGGTCGGCTGAAGGAAATCATCAACCGCGGTGGTGAGAAAATTTCTCCCCGCGAAGTGGATGAAATACTGCTCGACCATGAGAGCGTGGCACAGGTGGCTACCTTCGCCATGCCCCATCAGAAACTGGGTGAGGAAGTGGCCGCCGCTGTCGTATTGGAAGCGGATGCGGAACTGGATGAGAGCGGATTGCGTGATTATGCCGCAACGCGTCTGGCAGATTTTAAAGTACCCAAAAAAGTGGTTTTTCTGGAAGAGATTCCGAAGGGTCCCACCGGAAAATTACAACGCATCGGGCTGGCAGAAAAACTGGGCCTGACTTAACACACAATAATGATTTGAACCTATGGAGAATAGGTTTTCATCGGGGAGAATAAAAAGTGGCAGAAGTAACCGATAGCTCTCAAAGCAGCGCCAACGATGAAGTGAAAGAACCGGCCGGGCAGGATGCCTTATCAGCGCTGGAACTACCTGATATGTCCTTTGGCAAAATGATGTCTCATTTTGGCCCCGGCATTATTCTCATGATGACGGGCATTGGCACCAGCCACATCATCACGGCCCCAACTGCCGGGGGGCGATTCGCCTATGCCCTGATGTGGTGTATTCCCGTAGCCTATGTATTTAAATATTATGGTTTCGAGATGGCTTTCCGCTTTACCAACGCCACGGGTAAAAGTTTGATCGAAGCCTATGGCACGGCATGGAAAAAATGGCCGCTGTGGTATGTGATGGCCACTACATTATTACAATGCGTTATCGGTCAGGCGGGTCGCTTGATCGCCGCCGCGGCGGTGCTGTTTTTTCTATTCAGTTATTTATTTACCGAGGCGCTGGGATTTGAAATACCGATCGAAGTCTTTGCTGTAATATTAGGAACACTTTGCGTTTTCATTTTATTACGTGGCGACTATAAAATTGTGGAACAAGTGGCCAAAGGAGCAGCCGGCTTTCTTTTTGTTACTACCGTTTTCGTTTTCTTCGTCGAACCGCCTTCTGTTTCGGTTGCGCAATACTTTTTTATCATCGACTTCCCGGTGGGGTCATGGCTTATTATCGCCGGCTTTCTCGGACTTTTACCCACCGGTATCGATGTGTCTTTGCAGGCATCAGAATGGGGCAAGGCCAAGAAAGCAGGCATGGGAAAAATAAGAGGCACACTGGAAGAGATGGGACTGGCACAGCGTTTCGATCCCTTTGCGCCAAATAAAGATCATTTGGCCATAGACACTTCCCGGCTACCAGAACATGCCCAGACTTACTGCCAGCGTTGGTTCACCATTGGCTTGTGGGATTTTCGTCTCGGCCATATCGTGTCATTCATTATCGCCTGCATATTCCTTATCCTCGCTGCCGTGTGGATGTATCCCAGCGAGGTTGAAGGACAAGCCGTGATCGGGGACATCGCTCGGATTTTTACTGAAAGCGTCGGCAATGGCTTGATGGTGGTATTTCTGGTCGGGGCATTCGCTGCGACTTTCTCAACTGCGTTCAATTACTTCGATGGCTGGCCGCGCATAGTGGGTGCTTGCTGCCGCAATATTTTTCCAGCTACGGCGAAGCTACAGGGGCTGGACAAGAAGGAATTGGGAAGTGAGCACAAAACCAAATGGTATTCTGAATACAATATTTATCGCATCACCATGATCTTTTCACTGGTCGCTGCGCTCGGCATTATTATCGGTGTACCCCGACCTGTGTATCTGGTGCTGGTCGCATCTGCACTGGCCTACTTCGTTGCACCGGTGATTTATTTTTTCAACGTGTATTTCTGCCTCACCATCATACCAAAAGAAGACAAGGCATTTTATCCTTCTACATTTGCCAAGTATTTTTCGTACCTGAGCTTGTTTATATTTACCGGATTAAGTTTAATTTTGATTATGGCAAGGGTATTTAATATTACGCTGTTTGGCGCTTAATCCATCATGTTTTTTTGCCAACGAAGCGGTGAATCGACGCCAAAATCTGAATATCGGCTTTTGAAACAAAATGTGACTTTAATTACTGAATTTGATCCTTGATCCAATCCTCGAGAAGGACCGTCCGGCAGAGTAGACTCGCGCAACGAGAGTGTTTATGCTGCTGATTCCATATCTAAACACCCACACAAGGCAACACGATGAAACCAAACAAGAGACTCTGCCTTGCTGCTCTGCTACTCAGCAGTTCATCTTCCCTGGCACAGATTGCTGAATTTGATGCCGTCACCGATGAGATGCTGCAAAACCCTCCGACCGGGGAATGGCTGAGCTGGCGCGGCAGGCAAAATAGCTGGGGCTATAGCCCGCTGGATCAAATCAACACCGATAATGTCAAGCAATTACAGCTCGTCTGGTCCTGGGCCATCGACGATACTGGTTCCGGGCAGGCCGCTCCACTGGTGCATAACGGCGTCATGTTTATACCGGTTCCGGGCGGTGTCGTGCAGGCTCTGGATGCCGCTAACGGTGACCTGATCTGGGAATATCGACCCGGTATCACCCCTTCAATAGATGGCACTGATCGCGCAATTTCCCGTGAAGAATCGGGCGACGCCGGAGTTCTTCGCGGTGTGCAAAGAAATATTGCGATCTATGGTGAGATGATTTACTCGGCAACTGAAAATGCCAGTATCGTTGCCATCGACGCGCGCACCGGATTGTTGCACTGGGAAACACAGACTGCGGACCCCGCTCTGGGATTTCGCTATACTGCCGGGCCCATTATTGCCAATGGCACGTTGGTTACTGGCATTACCGGTTGCGAGCGTTATAAGGATGACCTGTGTTTTATTACCGGGCATGATCCCCTCAGCGGACAAGAATTGTGGCGCTTCGATACAGTGGCGGCACCGGGCACACCCGGCGGAGATACCTGGGGCGACCTGCCACTGGAATTCAGGGCTGGCGCCGATTCCTGGATAGCTGGAAGCTACGATCCTGAGACCAACCTGGTCTACTACGGCACCGCCCAGGCCAAACCCTGGGCAAGCGCTGTACGGGGTACCGATGGCGATGCGTTGTATACCAATTCCACACTGGCACTGAATCCCGACACTGGTGAACTGGCCTGGTACTACCAGCATCTGCCGGCTGAAACCCACGACATGGATGAGGTCTTCGAGGCTGTGCTGGTCGATGTCGACGGTCGCGATTCGATTTTCAAGATGGGCAAACTGGCCATACTGTGGCAGTTAGATCGCACAACAGGCGAACTCATCAAAGCTACCGATATGGGCTACCAAACTATTGTTAATGTTAATCCGACCAGCGGCAATATCACCTACCGCGATGGCATGATTCCTCGCATCGGTCAGCAGATAGACATGTGTCCCAGCACATCGGGCTTCAAGAGCTGGCGTGCCATGGCCTATTCGCCACAGACCAGCGCGATGTACATTCCCATCACCCTGAACTGTGAGCTAGCCACCTTTGGACCCACGGAACGAGTGATAGGTGGAGGTGGTGTCGGACCAGTCCGACGCATAAATTATCCTCACCCACTATCAGAAGGAAATTTAGGTGAGTTGCTGGTGCTGGATATTCCCAGTGGCGATGTTAAGTGGCGCTACCGGCAGCGAGCACCAATCAATACGGCGGCAATGACAACGGCTGGAGGTCTGGTATTTGTTGGAGACTGGAACCGTTACCTGTATGCCTTCGATGCCGAGACCGGTGACAAATTGTGGCAGACTCGAGTGAATACCTCAGCTCATGGATTCCCCATAAGCTATATGATCGACGGCAGGCAATTCGTGGCATTGCCGGTGGGTGTTGGTGGTGCCAGCTGGTCTACTCTGCTGCCGAGAGACTTGGCACCGGAGTTGGCTCGGCCCAATCACGGCAATTCCATTCACGTGTTTGCGCTACCCCAGTAATGGGTATTGACAAGTTAAGGCACCTCTGATTAATTGCATATGGCCTCTGCGTGATCTGAAGCGTACAGGTGCAAGACGCGCTTCGCAGGTAAAGCTTCCGCTCCCGGCTCACGCCCCTCACCTACATCCTTGTAGGCGATGGCCGTAGCCCTTGGCAAGAAGTGCAACGCCGCAACTATGCGCTTCAGGGCACGCCCTTCGGGGCCTACAGTGTTAACTCTCAAATCGATGAGAAACTCCATCAAATCACTTCTATATCGCCACTGCCTTTTCCCAGGACGCAAAAGCACGCATCCGAAAATGCCGATAGTTTTCTGCTGATACCAGATGTCGGCCCAGGTTGAACAAATTGTACACAGCAGCATGTGCGCCTAAAAACCGCTGCGCCTGATGCATCGATTTGAACTTACGCATGCCCCGCTCTCCAAATCGCGTCGGCTCGTGCGATAGCTCACATCGATTGTTAGCATATTGCGATGTATCGTGAATCGTGTCTGGAATCAGATACCTGTGAGCTACACCATAACTCCTCAATTTGTCCGTGACAATTTTCCTTGGCTCGCCACAAATAGTGCTGCTTTCCTTGAATCTTAACGAAGACCTCATCAATGAAGAAAGTATCACCAAATCCTTGATGGTTTCGCCTTAATCGCCGTGCAAACCGAGGTCCAAATTTGTTACACCACAGGCGAATGGCTTCATAACTGATACTGATGCCGCGCTTAGCGAGTAAATCTTCGATATCTCTATGGCTTAAGTTGAACCGGTGATAAAGCCAAACCGTGTGTTGAATGATTTCAGGATTCGCCCATCAATGATAGTTTGGAGTCTGTTCGATAGAGTAGGATTGTGTATTTTTCGTTCTGACTCGGCTGGAAATTAGCTAAATCACCCGCAAGTCTGATCACTTCTCTCATTTTCGCCTTGACTGTCTGCAACCTGGTTAACCAGCAGGCCAACGTCGGTGGCGCCTGAATAAGCGCCTGCCTGCTGTTGATGTTCAGTTACTGATTACCTGCCAGATCTCTCCATAACCCACGTCAATTGTGATTTTGCTGCTCCAAACGCTTGCAAAATGTCACAGTTCGAAGCTCCCCGCTCCCCTATAATGTGCCGATTAAGTGGTTGTGTGAATTAGTTTTCACCCGCGGGAGTATTAGTTTGAGGACCCATGGCAGCAGTACGAGGATTCCTTGTAGCAGAGTTTCAGGAAGGCAGCGTTTTTTTGCTTTAATCTGCCCCCCGTTATTCCTGCTACTTGTTTTCATCGCCGGCATCACTCCCCAGAATAGCTATGCGCAGCAGAATGTGGGTGATGAATCTACGGTGATGTATCCGGCATCCTATTTTGCCGAGTGGGCGCCTGTGACAGCGCAAGACATGTTGAATCGCATCCCGGGTATGCAACGATCGAGTAGCTCCAGTCGAGGGGGCAGTTTTCGAAATGCCAGTCGAGGTGGTCGTGGCCTTGGTTCTGGAAGCAGTGGTACTCAGATCCTTATCAACGGCAAACGCACGGCCGGTAAAAACAATAACTCCCAGACACAACTAACCCGCATCGACGCGGAACAGGTACAATACATCGAGATCATTCGTGGTACGTCAGGTGAGCTGGATGTTCGGGGCAGCACTCAGATAGCCAATATCGTGCTCTATGAAGAACTCTCCACCACAACTCTCAATTACGAAGCTAATGCCGACTACTACCAGGACAGCAAATCCGAACCCGGTGGCTCTCTCACCTACGGAGGCCTGGCAGGCAATCTGAATTTTCTGCTGAATGCCTCTGCCACACCAGGATACATTCATCGCGTGTTAAACGAAGACAGCGTTCTGCCGGATGGGTCGGCCAATGATTACATACACCAAGATCGTATTCGTGATCAAACCACATATGCCTTGTCTACTAATCTGGATTACCAGATCAGTGAAAAAAGCAGTGTCCGATTCAATGCGCTGTTCTCCGAGGACGATGATCCAATGACTGTCGATCGGGTGACTGTCGATTTACGCAATAATGGATTCCTGCCGAGTTGGGAGCGTGAGGATATTCCCGGCACCAAAGACAATTGGGAGGTCGGTGGTGACTATGAATTCCGACGCGACAATGGTGATCGCTTCAAGATGTTATTTATAGCCAATGAGAACGACGCGGCGAATACCCGCGAGCGCTGGGATGTATTCGGTGACGGTACGGAAGAGAAAAACCTGTTCCTGGATACTTCCAGTGTCACCGAAGAACGCATCATCCGTGGTTCCTATACGATGGATGTATTTGACGGCCAGAGCATCGAGTTCGGCGCCGAGCGGGCGCAAACCATGCTGGATTCGAGTCTGCGCCTCGGGGTTGCTTCCCTTACGGGAACCCCATCGGCAGACCATGGCGGCCTGACGGCCGTGAATGTTCCCAATGCCAATACCCGTGTTGAAGAGGTGCGTTACGAGCCTTTCGCCATTCACAACTGGCGTATTAATCCACGCATGTCGGTGGAGACATCGATGGTCTATGAATTTTCTGAGATCGAACAGAGCGGTGACTTCAATAACAAGCGCGACTTTGATTTCTTCAAGCCAAAGATCGACTACCGCTTCGACATTACGCCACGACTGCAACTACGCTTCCTGCTAGAAAAAGTTGTAAGGCAGCTCAGTTTCACCGATTTCGTGGCTTCCACCGATTCTCAAGACGATGATTCGAATACGCTGGCGGGTAATCGTAACCTGCGACCGGATTTCTGGTGGAACTACAACATGCTGGCGGAATACCGCTTACCGAATGATACCGGTGTGGTGAGTGCAAACATTTACAAGCACCGCCATAAAGAATATCTGCAGCGCATCGACGTGTCATCTGCCGAGGGCGAGGTTAAATCAGCCAAGGGTAATATTGGCGACATGGACATGTGGGTATTCAACCTGAAGGGCAGTATTCGACTTAGCATGTTTAATTTACCCAATGTCCTGGTAACCGGCAGCGCCAGTATCCGGGATTCCTGGGTAACCGACCCGTTCCTGGACATCACGCGCCGCTCTAACAATTTCGGCCGTGGCTTCCTCAACCTGGGTTTCCGACACGATATTCCCCGCTGGCGAATGAACTATGGCGTGGAGATGCGCAGGCGCATGGATGGTGCTACCAAGCAATGGGATATCGATGATATCGAAGAGAGTCATGGCGATCCTTCTTTCACGGGCTTTCTCGAGGTCATCGCATTCGATGATGTCACCTTCCGCCTCGATGCGCGCGACATGACCAATGCCGATTCATGTCGCGACCGTACTCGTTACGTGGGACACATCGCCGATAATGTCCTGGAAGAAATCGAGTACATGTGTGCCTCAATGGGCACAACGGTCTCGCTGAAGGTGAGTGGCACATTCTGATGTAGACCGCCCGCTTATCCCGTTCTCCTTTAACGGGATGGGTAGCCCCCAACCCATATAGCTGGGATAGGGTTTTGTAATAAGTTGTAACCACTTTAAAACCACTAACTACTATTTATGATGTTTTTTGAAATTCATCATAATTTCGAATAATTACATTATGATGTTTTTTGAAATTAGTCATAATTTTGAATAACTATAAATTCCAGATTTTGAAATTTTGCTACTGCTCTCGCTGAATTAGCGGTGCGAATTGCCAGTGTGCTGTCGGGTTTGAAGTATCACTTCGCCAGGCTTAGCGATTTTAAAATTCATCTTAATTAGTTTGAAATTCGGCAGACAGAGTGGAAATTCTTTGGTTAAATCGCCACGTAACGTTAAGATTTTTACAATTTATTTTTTAGCAGCATAATATCAGTGGTTGCGGCTGTTGTTCCCACAGACGCGTCGACAAGATAAGAGGGATGAACCATGGACTCCATACTTTTTGAAGCTTACCTCCCCATATTAGCGATACTCGCGGGTATTGTCATCGCCGTGGCATTGTTCAGTCACATGAGGAGTGCCTCGGCCGGACGCATGACGCGCATGATGGAGCGTGTTGGCCTGGACTCCAAAATTGCTACACGCACTTATCCGCAAACCCTGGCCCACCCGCAAACCGAGGCCATCATGAAACAAGTTCGGCGGCGATGTCGCGGTTGTCAAAACGAAGGTGTGTGCGAGCGGTGGCTCGCCGGCGAAGTTGAGGGTGACAACTCCTTCTGCCCCAACGCGGAGACATTCCGCGGTCTTGCCAGTGGTTAGTATTGTGGCAGGTGAATTGTTTGCCAATACTTAATTCATCAACGTGCCGGGAAAGATGGAACGGGAGGTGTGCAGTGGGGAAGAGTCAACCACTACTTACGATCACCCAATACAGCATGACTACAGCTAGGGGGATTGTTTTAGAGTCTCTGCTGTTTAACAGTATTGAAGAAGCATTGCAGTCCTCTGTTCTATCTACCCGTACCCAATCGATTGTCATCAAAAACAACAAAGCTGGAGTCAGTACTTTCTATACACCCGATTTCGGCAATCCTTATGGGCAGTTAAAGCAAGA
>Ga0187833_10003333_pt1 | contig 16350 bp, 11 predicted proteins | sample ETNtaG_37_FD_167968 | JGI IMG/M metagenome (GOLD analysis project Ga0187833, IMG submission 167968) | Marine microbial and viral communities from oxygen minimum zone, Eastern Pacific Ocean - ETNP2014_SV_400_PacBio MetaG (Illumina Assembly) | ecosystem: Environmental > Aquatic > Marine > Hypoxic...
AACCAATTTCCCATCTGTGGAGTCCTCTATTTCCAGTAATGCTTATGAAGTGGTTGTGGGTACTGGGGTTCCTGAAACGGTGGGAGAAGTTGCTGCAGTACCTAATCCTTATAGGGGAGATGTTTATTATAATACCTTTAACCCTCCATGGGAGAAGGCTGGCAGTGCTGGTGTATGGATGGAGCAGGACCGCAGGATACAGTTTATAAATTTACCTTACCCATCTAAACTTATTATTTACACCCTTTCAGGAGATGTGGTTCGTACCTTAGATCACAATGATCCTTTGAAGGGTTATAAGGATTGGGATCTTACAAGTAATGTTGGACAAACGGTCGCCAGTGGTGTATACTTATTTTCTGCTGAAGACTTAAAGAATAATGAAGTCCAGACTGGAAAATTTGTTATAGTTAAATAAAACTCTATACATTAGATATTTACATCAATTATTTTGAAAATCCCTAAAATAAATAGTCAATACGATGTACCAGAAAGCAAGGTCCATTTCTATAGAAAAAATGGGCATGTTTTTCTGCCTAATGTTTGTTCTCAGGATGAAATTAATTATTTTCGAGATAGGATAAGAAAAGCATCCATTAAAAAATTCCCAAAAATGCCATCAATGGACGAAAGACCCGAAGAGGACTTTTCCAGAGCTTTCTTACAAACTTTCAACCTTCATGAGCATTCCCCAGAATTGGAGAGGTTCTGTCTTTCTTCTAGATTTGGAAAAATAGCTACTGATCTAATGGGGGTAAATGCAGTAAGGCATTATTATAACAAACCGATGTTCAAAGAACCTTTCAGTTGGATTACTCCATGGCATCAGGATGGCCCTCATTGGCCAATCACTTCTAACAACATGCTGACCATGTGGATAGCATTAGTGGATGTTGATTATGATATGGGCCCATTAAGATTTGCCTCCAAGACCCATAAAAATAAATATTTTGGTCCAAAAGGCATTACCAAGGACACAGAATCCTTTTATTTGAAGTATATAGAGGATAATGATTTTGAGATATCAGAAATATCTTTTAAAGCTGGAGATGTTTCAGTTCATAATCACTGGACAATACACGGCGCTGGACCTAACAAAACACAATCCATGAGGGAAGTAATGGCAATTACAATGTATGAAGATGGATTAATTATTGATCAGTCTATTTGCAAAGCAGAAATAACAATGATGCCTAATGTTGATCAGGAAATTAATTCAGAAGAAAATGTTGGTATGATAGATCAGAATAAATTGGAGAAAGACGGGATTGTAAGAGACCCTTATTTTGGAGGACGCATTCATGGTGAAATCGCAGACAGTATTAGAAACCCGATACTTTTTTCATATAGTAATTAAGAATCTGTTTAAATGAATATTAATTCATATTATCAGCTGAGTGAGAACCACATCCGGAACTATAGAAATAATGGATTTGTACATTTACCAAATCTTTGCTCTTTAGATGAAATAGATTATTATGGTACTCATATTCGTAAGGTCGTAAAAGACAGAAAAAAATATGAAAGTCTAAACGAACCAAAGTCTGATGAATACTTCATGCAAATATTGAATTTAAGATTTGATTGTATAAAAGTAAGAGAGTACGCGTTATCCGAAAGGTTCGGGAGAATTGCTGTTGAATTAATGGGTGTGGATTCTGTAAGAATTTTTCATGATCAGATCTTATTTAAAAAACCAAGATCGCAATCTACACCATTTCACCAAGACCTTGTATACTGGCCATTAGATACTAAAAATGCCATGGGTATGTGGATGGCATTATGTGAAGTCACGATAGATATGGGTCCTATTAAATTTGCAAAAGGATCTCACAAAAATGGACTTTTATCGCACCATGCTATTTCTGATCAATCTGAGGAATATTTTGATGGGATTATTGATGAAAATGGATATGAAATAGTATCGATACCCATGAGAGCTGGAGATGCTACTTTCCACAATGGATTTTTAATACATGGCGCTGCAGAAAATAAAACAGACACTATTCGGGAAGCTATGATTGTGACATTTTTTGAAGATGGGACAAGAGTGATTACCGATAATGATCATCGAAAAAATGATGCAAGGATTTATCTAGATGATTGTAAAAACGGTGATAAAGCCAAAAGCAAAATAAACCCAGTGATATGGAGTCAGTCATGGTAGAGATGAACCAGATAATTGCAGATTATAATTCATTAGAGTTTGAGTCATTCATGAATGATGAAGAAAAATGGTATTTTGATACATATGGATATATTATTGTTAGAAATGTGTTGTCTAGAAAGGATGCTGATTATTTAGTTGAGAAGTTCGAAGAATGGATAAAATTACCAAAAGATAAAGTCCCCGCACCGATGAACCGTAGTCTAGATAATTCTGTTGTTCAAAATATGCACTATATCGAAAAAAAATATCAAGATTTGATTTTAGAGCCAAGAATAATGAAATATGTCAGCAGTATTTTACTTCATAATCCACGCTTGATGTTTTGTTCAATGATTCGTTCAAAAAAGGATGACAAACGCAAAAAACACAGCAATAAAAAGTTCGAAAAACAGCTCCAAAAACTATTACAAAATGGAAATATTCTTTTACATAGAGATACCAATGGATATAATTATCCCTATGAAAAGTTCGTAAATCCACTAATAGGCTACCAAGTCATAAATGGTATCATTCACAGTGGATATGTTAATGTTTCAATCACCTTGGTCGATGTTCCTGGCGATCATGGGATAGGTCTTATTCCTGGAAGCCATAAATCCAATTTTAATACGCCAAAAATAAAGACTAACGATCCTTATAAAGAATATATACAATCATTTGAACTCTCTGCTGGAGATGCAATTGTCTTTGTTCCAAATCTTTTACACACAACGAGGAAATGGAAGATGGATTATCCCCGTTACACTGTTTTCAATAGATATGTTTTTGGCAAATATATTGAAGAAGGATTTAGAAACCACAGTTTTGAAGAATACAAGGGCAATCTTAGTGAAGAGCTGTATGAGTTAGAACAAATGAATCTTATAAAAGAAAAAAAGATAGTAAAAAGATTAAAAAAGATATACACTTGATCTCAACCAATAAATATTTTTTATTAGTCCTAATTATTGTAGCTGGTTGTGCTAGTCCACCAGAAACTCCACCATTTACAGACTATAATGCAAGGCTTGCTCGTGATATTGCAGGTAAGAAACATGGTTTTCTAGCTGGTAATCTCATGAACTATATTGGGGGCGCAGCAAACGCTGAGTATGAAATAACAGAGTTTGAAACAATCGGTTTTACACATCCATTGTTTGATGACACGCGTTCTCGTGGGCAAGGAATAGTGACCGATGAGTATGGTAGAGGACATGACTTTGGCGGTTGGGATTTCTGGAGAAATGAGAGAATAGCATACGGTACTGTTTTGGTTGATGGTAAAGAATTTTTAAACCCATCACCAAAAGAAATGATCTGGAGACCTGACAGGCAGGTGTGTCAGTATGAAGTGGGTGGCGCATTGATTGAAGAAACAAAATTTATTTCTGATAATGATGTTTTGGTTGCATTGATTAAATCTGATAAACCTGTTGACATTCGCTTTAGTGGACAAAGTTTTTATAATGGAAAAAATGTTCCCGATTACTTCTTAAATCATCCAGACACGCCTTTTATGGAAAAAACTGAAGCTGAAGCAAGCTACGATAAAAAAAATAATTCTATACAGGTGCTCGAGAAGGGCGGACTTATAATGACTAGAATTGATCATGAAACCAATGGGAAGCCTGCGGTACAAGGCAAGTTTGTTTATGATGGAATGAGCAAGGTACTCAGTTGCTCAAAACCTTTCGATGAATCGTTCTCAATAAAAGAAAAAGGGAATGGTCAGCAAACCTATGAGTTTACTGTTCCATGTGATAAGAACGGTATTGTTTTAACATTTGCCATGGATGATGATTATAATAATGCAGTGATGCGGACAAAAAATGTCCTCTCTGATCCAATAGGTGCCCTAGATAGTAAATCAGCGTTTATGAATGATCTATTAAATTATCAGATTCCTTATTTTCGGTGCTCGGATAAAATGGTGGAAAAAACCTATTACTATCTTTGGGCTCTTTACTTTATGTATTTTCGTGATGTTGGAAAAGGATTCACGCCATATCCATATACAGTTACAGCAGTAAATAATTTTAGAACACTATTTTCGCTAGATGCATACACCTATGTCCAGCAAGCAGCATGGGTGGTAGATAAAACAAAATGGGGATACGGAAATATTTTAAACTGGCAGTATATGCTCCCCTTCAAGAACGGACCTCAGGTACCAGAAACATTCGGAGCTGACTGGTGGTCACCAATTGTAGGAGGTAATATTACACATTATCCCGAAGCCACCTGGATGATTTATCAGCACTCTGGAGACAAGGATTTCTTATGGGACACCTATAATTTTTTTCGAAACCTTTGGTGGGATGAAGGTTTGCGTGACTGGGAAAAGGAAGGTTCGGCATTTTTTGAATGGGGTATTGGATTAAATATTTGTCGAACACTTATCAGTATGTCAAAAGAATTAAGATTAGACTACGATAAAAAACACTGGGAGAATTTATACTCGCAATTAATTCCAAAGTTTAATCAAATGTGGCAACAAGATATCCCGGATTTTATGGGACCATCCAAGATAAAAGATATACCGGCTTTATGGACTATGATGGCTCATGACATGCCGGATGAATGGGCTGAAAGAATGTCAAAACAGTGGGTCATGAATTCTGAAGATGGATTTTATGGAGAAGTGCCTGTAAATATTCGTGCCAAAGATTCAGAACAGGTCTGGCCCTTTAATGTTTCGACACTTACTACCTGGTTGGTTATTGAAGGAATGTTCAGGCATCATGTTGATAATGATGCAATAAAATGTACACTGGGTCACCTTGAAGGTATGGTTCGGGATTATGGATTTCCTATAACACCTGAAGCATGGGATGGTGATTATAAACCATGGGGAAGTCAATACTATGGGTGGGATGAAGCAATGGCACTGCTTCTGATTGAAAGATTAGCAGGTATTAGTTATTCACTTCTTGACAGCACATTCACTGTTTCAGATCATCTTCCAGAAAGTTGGGATTATGTTGAAGTCATTGTGCCTATAGTCAAAAATAAGACTACCCATTGGGTAAAGGTCAGAACAGAAAGAAGTATTAATAATAATAAAATAATAAAAACCACAACAGTGAATGGTAATGTCCAAAAGCACTTAAGAATTGAGCCATGGCTTGAGAATAAAAAGGTTTCTCTATCAGAGCCCGTATTTAAAAAGGCTTTATCTGGAGGTCACCTATATTACGAATTCAATAATATAAGTGATGTTTCTATATTCATCACACTGCAATGATACTCAACAAACAATAAAAGAATAGAAAATGTATCTGACACAAAACCAATTAAAAAATTATAATACAAAAGGATATGTTTTAGTAAAACAATTGTTTTCAAGTATGATGATGGATAGCCTAAACCTTGAAATAAAAGATTTGCATCAACGAATGGCAAATAAACCGCCATCAGAAGTACTTATTGCTTGGGAAGAGAATAGTGAAAAATTGGGTGTGCCTAAAGTACGCCAATTATTGCACAGTGAATTAATATCACCAATTATAAAGGAAATGTCACGGTTACCTGATTTACTAGATATTGTTGAGCAGCTCATGGGTCCGGATATTTGCTTATCTAGTTCTAAACTAATGATGAAATCCGCTAGGCAGGGTGGAGAAATACCATGGCATCAAGATTGGTCCTATTGGATAGAAGGTCATTGTAAGCCTATACTAATAAATTGTTTTTTAGCTATAGATCCTGCAACAGAGGAAAATGGAGGTATTCGTTTTGTAGAAGGGAGTCACCTGAATGGTTTAACCGAGCATGGTGATTCTGGTTCCGAATGGTTTAACCTGCAACTAGGATCTGATATGTCTATTTATAACTCTCACTTGGTCGAGATGGATCCTGGTGATGCAATATTTTTTGGACCTCTAATTATACATGGCTCTGGACCTAATTCTTCATCCAATGACCGTAAGATGAATACATTTGTTTATGACCAACCAAATAATCTGATCAATGGTAAATATTCGTCAGAAAAATATCTTCGTATTTCAAATAATCGATGAATTTATGGATTTTTTCAAAGTGATTTATCGAATGAATAATAATAGATTTTTGATAACCCTGGTTATATTGGATATTTTATAAAAAGGAATTTAATGTTAACACAGTTTGAAAAATGGTTTTTTGATTTACGTGGTTATTTTGTACTTAAGAATGCTGTTTCAAAAAAAGATATAAAAGAAATGGTGAAACTTGCGGAAGCATGGTATGATTCTAAGGAGAAATTACCAGAACCAATGTTTTCAAATTTTGAAGCACCTGCATCAAAATATTTATACAATTTTCACTATGTCGAAAAAGTGTATGAGCGCCTTGTGCTAAATAAAGATATACTACGGTTTGTTAATGGGATTCAGAAAAATAATACTCGTGTTTATGATATTGTTCTGGGAAAGACTAATACTCAGAATAAAGAGACCATATTGCATAGTGGTTTTGAAGGAGGCTTTCAAAATCCAAATGAGCAATTCAAACTGGCAAATAATGAAATATTTGCCAGTTTTGTAAATGTAGGTGTTTCTTTGGTGGATGTACCTGATCACTTGGGTTTTACATGTCTTCCAGGAACTCACAAGGGGAATTTTAAAATTCCGGAAGGTATTTCCCTATATGATGACCCCCCAACTGTTGTAAATGTACCTGTGAATGCAGGCGATGTAATTATTTTCACTCCTATCTTAAGGCATGGAGCACGTGCCTGGACTGAGAAATATCCTCGCTACACTGTTTTTATGAGGTATATATACGCAAAACAGTTTCATTCTAATGAGTCAGATCGTTGGCCTCCTTATGAGAAATACAAAAATAATATTTCTGATGAACTCTATGAACTTGAATCGAGGGACCATGGACAAAGAAAAATATTATATAAATATTTAGAAAAATATGGTATGGATCCAAAAGGATCTAATTGACATTTTTTCTATTGTTCATCAATTAAAGTGCAAATTATTGAAATATTAAATAATTACTTAACGGGAATATATAGGATTGTGAAATTTGGTTATTAATAATTTGATTTATGGATAGCGCAGTAGTGCTCCTGGTTTTTCCTGGAATTCAGTTCTGTTTATCGATGTAATAGATAATATGCGCAATAATAGTAAAGAGATATTATTGCGATGTCCGAGCTTAATCCAGGCTGGGGTGATCAAATCTGATTATTGTCGTCACCCTATAGCTGAATTACACCCAGATAAACGAAAGTATTTATTAGAATTAGCAAAAAATCTTAACCTAGTAGCCTTGCATTGGGGCAAATAATTATAAAACAAGGAATTCCATTATGAAAATATATAAGGATATTAAAATTTTATCTTTAAAAATAGTTATGTCTACCTTATTCTTTTCCTGCAATAATACACAGAATGAACCTAACATTATTATTGTACTCACAGATGATCAGGGTTGGACTGATACTTCAGTTAGAATGATTGATACCAGAGATGATTCGAAAAGTGATTTTTATGAAACACCAAACCTTGAAAGATTGGCAAAAGAAGGTTTAATCTTCTCAAATGCGTATGCTCCTGCACCAGTATGTACTCCAACCAGATACAGTATTCTTTATGGCAAAACACCAGCTAAGCTTAAGCATTCGACCTTAAAAGATTGGCATGCGTCGCCAGAAAAAGAAACTCCTCTTCCAAAAATGATTAAATCTGCAAATCCAAATTACAAAACCGCGCACTTTGGGAAATGGCATCAGTCCTTAACGCCATCTGAGGTTGGTTATGATGCTAGTGATGGTCCAACAGGAAACGGGGAGGGTGATTGGGCTTCTCCTGGCGTTAGAAACTCAGATGAAGACCCTAAACGAACTTTTGGAATTTCTAATAGGGCATGCGATTTTATGTCAGAACAAGTATCTAATAAGAATCCTTTCTTTATGCAGGTTTCTTATTACGCAGTTCATGTACAAAATTATGCGTTAGAGTCCACGAAAGAAAAATACAGGAATAAAAAACCAGGAATAAAAAGCACTCCAAGAGATTTTGAATTACCTCCTCCACCGTTGAATCAAGGTATAGTTTCATATGCTGCAATGGTTGAGGATCTTGATACTGGATTTGGAATGATTTTAGATAAAATTGATGAACTGGGGATAAAAAAGAATACGTATATTATTTTTACCAGTGATAATGGTGGCGGTTTCCGAGGAAACAAACCTTTGCAAATGGGAAAAGCAGATCTGTGGGAGGGTGGCATTCGGGTGCCAACCGTTGTAAGAGGTCCTAATGTTTTATCGGGAGAATATTGTAATGTTCCAATAGCGGGCTGGGATATTTTCCCAACGGTAAGTGAGATCATAGGAAATCCTAATAAACTATCCTCAGAATTTGATGGAGGAAGTTTGGTATCGGTATTCAAGAATGGTGACTCTGGTTCGGTACAAAGAAACACTGAGGCCTTGATCTTTCATTTTCCTTGGTTTAATGGGGAACCAGAATCAGCAATTAGGTTAGGTAACTATAAGCTGATAAAAAATATAGACTCTAGAAAAACATGGTTATTTGATGTTGTGAATGATATTGAGGAGGCCAATGACCTTGCCCCTACAATGCCAGAAAAAGCTAATAAGTTGGAAGAAATATTAACCAAATATTTAGAGCAGGTTGATGCAGAGCATGTTATGGATTTAAGAAAAAGAAGAAGACAGATTATGGTAGATGAATCCATTCCTGAACAAGAAAAAATACGTATAGAAATAATAGAAAAACTGAGAAAAGCAGCCGATTCAAAAAAAGATAATTTGGAACAAGAATTAAAAAAAGTTGAAAAATACCTGAATTGGTTAAAAGGAGAAGTCATATTTACAGATGAAAGATCCAAACTGCACCTATAGTTGATGAGTAAACCGAACTTTTTATTTATTTCCACCGATTACCAGAGGGGGGTGGACCTTCCTTCATTTGGCTCTCCATTTCTAAAAATGCCAAATGTTGATAGACTATGTGAGAAAGGTGTTGTTTTTAATAATCATATAAGTACAAACCCAATTTGTATGCCTGCGAGAGCTTGCTGGATGACCGGCCAATATCCACATACTCATGGTTTATGGGATAATGTAGATATGGATTGGCTGCATACTACACCAACCCTAATGAAAAAATTGAAAGATTTGGACTACTATAATGTTAATGTTGGAAAACTACATATAGGACCAGTGAAATTACATGATCGCCTTGAGGATTTTCATCGTCGCATAGAATGTTATAGTAGGGATGGAGCACCATCTGATGATGATTATGGAAAGTTTCTTGAGGAAAATGGATGGTCTCGTGCCTTAATTAAATCTTTTAGAGGTATACATAATATCAAGCCTGGTAATGCTGTATATGATTGGCCCCTTGAAGAGAGTTTATATCCAGATAATTATATAGCTGACCAGGCTATTGAATTAATCGAATCAGGTGAATTTGATGATAAGGATCAATGGTTTTTTCACTTATCTTTCTGTGGCCCCCATAATCCTTGGACAGCTCCGCCAAGGTTATCCTCCTACTATTTATCCCTCGAAGAATTACCAATAGGAGTTTCTAAAGAAAATGAATTAATGGAAAAGCCGATAGATTATACGAGACATAGGTATTGCTATGGAGAGACCATGTGGGAAGTGTATGATTATCTATCCAAAGAAGAAAAAATAGATCTGCAGCGACGAGTTAGAGCACAACACTATGCTAATCTTACGCTTATCGATGAGCGAATTGGAGAAGTTTTACGTTGTCTTGAAAATAGAAACCTACTTGATGATACATATATAATATTTTCATCAGATCATGGGGCATCCCTTTTCGACAATGGTCTTTTGCACAAAGGTACACACTTTGATGAATCTGTTAGAGTTCCATTTATAATACATCACTCAGAAAAAATTAAACCAAATATTATTGATCAATTTTCTACTCATGTTGATCTATATCCTACTCTAGTTTCACTTGCTGGAGGTACTATACCAAATAATATTGAAGGTTATGATCTGAGTGATATCCTAACGGGGGAACAAACTGGCTCCCAAGATTTTGCAATCATGGAATGTACTCTTGCGACATCCATAATTACACATGAATGGAAAATGTCCACACATCATATATATGGTGATAGTGATCTGTATGATTTAACGAATGATCCGCATTGTTTTAATAATCTTTTTGAAAAGCAGGGTTTTGAACAGAAAATTGAAAATTTGCAGAAGAAAATTGTTGCCTGGAGAAAGAAACTCACCCCAGATATGGATATACCTGATAATTTAGCTGAATGGAGAGAATGCCTCGGACCAAAAGAATATATTGAATCATTTCGAAATAGATATATTAAAGAGTATGAGAGACTAGCTAAACTTAATCCAGAAGAAAGACCCGGAAAGGTAGGCCACTACGCTCGAGAGCTTTTGGATAGGATTAATAATTAGCTTATCTTTTCTATTTATTTTATCAAGATAATATATTTTATTGTTTTCTCATATATTTAGATATTCTTAGTAGTTTGGATAAATTCCAGTGTTTTCGTATAGTGAGGTGAAGGGACAGGTGCCTGTAATAGAGGATCTTTTGTTTTTTCCATCCAGGATATCAATTTCTTAAGTAGCTTTGTTTTTATTTGGGAATATCCTTGGTCTCCAACAACATTATTTTTTTCCCAACGATCTTTTTTTAAATCATATAGCTCCAGCCTTTGGCGAGTATTGCGCAAGCTATTAACCATAGCTTTGTATGTCTCACCATCTGTAATGTCGCTTGGTACTTCAGGATCTGCGTTTTTTTCAAAGTTTAATATTAATTTATGATCTTCAGTTCTAACACATCGCATGGGATCATAGAGACAGTGGTTTGTTTTTTCGGCGAAGATATATTTTCTAGGTTTGTAGCTCTCTCCATGGATCAAATGATGAAAACTTTTTCCTTGAATTTTATTTTTTTTCTATTCTTATAATATCAAGTATAGTGGGAAGAATATCTATATTGGATATTAAATGATCATAGGTTTTGCCACCAGTAAAACCACCAAATGGCCATCTCATTAACAGGATAATCTCTATTCCTGGGTCATAGAGTGTACCCTTGGCGCGAGGGAAAGCAATACCGTGGTCTGTGGTAAATATTAGTAAGGTTTCATCTAATACGCCTACATTTTCCAGTAAATGTTGAATACGTCCAACTGAGTCATCAACTTTTTGTATTGCTCCCTGAAATGCTGATAATTCTTCCCTACTTTCCTTTATATCTGGCAAATAGCCTGGCACAAATACACCATCGCGGTCAAATGGTTTTACACCACCATAGTTAAAAGGGCGGTGGGGCTCAAAAAAGTTTATTTCAAAATAAAATGGTTTCTTATAATCATATCTATCTAGAAAATCTTTTATATTTCTGATTACATTATCTGCTTCTGAAGGTGGCCCTTTCCATAAGCTTACTTCTTTTCTTAATGCTTCACCAGTTTTCTTTGTGGCTTCACCTACAACCTTTTTCAAGCTTTCATAGGATGGTGGATCATTATATATTTTTTTGAATCCTAATCGTTCTGGTGTATAAGTAACGTGCTGCAGTCCAAATAATATAGTTTCGTAACCTACGTTTTCTAGGATTTTAGCAATATGTTCTTCATCTTTTTTTAGGTCCCATCCAAAATCTGCGTGGGCCAGTCCCATCACACCATTATTATGAGGATATCTCCCTGTTGCTAGGGATGCTCTGCTAGGGCTGCAGCCTGGGCTGGTACAAAAAATATTATTGAACTTAAGACCGTCTTTTGCAATTATATCCATAAAGGGTGTGCTTACAGTTGATACACCATATGTATTTATATGTCTACCAAGGTCATGGCAAGTGATAAGAACTATGTTGGGTTTTTTCATGTTATTTCCAATCCAATATGTTGATTAATTTTGAAATTATTCATCATTGAAAATATTTTTTATAGATCACCATAATGAAGGTAATCAATACACTATTAATTGCAAATTATCAAATATGCTTACTGAAAATATTCATTAAATATTTCATATTTAGAATAAATAAAATGTAAGTTTTTACATAATAATAATTTTATTATATGGGTACGTTGCAAAAAAAGATAATCTACTTTTTATTCTTACTTGGTACTTTAAATGCACAGTCGGTTAACACCGATTGGAAAGCACATAATATAGGAAATATATTCCAAGTGCAAACTAATCTTTGGGGGCAAGGATACTGTCACGTGATGTCAATTGGTCCAAGAAACACACCAATGACCAGCTATCCCAAAGGATCCAGAAACCAATATACTAGGTGGGATGAGAACAATGGTGTTGAGCCAATTATCGGTGCTAGAGTTAATTCACCAAATTCCACTCCACGTGTATCATCTGGAGGCCATGAGAACGGATATGATTTTTATGCTACATCTGAGCTCTGGGATACAATATGGGTCGTTAATAGAAATGAAATTGTCGATATTCCCTATTGGCCAAACTATAAAGGCCTATCAGATCAAGACTTTGTTTTTAGAGTTGCAGATGATAGGAGAGATGAAAATGGTGAACTAATATGGTTTGAATCAGGGTGGACTCAGCCGCATGTTGGTCCATTGGGTGTGGATGTTATTCAGACAAGTCATGCTTGGGCTAATCCACCTTTTGATGAGTTTATACTTTACCAGGCATATATCATTCCAAAAACTAATAATCTTTATGATGTATATGCTGGTTTCTGGTGGGGTGGGCAAATAGGTAATCTTGATGCTTTCCCAGGCAATGTTCCTTTTGAAGATGATTGTACACTTTATGACTCAGAAAAATATTTTTCTATTGCGTATGATTCTGATGTAATACCTGAAGATAATGTCCCTGGTCCCATTGGATTTAAAATGTTTTCTCCTGAGATAAGAAATTCAAAAGGGACAACAGTAATAGACCATGAGTCATTAAATTGGACCTGGGACAATTTTATCGATGTACCCGATATGACAGATCAGGAAAAATATCAAACAATGGCATCCCACATAATTATGCAGGATGGGTGTACTCCGGTAAGAGTTGGACCAATATTTTATTGGTTTTTTGGACCCCTAGACAGTCTAGTAATTGGAGATACATTAAAAATGACATGGGCTGAAGTACTTGGAGAAGGCTTTGATGGACTTTATCAAAACCTCGATGTAATCGAGTGGCTTTATGAAAATAATTTTGCAACACCAGGACCACCGCCATCACCAGAACTTAGTTATGAAGTCAATAATCATTCAGTAACATTGAATTGGTCAATTGATAATAGTACTATTAATCCTGAAGCGTGGCAAGATCCTATAAGGTTAGATCATGGCATAGAACTACAGCCATTTGAGGGATATAGGATATATAAAAGCACAACCAAAATAGGCCCATGGACAATGCTAGCAGAGTATGATATTGCTAACAATGGTCAGTTCAATGATTTTGGAATAGGATACAATTATACTGATATAGGTTTGTTAAATAATTTTGAATATTATTATTCCGTGACTTCTTTTTCCAAAACAGACAGAGTATCATTATTTCCTTCCCAAGAATCCCCAATAGAAATAAGCATGGTCGAAGTCGTAGCTGGCACAGGGTCACCTGAAACCGTGGGGCAGGTTGCGGTAGTACCTAACCCTTATAAGGGGAGTGAATATTATAATCTGTATAACCCGCCTTGGGAGCGTTCTAGCTATGCAGGAACATGGATGGAACAGGATCGTAGAATTCAGTTTATTAATTTACCGTCCCCTAGCGTGATAAATGTGTACACATTATCTGGAGATGTGGTCTATTCTACAGAACACAATAGTCCTGATAAAGGATACGAAGATTGGAATTTAACGAGCAATGTCGGACAAACTGTGGCTAGCGGTATCTATCTTTTCACAGTGGAAGATACAAAAAATGGTGATATTCAAACGGATAAATTTGTCATTATTAAATAAGATCAATATTGAATTACCATAATATTTTTTCCCGTTTATGTATAACAGTCCTAAAGATAATTTGGAACAAGAATTAGAAAAAGTTGAAAATTAAATGAATTGGTTAAGAGAAAAAGTTATATTTATATACGAAAGATCGAAACTGAATCTATAATTAAAGACTGAAAGTTTATTATTTGTGAGATTTTAGCTAGATTCAAATATATTCTATGAGGCATTGAAATGGATCTAAGTAAACTACCAAGTTTATCATCAGCATTGACGCGATCCATATCGCCAGAAAATCCTACAGGAGAAAAGGGGATGGGATGCTTGGCTGAGGCAGAGATTGATGGACCAGCCAGAGAATTAGGAAAAGGATGGAAATGTAGACCATTTATCCGGATTGCATCGGGCGAAACTTATGATATTGCAAATATTGAAGGAGCCGGTATTGTACAGAGTATGTGGTTTGGTGGGCATATAAGCCGTGATTTTATTTTACGAATATATTGGGATCATCAAGAACAGCCATCTATTGAGACACCACTGCCTGATTTTTTTGCTACACACTGGCCGATGCAAAATCCTGATTCTCCCCAAGATGGACCTTTTGCTCAAGTAAACTCAATCCCAGTTTCGGTGAATCCAAATCGTGGATTAAATTGTTTCTGGGAAATGCCTTTCCGAAAATATTGTAGAATTACAATTGAAAACAGGCACCCAACGAAAACATGGCCTATTTTCTATCAAATCAATTATTCACTCTCTGAATTTTCCGATGATATGGCATATTTCCATTGTCAATACAGGCGTGTCAATCCTTTACCATATAAAGAAGTATATACAATATTAGATGACGTAAGTGGCCCTGGGCACTATGTTGGTACATCTATGGGTTGGGGGATCAATAATAATAACTGGTGGGGAGAAGGTGAAGTAAAGTTTTATATGGATGGAGATAAAGAAAATCCAACCATTTGTTATACGGGGACAGAAGATTATTTTGGTGGGTCTTATAATTGGGATGTTGATGGTAAATATACTGTTTATTCAACTCCATATATGGGTATGCATCAGGTTATTAAACCAGATGGTTTGTACCTGGCTCAACATCGACACGCTATGTATCGATGGCACATAAGAGACCCAATTCGATTTCAGGATGATATACGAGTCACAATTCAGGCCCTTGGATGGCGATCCGAAGGAAGATTCTACCCAGGCCAGCATGACATGTGTTCGGTAGCTTACTGGTATCAACCACTACCAACAAATCCATTTCCAAAATTACCAACCCAAGATGAGATGGAAGTAATTTGAAAAATTATTACCAAATTAAGTTGAAATTATTTAAACACATCCATTTATACATAGTCCTTCTTTTATTTTCAATTTTATATCCTCAGAATTTAGACTGGGATGTGCATGATGTTGGTAATGTTACTCAAACTATTACAAATGTATGGAGCCACGGTAACCTGTCCATTGGTGGATTTCCATTTAGCGATGTAACCTGTATATATCCAAAAGGGTCTAATTCAACCTATCAAATAACTCAACCTTCAGGCCATGGTGGAGATTTTGCAGGTCTTGAGCCCACCATAGGAGCAATGAAAAATGATAAAGAAAACGGATCTATATCTGTTACTTCATCCGGTAGTTTAAGCTGTAATGAAGTATATCCAACTTCGGCAGTTTGGGATACGATATGGCATGTAGAGCGTGGTGAGATCATTGACATTCCTTATTGGCCGGGTTACGAAGGATTATCCGATCAGGATTTTGTCCGAAGAGCAAGCGATTATAATTTAATTGGTGGCAGCTATATTCAGTTATGTGAAAGTGATGATAATCCTCACACTGATCCATTATTTATTGATGTTATCACAACATCTCACGCCTGGGCAAACCCGCCATTAGATGAGTTTATGATCTGGCAAAATTATATTATTCCCACCCAAGGTAAACTATATAACGTTTATTTTGGCTGGTATTGGGGCATGAAAATTGGGAATTTGCCTTCTCCATCTGGTCTAGATGATTGTGTCTACTATGATTCAGAAAATTATGTGAGTATAGCCTATGATGATGAAAGAGATGATGATGGTCCCGTACCGGGCCCAATAGGTCATAAAATGTACCCCGTAGAGAAATGGACACCAAATGGCAGAGAAAAGATAGATCTATCTGAGCTTAATACATCCTTCATTCCATATTACGATCCTACTGGTGTAACTGACGACGATATTTATAATGAAGTATTCTTAGCAGAC
>Ga0187833_10003340_pt1 | contig 16323 bp, 10 predicted proteins | sample ETNtaG_37_FD_167968 | JGI IMG/M metagenome (GOLD analysis project Ga0187833, IMG submission 167968) | Marine microbial and viral communities from oxygen minimum zone, Eastern Pacific Ocean - ETNP2014_SV_400_PacBio MetaG (Illumina Assembly) | ecosystem: Environmental > Aquatic > Marine > Hypoxic...
TGTTTCTATTGTTATATGATAATCATTTACAAATTCTAAACTTGGTAGGCTTCTGCAATATCTTTTAGTTTCATCGGCAAAAAATTTTATTGTTGATGCTTCTATTGTCCAATCGGTATTTAAACAGGTAAATGAAAGTGGAAAAACTAAACAACCACTTAATGAAATACTTTTTAAAATCCACAAAATGCCTATTGAAATTAAAAAAATAAATATAAAATTATAATCCTTTAATTTTATAAATTTGTAAAAAATGTAAAAAAATAATAAAACAATAATTCCATATATTGGCATTTGCATTAACAGCAGTGTAGTACTTATCAAAAAAATATTTATTAGATTTGTATCAATGGATTTAAAATTATTATTAATTTCCTTTTCATTAATCTTTAAAAAAAGATAAATTGTTGTAAAGAAAATCAACATATTATAAATATCTTTTTCTGGATTTCCAAAATGGTTTAAAATTACTCCATAATTAAAAGGATGAATCAAACTAAAAAAAAATAAATAAGAAAATGATAAGGAAAGAAAAATTAAACTATAATTGTTTTTTTTTTGGTTAATAATCTCATAAAAAATAAATGAAAATATAATTAAACTTAAATAATATTTATTAGAAAAAAAACTATAATCAAAATTTAATATTCCAATTATGGAATACCAAGGATAATTTACTCCTAATCTAACAGCTAAATTTGATAAACCAAAAGATAATTTGTTTTCGGTTAGCCATTTTACTATTTGTAAATGATAAAGCGGCGAGTCAACATTATTAACTCCATAGTACGCGATAATTGAAAATGCTAAAACAATAAAAAAATATTTAAAAAAAGATATTTTTAATTTTTTATTAAAAATAGATAAAATTGATGCAATTAAACCAATTAAAATAATAATAATAGAAATTTGCTTTAAAGGAATAAATATATGAAAAATTAGTGATAAAAAATAAAGAAAAATTAAGCCATATAAAAAATCCAAATTTGAAATATTATTATTTTTCTTCCCAAATAATAAATTTTTAAATATATATGAATATCCAAAAACTGCAAAAATAATAAAAAAATTAATTATAGTTAAAAATAACATTTAAAATTTTACTCAAAAATATTTAAAAAAAAGATTAATATAATTTTTTGTCAAATTATTTCTTAATAATTTTTTTATTAAAAGTATAGGCTTTATATGTTTCTCTTAATTTTTCATAAACATCGGATTTCGACATCCAGCCGTATTTTTTCGCTAGACTTGTATCTAATAGTTTTCTTTTTACACCATTAAGATCTTTTCTTACATTTTTAATTTTTAATTTTTTTTCTGAAATATTTATTAAAATTTTAGCATATTGATTTATATTTCTTTCAAATCCAGAACCAATATTTATTAAACTTTCATCAGTTTTGTTATTCATAAAATATATTATTGCATCCGCTAGATCATCTACATGCATTAGTTCTCTTTTGGGAGTTCCAGTACCCCAAACTTCCATAAATTTTTTCTTTTTTTTAATTGCTGTGTTAACCTTTCTTATAAGAGCTGGTATAAAGTGAGAATCTTGTAAATTATAATTATCATTTATTCCAAAAACATTTGTGGGCATTAAACAAATATAATTTTTATTATATTGCTCTTTCAATGAGGTGCAATATTTTACACCAGCTATTTTTGCAATTGCATAGGCATCATTAGTTTTTTCTAATGGACCAGAAAGCAAATATTTCTCCTTTATAGGTTGTTTTGATTTTGCTGGATATATACAGCTTGAACCTAAAAAAACTAATCTTTCAACTTTATTTATAAAAGCTCCATAAATTAAGTTATTTTGAATTGTTAAATTTTCATAAATAAAATCAGCTTTTTTATTTTTATTTGCATTTACACCTCCCACTCTAGCTGCACAAATAATCACAGCTTTTGGTTTTATTTTTTTTATAAAGTTTAATACACGTTTTTGATCTAAAAGATTTAAATTTTTTTTACTTGCAACTAATATTTTTTTATAACCATTTTCTTTTAATTTTTTAAGTACTGAAGATCCTACTAAGCCTTTATGTCCTGCAAGAAAAATTTTTTCATTTTTTTTTACGAAGATTTTTTTATAATTTTTCATAAATAGTCAATTTAATAATTATTTATTATTTAATGATAAACTATTATTTTTCATTTTAAAAATAATTAAGTATTTTTGAATAAGTTGTATTTTAGTATTGAATAAATGGCTTTAATGCCATCAATAAAGAAAATTTTTTTTCCTTGATCGTGTGTTCTTCCATAATAATCAATTGGAACCTCTTTAATTTTTATACCTAAACGAGAAACTTTAGCAGTAATTTCTGGACAAAAAGTAAATCCATTCTCGTACAAATCAATACTTTTTAAAATATCTGCCGAAAAAACCTTATAACAAGTATGACAATCACTTAGGCTTTGTTTATTGAGAATGTTTGATAAAAAAGTTAAAAATATATTTGCAATATATCTAATTTTAAAGTCTAGAGTTTTGGGTCTTGTTCTTTTTGCACCTGGCAAAACCCTAGATCCATATACAACTTTTGATTCATCGTTTTTTATTGGTTCGATTAATTTAATATAATTTTCAGGATTATATTCAAGATCAGCATCTTGAATAATAATTATATCTCCAGTTGAAATATCAATTCCTTTTCTGCATGCAAAGCCTTTTCCCATATTCTTTTCATTATTAATTAATTTAGAATATAAAGACTTGCATTCATTTTCTAAAATATTTTTTGTATTATCGGTAGATTTATCATTAACTACAATTATCTCCTTATTAAGTTCTTTAATGCTGTTAACTCTTGTTAAAAGTTCTTTGATATAATCTTCCTCATTATAAACAGGTATTATAATAGATATCAACATCAATATATTTTTTTTTGCTTTGGTATAAAATAAATATTTCTTACGGATAAATAATTTCTCTTAGTAGTTCTGGCAACTTTTTTCGGATCAATTGTTTTAGCAAGTTTTAACATTTTATTTTTTTTTAAATCATAAGCATATGGAATATAATTTTTTAATATTTTTTTAACATTTTTATAATATTCTTTATTATATTCTAATAAAAAAACTGGCTTATATTTATTTATTGTTTTTTTTAAGCCTTTTAAAACAAATTGATCATAGCCCTCAGTGTCAATTTTTATAAAATGAGGTGCAATTTTTAAATTTAAATCATCAAATCTTCTACATTTAATTTTTTTTTTTCTAATAACAATTTTATTTAATAAATTTGGAAAAGTAATTTTAATACTATTGATTAAATATTTCTTATTAAAACTACAAAAATAATGAATACATCTTGATTTATAAAAAGGCATATATAATATCTTTGATGAATTACTATTACCTAGTGCAATATTTTTTACAATAATATTTTTATTTTTTTTACTTATTTTTTTTAGATAACAATTGTATAAATAATGATTGGGCTCAAATGCATAAATAATATTTTTAAATCCTAGTTGCCTGAAACCTAAAGAAGATATTCCCAAATTTGCTCCTATATCTAAAAAAATTTGTTTTTTCTGATTTTTACATAGCAATAACATTCCATAAAAATCTTTTTCATGAGGAAGAAGAAATTTAAAAAATCGTATGTTATTATAAATCAATAAATTAAGTTTATAATTACTTTCTATTAATCTTATAATTTTATACTTAATTGTTTCAAAACTTTTTAAAAACATATAAAAAATTACTATATTTTACTATTATTGGTATAATCAAAATCAATGATCGAAATTTTTCTCTATAGTTTATTATCCTCTATCCACTTATATATATGTGGGTATTTATTTTACTATGTTTTTATTAGCAAAGAAATTGCTATTAAGAATAATATATTTGAATTAGCTTTGTACGGAGCTTTCGTTCTGTGTTTCATTGCTTTATTTCTTAATTTTTTTACAAGTCTCAATAAAACTGTAAATAATGTATTATTATTCCTACCAATAATTATTTTTTTAATTTTTTACTTTAATAAAAAGCTCATAAGAAATGCCATTTTTTATTCTATTCCAATAGCAATATTATTTTTATTAACTGTTTCTTATGACAATACTTACAGACCAGATGCGGGATCTTATCATCTACCATATATTAGTATTTTGAACGAGAACAAAATATTGACTGGTATAAACAATATTCATTATAGGTTTGGCCACACTTCCATTATTCAATATCTTTCTTCAATTTATAATAATAATATTTTTAATGAAAAAGGAATAACGATACCATTATGTTTAATATTTTGTAATTTTATAGGTTATTTTATTTATGAAATATTTAATAAAAAAAATACAAAACTTATAAAAATCTTTATTTTTATCATACTTGTTTTTGTATTATTTAGAGTAAATAGATATAGCAATTTTGGCAATGACGCGCCTGCAAATTTACTATTTTTTTATTTAATTATTGAAAGTTTAAAAGAAAATAACAATTTTTTAAAAATTCAAAAAACCATATTTGCATCTATATTTATTTTTTTAAATAAAATTACTCTTTTGTTTGGATTATTAATTCCAATTTATTTTATAAAAAAAAATTTTAAATTAAATAATTTATTTAATAGAGTGAGCATTTTTGGAATAATATTTTTAATATTATATTGCGGAAAAAATATTTTAGTTTCAGGATGTGTAATCTTTCCTATTGAACAATCATGTATTAAAAGTGTTTATTGGTATGATAATGAGAGTAAAAGAGGAAGTAATGCAATTAACACAAGATTGGAAAATGAAGCGTGGACAAAAGGATGGCCAAATCAAATTGGAAGGAAAGAAAATTATAAAAATTATCTATCTAATTTTAATTGGGTAAAAACTTGGAAAAATTCTGAAGCAAAAAGAATAATTAAAAAGTTAACACCTTTTACAATATTTTTATTCTTATTATTTATAATATTACTAGGCCATGAATATAAAAATAAAAATAGATTAAAATTAATCAATCGAGTTAAAATTAACAAAGATTACTACTTCTGTTTAATAATCACATTTCTTGGTTCTTTATTATGGTTTCTAAAATTTCCTGTTTTTAGATATGGTTATGGTTATCTAATTTCCCTTTTAGGTATTTTGATAGCCCTATGTTTTAAAAATTTTAAATTTTTTACTGATGAATTTATATTAAATAAATCAATCAAATATATAATAATTATATTGTTTTTGGGGATTACAATAAAAAATGGAAATAGAATATATTCTAGTTTTAATGAAAATATTGATCCATGGCCCAATATATACTCCGAAGATAAAAAAAATAAAAAAAAAATAAATATTCCAATAACTAAGAATCAGAAAATTATTTTTTATAAGTCTAAACATGGTGAATGCTACTATAGCAAAAGCCCGTGCACACATTTTTATAATGGAAATGATTTTAAAATAGACGATATAAATTTAGAAATTTTTAAAGGTTATAAAATTTATTATTTTGAAAGATAAAAAAAGTTTCTCGGCAATAATAAAATAGATAGTATTTTAATTGATAATAATAAAAATGTTTACATCCTACGTAACTTTCAAAAACTCTTCAAAATTTTAGAGCAAATTAATAAATCAAATAATAACAAAGATAATATATTTATTACAAGTAATACTGTAATTTTTTCTATTTATTTTATATTGATTTTTTTTCTTTTAAAAATAATATTAAATGAAATTAAAATAATTTAATTTTTTATTTTTATGATAAGATCCATAAGTAAAATATATTAATAAACTTAATTGTAAAAATATGAAACTTGAATTCCAATTATTAAAAAAACTTCCTGTTGTACTTAAAGGCCAAACATGCATCATGGATCCAACCAACAAAACAATATACTTCTTGGTCATTAGCTTATTTTTTATTTTATTTGAAAAAAGTTGATGTAGTTTTTTGATATAACTTAAAACGCAAATTAAAAAAGAAATAGTTAAAAATAAGAAACCAAATATTCCTGTCTCGGCTAAGAATTGAAAATAATAATTGTGAGGATGGGTTGAACAAAAACCGATACTAAGTCGTGCTTCTTTTATTTTTTTTTTATAATCACCATCATTTCTCTTGCACATTTCTCTAAAAGTTTTAACTCCAGTCCCAAAAAGTTTATTTTTTGAAAATATTACATAAGCTGAGTTGAATAAACCAATATATTGCGGTAAAAAAATATTTAAATTTTCTCTTTTACTAATTAAATGATCATTTAATTGATTTACATATCGACCGTAGATTACTTTATCTAAATTAATTACCGTAATACAAACTGAAAAAAAAATAATTAACATTAAAATTATTTCTTTTATATTAAATAAAAAAGGTAGAACTAGTAAACAAAATAATATGATTAGAAAAAAAGCCGTTCTTTCTCCACTTAAAAATATTAATGGAATAGCAATAATTATAATAATTATGTTTAAAATTTTTAACTTTTTAAAATTTTTATTCTCGTATGATAGAAAAAAGATTATCGGTAATATTTTAGTTAAGAAGGATCCTAATACCATCTCATCTAAAAACAAGCCTGAAAGTCTATCTGGTCTTAGCTTTTCGAAGCCCAATATATTAATATCAAATATGTATTGATAATAACCATCTAGCACTAATACAAATAAAGCAATTAACAAAGAAATATTAAAATTTTTTAATAAGTTTTTATTTAAATTTAAAACAAGTATTATTGCATATGTAAAAATAATAAATCTTATAAAAGTTACACTTGGTAAAATTGATAGATTTTTATATTCTGAAAATATCGAGATAATTGAAATATATACCCAAAATAAAAACAACAAATATAAAAAAAAATTACTTTTATGAAGATTTCTATTTAAAAAATATATTAAATATAAGTAAATTAGAGAAATTATACTTATGAATGCATCAGTAAAAAGGGGACCAGATATTTGGGCAAAAGGCAATAAACAAAATAAGATAGATGTTAAAACAATAAATCTATCAATATTTTTTTCATTTGTTAAAAGCATAATATGAAACTTTTTGTGTTTTTTATAATAAATATTCTTTTAATAACATGCATACATCATGTCCAACACAAATTCAAAATTTTGCTTGATATAAAACAAACACATAAAATAAATTTCAAAAAAAAAATTGTTCTCTCTGGTGGTTTTTACATATTATTATCCTTAATCATTTCAAAATATTTTTTTAATTTTCAAATAAATGAAGATTTTATTTTGGTATTGTTTTGTTTTTTCTTACTCGGTTTTTTTTCTGATATTAAGCCTAAACTTAGTCCTAAAATAAGATTATCAATACAAATATCGCTTATAATTATGTATTTATATTTTTTTGAAATACAAATCTATAAAACAAATATTTTTTTTATTGATTATTTTATACATAGCTTCATATTTAATCTATTTTTTACAACTTTCTGCGTTGTTGTTTTTTTAAATGGATCTAATTTTATTGACGGAGTTAATACAAATTTAATTGGCTATTATTTAATTATTTTATTAATTATAAGTATCTATTATTCTTTTGAATTTGAATTGATATATGTGATTATATCTTTATTTATTTTCTTATTGTTTAATCTTTTTGGAAAGTGTTTTTTAGGTGACAACGGCGTTTATGTTTTATCAATCTTAATTTCATTTATTATAATAAAATTAATAAATCTTAATTCATTAAATCCAATAATTGCAATTAACTTGTTGTGGTATCCTGCATTTGAAAATCTTTTTACAATTCTTAGAAGATCAATTGTTGGTGTTACTGTTGATATTGCAGACAAAAAACATCTTCATACATTATTATATAAATTTTATAAACGTAAATTTAAAAAAGATTTATTTTCAAATTCTTTATCGGGAATAACTTTAAATATTTATAATTTCATATCTATATTTATAAGTTTTAAATACATGAATAATATGCAAATTCTAGCCAGTGTAATTATACTTAATATAATAATTTACTTAATAGTATATTTTAAATTATTGAAAATCTTATCAAATGAAGAAATATTTAAAAAATAAATAACTGAAACAGATAAAATTATTGATATTAGAAATAAATAAGTATCTGCTGGAGCGTAACCAAAACTGAATAATCTATAAACTATTGAATGTGAAATAAAAGATACAAAATATAAATTATTATCACATAGAAAATATATTTTTCTCTCTACGAAATTAAAAAATATAATTATTAACATAATAGAAATAAATAAAAATGGTAAATTACCAGTATAAAATAAAAAAGATACGAGGCCTGGCAATGTATTCCCTTTCATAAATGTATTTTGAAAATAAAAATTTTTTTTGTTTTCACTTAATCCAAAATTTTTTTCATAAAATGTATTTCCATAAATACTTTTTTTTTCTTCAAAAGCTCTAAAAAATAAATCAAATCCAAGGTTCTCAGATCTTGATACATTTATTAAAGAATCTATGCCTACCCACCTGTTTATTATAATAAAATAACTCATGTGTTTAGCATCTGCGGGGCTAGAAATATTTCCAGGATTTTCTGTGAGTGAAGTTTTATTTAACTGAGAGGTATCAGTTTTTTTTTCCAATTTCTCTTTTTTTGTCTCATCAATTTGAAAATTAAACTTAGATGAGTCAATGTAATTTTGTTCTACTTTAATGTTATCTTTCTCTGAAACGTTATTGCCACTTTTAAATTCCTCATAATTCATTTTTATATTTTTTTTCATGTTGTTAATTATCAATGTTCTTTCTTTATTGGATATGATTATCGAAAAAAAAGAAAAAATTACAAATAGCAGAGCTATAATTGAGTATTTTATGAAATAATTTTTTTGTTTTTCATAGAATATGAACGTATATATAAAAGGTAATCCAAATAAAACCATCGCTCTACTCAGCATTGAAGTGTAAGATATAAATATCTCAAGAAAAACAATTAAAAAAATTAATAATAATTTTTTATTTTTATTTAATGATTCTTTATTCAAAAAATAACAGCTCATACTTACGAAACCAAAAAGTATTAGCCACTTTATAAAACTAATAATTAATAAATTTATTTCATTTTCAAAAAAAATACCTTTTACATAAAGTTTGAAGCGAAAATTTATTAAACCAACATAAAGAAAAGTAAAAGTGAATAGAGATAAAATTAAGTATTTATATTTAAAATAAACTTTTGTAAAAAAATTAATTTTAGGTTTAATTAATTTCTTAGAATAATAAAATTTTTTGTTCGATATATAAGTTGAAAAGATGATAACTAAGCAAATAAATATTATATTTACTAAAACATCATCTATATCTATTTTTATTGGTGGATTCGACATGCCAGAATCAAAAACATATCCATTATTATAAATTAAACTAAAATTATACTTAAACCAATATCCCATAAAAAAATAGAATGCCAAAAAAAAACTAAAAAAAGACGATGTGCTATTTGTAAGATAATAGGTTAGTGTAATTACTAGAAAATTAAATAATAAAAAAATTATTTTAGACCCTTCATAGAAACTAATGCTATAAAATGATAAAACAATAAATATTAATGAAATAAGTTTCCTAAGATTGTCATAATAGCTAATCATACTTTCTAGTATAAACTATATTTGAAGTTATTGCTGAACATAAGTAAGCAATACTAATTCCTTCGATGTTATTAAAATAGTAAACAATAAATATTATAGGAGATATAAGAATGCCAAGAATTATATCTCTTTTAAATATTATATTCTGATTCATAGAATATCTATACAAAGCAGCATGTCTATATCTCAAAGCAATAATCATAATTACAGTACCATAAAGCGATATAAATAATGTATTTACAATAAGTTGATCTAATATATTTTTATTAAAAATTTTCAAATATAATAATAATGAACTTATAATGATTGTTGCCAACAAATAAATTTTTTTTTCATAAAGTTTTAAATAATAATTAAGTTTTTTATCTCTTAATATCGATTGGCCCAAAATATTGTTAAAAAAAGTTCCAGGAAATGAAGCTATAGAAAATATAGCAAAAAACATTCCTGCAACTTCTTTGGAAGTTAATATCAAAATAGAGTATCTCCAAATTATTACTGCACTAGTATTAGTAAACGTAGACAAAAACGAAAAAAAGTTTTTATAAATAAAATTAAACTCTCTAAATGAAAATATTTTATCAATACTAATAAAATACAAATAAAACAACAAATGAAAGATAAAAAAAGCTTTAAATATATTTATAAGTTCAAATTCAGAATAGATATTTATTGGAAGTAAAATTATATAAAATAAAATATTAAATATTATAAAAAGATTTGTTAAAAATTTTAAATTCTCTTTTTCTGAAAAAATTAAATTGATTTCATTAATCCAAGCAATTAAGACCACTAAAATGAGCCAAAAATGAAATTTTTTCTCTATAAAATCAATATTTTCGAATATTATTAAATAGAGAATAAAGATTGAAGAAGACACCAATATCCTAAAAAATATGAAGTTAAAATAATTATTTTCTTTATTTGATGTTAATATTATTGCCCTACTATTTGAGGAAAATATCTGTGTTACGAATAAAAGTGTTCCTTCTACTATTCCTACTTCCGCTGCTATATTTGGTTTGATAAAACCAAACAACACAATAAGATATGGCACAATAAAGGAATTCAAACCATTTGCAATTCCAATATTAAATATGTTTACATAATTTTTTTTGTTTTTATTGAAGGATGTTATTTTGTCTAATAACATATAATATTTTTCTTTAGTTTTAGGCAAATCATAATATTTTTTAAAAGAATTAATTAATTTTTTTTTATTTTTAATACTGGTATTTTGGGAATTTGTTATTATTTTTAACTTATCTGAAATACTGGATATTTCTGTATTTGAAAAATATAAAAGCTTAGAAATTTCTTTTGGATATTTTATGTTCTTATTTACTAAGCTTTTCGTGCCAACACTGAGAGATTCAAGCACACTCAAACTTAAAATTTCAGATTTAGACATCAAAATATTTAAAAAATTTTTTGACATGGTTTTAAATTTTTTATTTTTTGAAAATATAGGTTTTTTAAAAATAATTCTACTTTGAAATTTATATTTTAATATTATCTTTTCTAATTCCGATCTGTATTCAATATCATCTTCTATGCCATACAAAATAAGTTTCCATTTTTTATTTAAATTAGCATGAATAAAGGACCTAATAATCAAATGCAAATTTTTATGTCTGCTAATCCTTCCAAAATATGAAATATGTGTATTGGTTCGTTGCGCAAATATTAAGTTAGCTTCCAGAGGGTTAGATATTATATATATTCTTTTTTTTCCAAAATATTTTATAATTGATTTTTTTTCATCTTCTGTAACAGCAATAAAAAAAATGTTTTTAATTATTAATCTATAGATCAAAATTGCTAACAACTTTAATATATAATTATATATTGACTTACCTTTTACAGCCTCATCTAATAACATTCCATGAGGTTGAAGGATTATTGGTGTATTTAACAATTTCGATTTCAAAATAAATAAAATATGTATTGGTCGCCACAATCCATGTATATGAATTACGTCTGGTTTATTTTTTTTCATAAATTTATAAATTTCTGAATTAAGAAAAAAAAAATTTCTATAGATATTAAATTGTTTGATTTTATTTAGAATCTTTGAAGATTGTTCTTTTGGTATTATGATTTTAGATTTTCTTAGTTTTGAATATTTTAAAAAAATTTTTGATACACTGACTATGCTATTGTTTCTCTTTGAAATCTCTTCTAATATATGAAAAACTCTCATCTTGATATTGTCCAATTTTCCAAAACCAGATAGTCCATTCTTGTTCTTATAAAACAATCTATCGCATGAGAAGGGCTAAGAACAATTGGCTCATTTTCATTGAAAGAAGTATTTAGTAAGACAGGTATATTGGTCAGATCATAAAACTTTTTAATTAAATTATAAAAATGTAGATTTTCATTTCTTTTAACTGTTTGAACCCTGCATGTATTGTCCACATGAACAACTGACGGAATAGTGTTCTTTGCTAAATCTTTTGCATCAACTACATTAAGCATAAATGGTGAATGATAATCTAAATAAAAAAAATTTTCTCTGAATTCATATAGTATAGCTGGAGCAAACGGTCTAAATTTTTCTCTTAATTTAATTTTAAGATTTAAGATGTCTTTTATTTCTTTATTTTTTGGATTTGCGAGTATTGATCTATTTCCCAGGGCTCTAGGTCCCCACTCCATTCTGCCTTTAAACCATCCAACGATTAGATTACTAGCTATTTTATTTGCCGTTGAATTATAAATTTCATCATCAGAAAATTTTTTTATTTTAAATTCATCAAGATCTGACCTTGATTTAATCATTTTTTCAATTTCTTGATTAGTAAAATTGGGACCCAAATATACATCGCTTTCAGAGACAGTTTTATTGTTTTTGTTATAAATAGAATTAACTTGTAGAGCTGCACCCAAGGAACCTCCGCCATCACCTGCATTTGGTTGTATAAATATATTTTTAAATTTTGTTCTTTCTTTAATAATACCGTTTAGTTTAGAGTTAAATGCACACCCACCAGATAAACACAAATTTTCAATTTGAAATTTATCATACAATTTATTTAAAATTTTAATTACTATATTTTCAAAACATGTTTGCATCGAAGCAGCAATATCTTTATGATGCTGTGATATATTTTCATTAATATCTCTTTCTTTACCAAACATTGTTATTAGCTCACTACTATAAAGATTATTAAAAATTGGTATACCATTTTCAAAAGAATATTTAAAATTTTTGTCATCATGGTGAGAAAAATATTTCAAGTTCAGCTCAAAAAAATTTTTATCTGAATAATTTATTATCTTTTCAAATTCTTTTAAATAAATAGGGTTTCCATATGATGCTAATCCCATTACTTTATATTCATCCCCATAATTCTTGAAGCCTAAGTATTGGGTTATTGCTTGATAAAAGATTCCTAAAGAATGTGGAAATAAAATTTTTTTAATACTTATAATTTTATTTGTTTCGCACAAGAATGCTTCCATGCTGCAGAAATCACCAAAACCATCAATAGTTAACCCAATGCTTGATTCAAAATTAGATAAATAAAAAGATGAAGATAAATGACTTAAGTGATGCTCAACATTAATTATTTCTCCATTAAAATTATTGTTCTTTAAAAATAAATTTAATTTATTCTTATTTTTAAATTTATTTTTGAAATTTAAAATTTTTTTTATTGTTGATAATTTAAAAATATTTTTAATAGCATATGATATTTTTTTATTAAAATTAGCATTAGGATTAAAATTGAGAGCAACGTAATCTATATCTGAAATTTTAATATTTGCATTTTTTAAGCAATATTCTATTGAATTTAATGGTAGACCTGAGTAATGCTTTATCCTAACAAATCTTTCCTCATCAACGGCGGAAAGTATTTTTCCATCTTTGATTAAGCATGCAGATGAGTCAGGGTGATTATAGTTAAGTCCTAAGATAATCAAGATTTTCGACTCCTGATTATTGTTAATTTTAAATTATCTGAAGTCAAAAACAATGATAGCTCCTATAATTTTTTCTAACTTCAATATCAATTGAGTGCTCCAATAACCAAAAGCTCTAGTTACAAGAACATTTATTTTATACATGTTTCAATATTTTTTCTATTAAATTTATAAATATATCCGTCATAAAAATTCTTCTTAATTGAAAAGGGATTTCTGCCAGCTGTAAAACCTACATTTTTTTTAAATTTGTACAATTCTCCCCTGCAATTTTTTAAAATATCATTATCATTATTATGTTCCGTGCTTGTGTATAATATATATTCTGGCTTTTGACTTTTCATGCTATTAAGATAGTAATCTTTTGCTTTTTTTGAATTTGTATATAATCGAATTTCGTAGCTGATAACTTTGTTTTTGTAAAACACGTATGATCGATGTGTGCTCAATATTGAAACATTATTGGGAAGTACATTGTTGGCCCATTTGTATAACATATATCCATCTGCGTTTTTGGTTAAAACATCATCATATAGTTTATCTGAAAAGTTTCCCTTAAAAAGGCTAATTGAAAAATATCCTAAAGTTAAAAAAAACAGAAATGAATAAAAAACTAGTGTTTTTTCGAAAAATTTATTAAACATACCATTTCTACTTTGGCCAAAAAGTACTGAAAAGAATAACAGCCATAAAAAAACCTCTATATAAAATCTTGACACTGGTTGTGCTAACACTGTTACTACGAAAAAATAAACTAACGATAATATTGTAATTTTTTTTATTATTTTTGAACTTAGATTCATTTTATAAAAAAAATATAAAACAAATGGACCTAATGAATAACTAATATTACCCAAACTGAATTTTCCATATTTTAAAGGCACAAATAACCATAAAGGTAGAAATCGATTATTTCCTGTTCCATGTTTTAGACTGGAATTCATATTATCTGCTGCAAATATATCGGTTGTGGGGTGTAAAAAATTATAAAGGATATTTTTATTAAAATTTACATATTCATAATACTCTCTAGGAAAAATTAAAAGAATAAATAAAAAAATTAGAATTATTGAAGTTTCTATAAATATTTTTTTTTTATACATTGCATAAGTTGCAAACATAGAAATGAGACCGGATGAAAGAAAAAAAGAAAATTTTACTTGCGTTGAACAAAATAATAAAAATATAATCAAACAAAAACATTTTATAGAACTTTTTTTGTTCAAAAATGGTAAATAAACAAATGTTAACAATAGTGATAAAAAGTTTGTAGCAATTGAAAAAATTTGTGGTTTAGAACTAGAAGTTAGAAAAATAAATACAGGCATCGTCAGAAGAATTAAACAAATAAGGTATTTTTTATTTTGACTAATTATTTTTTTTTTGTAACTAAAATTTAAAATTACTAATACAATAAAAAATAATGATGCAAACTGTAAAATTTGAGAAAAGTGTATACCGTCAAGCGCCAATCCATAGATAAATAAAGATTCTCCAGACCCAGATAGCTGGCTAGTCAACCAATATTTTGAAAATTGTGCACTATCAAATTCTAATTGGTATAAAGGAACAGATAAATGATATTCTAAACTATCAGGATCAGTTATAGGTGACATTGATAATAGAAAATAAGCTATAATTAATGAGTATATGAGATAAAGTTTGTAATCTTTTTTTTTAAATAAACTTTTTAGCTCTAAAAAGTATTTTGGTTTATAGAAACCAAAAATAATTACACATGAAGAAATAATAATTATGTAGAATTTATTTACACCAAACCATAGATTCAAATTAAATGTAATAATTCCAAAAAAATTGATTATAAAAAAAAAAATAATTACTGTACTAATTAAATAGTTGTTTAATTTAAAACTGTCTTTAATTTTTGGTGAAAATTTGTATGCAAGGTTATAAAATCCATTTATTAATAACAATGAGATAATAATTGAATAAATATGATTTAAATTTTGAATCAATGTCTAATAAATTAAGTTTTCTTTATTTATTGATTGTATCAAATTCTCACTTATTAAAAAATATAAAAGCAACAATAAATCAAGTGGAAAATTTAACACCGTTAAAACAGTACATTAAGCAATAAATTGTCTTTTTGTAAAGTTTAATAGACAAATTTATAATTAAAAATTAATAAAATTATTTCTTTTTTAACTTTTTAAAAAATAACGACATTTGAAAACAATCTTTTAATATTTCATCTAAATTTTTGTATTTTAGTTTTCTGAAAGTTTTTTTTATCAAAGTTGCGTCTGAAACAACGCGGGTGGGATCACCAATTTTAGGTTGCACCAATTCAGTATTTATTTTTATTTTAGCTATATATTCTAGAGTTTTTATTAATTTTATTACTGAAACTCTAATTCCAGTTCCGCAATTTATTATGAAGTTTGATTTTTTAATAAAAACAGCATTATAAATAATCTTACAGATATCATTAACATGTATAAAATCTCTTATTGTAGAATTGTCTTTCGTATAATGGTGAGATTGATTAATATAAAATGTTTTTCTATTATTAATTAATAATTTAACCAATGAAAAAAAAATAGAATTTCTTTTATAAAAATAAGAATAAAAAATTTTATCTATACCTGCAATATTAAATAACCTTAGAATTACAAAATTCAATTCTTTTTTTTTATTTATAATATATTTTTCTGCTTGTAGTTTATATTTTCCATAAGGATTAATTGGATTAGTTTTTTTTTTTTCAGAACAATTACCTTGGGTAACCTCTCCATATACAGCGGCGGAACTTGCAAATATAAATCTTTTTACATTATTGGAGGCCGATATATTAATTAATTTTT
>Ga0187833_10003343_pt1 | contig 16320 bp, 13 predicted proteins | sample ETNtaG_37_FD_167968 | JGI IMG/M metagenome (GOLD analysis project Ga0187833, IMG submission 167968) | Marine microbial and viral communities from oxygen minimum zone, Eastern Pacific Ocean - ETNP2014_SV_400_PacBio MetaG (Illumina Assembly) | ecosystem: Environmental > Aquatic > Marine > Hypoxic...
GAATTTCAGGGTCAACTGGCCGAACAGAGCTCGCCCAGGTTCAGTATATCCGTAAACGGATTGTACATCTTTCTTATCTGCGAGATTTCTTGCACCTAACTCTAGTACCGGAATCACTTTAAAATGCTTCGTTGATCTAAGTTAAGGCTTGAAAGGCAAGGTATGAGCTTGTAAATTGTTGTTGGGTTGATGGTACAACTTAAAATAGAACTATTTATATGACAGAATCATTCTACCAACAAATAGAACCATTTCAATCTTTTCGCAGCAATTGTTTTAGCGCTACATCTTATCAAATGGTAGTTGATAATATCTTCCCAAACATCCTTGAAATAAAAGGAAGCTATAAAAGAGGAGAGGTCATGTTAAAAGACCTTATTAGAAAACAGCAGTATCTGTCTCTTTTACTTTTTGCCTGTTTAATAGTATCCTGCAGTAGCAAGGACGAAAATAAGACAACGTATCGTATTGTCTCACTTGCGCCCAACTGGACCCACACCATGGCTGAGATCGGCGCCAAGGATCAACTGGTAGGGGTAACAAGTTTCTGTATCTATCCTTCCGATATTCAAGATCTTGTCGCAGCAGGTGAACTGGTGAGTATAGGTGGATTCGTGGACCTGTCCATGAGTAGGGTAGATTCGCTAAAGCCCGATCTAGTGCTCACGGCAACCAATATGCAACTTAAATACCATGATTTTCTGACAGAGAAAGGCATTTTCTATATTCATATGGAGGAATCCAGCCTGGCTGAGACTTACGAGAAGATCCTCGCGCTAGGAGAATTCATCAATAAAAAGGCAGAAGCTACAACACTGGTGAAGTCAATACAGGATTCACTGATGGTCATGGAGGCAGAATATGCCGATCTACCCGAGGTGACAGTCTATTACGAAATCAATTATGCTTATAAGTGTGTTCCAGGTGCTGATTCCTATATCGTGGAACTTCTGGATATCGTGAGTGCAAATCCCATTTTCTCAGACCGTCCTGGTATTGCCCCTTTCATTCAATGGGAAGAGGTGGTGGAGGCCAATCCAGAAGTGATCCTGATACCCTGGTGGGAAACTGCATGGAGTGAAGGTACTCACTTTGAAGGACCGCTGATGGGATACGGTACAACCTCTATCAGTGAGGTGGCAAACAGGGAGAGCGCTTCCTCCATCTCTGCAGTTCAGCAAGCAAAAATCCGCTATATCAGCTCAGCCAAGACCAAGCAGGCAGGTCCAATGATCCCTGGTGCTGTCAGGTTGTTTGCCGAGGCCATCCATGCTAACGGGTGTCCGGAGCGGTTGGAAATAGATTATGTCCCGCAGATCATGGCCGAGCAGGATTCCATCTGTGTGAATACATCATTCGGTGAAGGATAGAGAAAAAGATACTCATGATAGAAACTAACTCTGTTCAGGTCAAGCCTAACCATTCGACAGAATTACTACAGTTTTACGAACTACTCAAAAGTGGAAATGCTGTTACATCGTATTCAGTACGAAAGGTACGAGACCTGTTGCTCCTAGAATTGACTCCTGAAATGGAAATGGTGATAGCGTGTGATTCAGATGGTGGGATTGGTCCCAAGGAAAAGGATCTGGTCCAGGTTCCAGGTGAAGTACTGGGGCATTTCGCCGCACGAGTACCCCTGATGGAGATCCTTGCCTCCGGTGCTGTGCCAGCTCTTGTAGTGAATACATTGGCGGTTGAGATGGAACCTACCGGTTCGACTATTATTTCTGGGATTCGTGATGAGACAGTGGCAGCCGGTATGGACGCAGAGAGAACGGTAACCGGCAGCACCGAGGATAATGTTCCTACTGTGCAGACTGGGTTGGGTGTGGTGGTCATTGGTTTTGTTACCGGGGAGGATTTTCGCCCGGGTAAATCAATATCTGATGACCTTGTAATCTGTGTGGGAAGCCCAAAATCTGCACCGGATGATGAAGTGACACTGGATGATTCTGAAATTACAGATACACATTGCGTCAAAATCTTGGCAGGTTTGGATTTCGTTCATGATATTCTCCCTGTTGGTTCCAAAGGGATAGCTCACGAGCAGACTGAGCTGGCGCATTGCGCAGGACTGACTCTGGTACCTGCTGAAGATCCCGGTGTTGATATCTTCAAATCCGCCGGACCTTCAACTTGCGTCCTGGTTTCTGTGCCTCCTGATACTGTTGATAAGGTTAGATCAGTAGTACAACAACCGGTTTTTGCTGTTGGCAGACTGGTGGAAAACCAGACGAAATGAATCCTTCAACCCTGAAAGATAAAATCTATGGATCTCTTCTCGGTGTGGCTGCAGGAGATGCTATGGGCATGCCCTCTTCACTTCTAGCTCCGGAGGAGATCAACCGACTGTTCCCGGATGGTATTCACGATTTCCTGCCTGCTCCAGAAGGCCATCTGATCCATGATAAAATGGTTGCTGGTCAGGTGACCGATGATACACAACAGACTTTGTTACTGGTCGATCTCTTTCTGGAGACCGGCGGTTTTACCGCTGAAAGCACAGCACACAAGCTGATAAAGTGGGCTGAAAGTATCAATGCATTTGACGGTTTGTTCTTGGGTCCCAGTTCCTTGCGCGCCTTGAAAATGATCAAAGAGGGTTATCCTATTACTGAAACCGGTCGTTTGGGCGACACCAACGGAGCCTCCATGCGCATCGCTGCGGTAGGTCTGGCCAATCCCGGTGAGCTCAATTCTACTATCACTGATACTGCCGAAGTCTGTAAGCCTACTCATAATACTAACATTGCCATTGCTGGAGCAGCAGGAGTGGCTTGTGCCATTTCTGCAGCCGTAAACGGTGCTGATATGAATCAACTTATAGAGGCTTTTTTCTATGGTGTCGATAAAGGGATGCAACGAGGAGAACACTGGACAGGAGCTTCAATCCAATACCGCAGTGAATGGGCCCTGAAACTGGTGCGCTCCGGTAAAAGGGAGAAAGAAATTTGGTCTAACTTATACAATTATATCGGAACGGGCGTAGCCACCACAGAGGCAGTTCCTTCCGCTATAGCTTTGGTGGCTTATTACGAGGGTGATCCCTGGAAGGTGATTACAGCAGCAGCCAATATCGGTGGCGATTGTGATACGGTAGGTGCCATTGCAGGAGGAATTTCTGGAGCATTTGCCGGTGTAAATGCTTTTCCTAAATCAGTTCCAGATACCATCGATAGTGTGAATAATCTCGATCTCGAAAGCTATGCTAGCCGGATAACTGAAAGGGTTAGCCAAGCTAAGCACCAATCAATATCTATAAAGGAATCAATATGATGATAAAGAAAAAAGCTCCATTCATTTACACATTTACGGTATGTTTACTGGCAGGGGTGCTCCTGGGACAGTCAGATACCACGACAATATCCGGCGAATCGATGACATCACGGGTTGTTCTTATTGAGAAGGATTTCAAGAAACACAATTGTGAAAACGTAGGTGACGCTCTTAAGATCATTACCGGTGTTTATATTAATGCCCAGGGTGATGTTCAGCTGAGAGATGTTAGCTCCTCCAAGGTTGTTGTCGTGATGGACGGTCAGAAACTAAATGTTCCGGGGAGTATTGGAGTTAAGGTGAGCAATATTTCACTGGAGAAGGTAGAGATGATTGAGTTGTTGCGTGGCGGTCGTTCGGCTGAATATGGCGCGGATGCCGTAGGTGGTGTGATCAAAATTACAACCAAGTCCAAGATCGATAGCTTAACAAAGATTTGGACACTGGGAGTCAAAGGTTCATATGGATCCTTTAACCGTCAGATTTGGACCGTTAACCATTCGAGCACCCTAAACAGGTTCGATTACATGCTATCCTACCGGCGGGATACTTGGGACGGAGATTACGAGTACACAATAAATCCCTACACGGATATGACGGGGTTAATTGCTTATGGAGCCGATACCCGCCTCAGACATGAGAACAACGAACAATCGGCACACAGCATTTTCGGTAAGATAGGCATTTTCTTACCCGCTGAACAGAACCTACAGTTGTCGGTTTCAACATACCTAGCGGATAATGGCACTCCGGGCCTGTCCTATAACCCCACCATAGATGCTCAGCTCAAATTAGATAACTATAGCTATAATCTTAATTACAACCGACCAGTTCTTTTCAAAGGATTCTCGCTGAAGGCTCAAGTGTTTTATTCGACTGTCCGCACCCGTTACGATGATCCCACCGGAAGTATAGTCGAAATCCACAGTGATCATAAGAATTATGCGCGGGGTGTGGATCTGAGCCAGGCAGGAAATATGGGAGCGATCAATCTGTCTTACGGATATTCATTCCGAAATGATGAGATCAACAGTACTGATGTAGGTAAAAGGATACGTGATACCCAAAGTGCTTTTCTCACGGCATCTACTTCCGGAGAATTGAGTGGATTCCTGACTAGCTGGGAAGCAGTTCTGGCTCTGCGCTACGATGATCCCTCGGATTATGATGCGGAGTTAAGCCCCCGGCTGACTCTTTCAACCAGCCATGCAGGAAACTACACTGCGAACCTGGCCACCCACATTACCCGTTCATATCGGGCACCTTCCTTCAATGATCTGTACTGGCCACGGGATGCCTATGCTATTGGCAATCCTGATCTGAAATCAGAATATGGACTGAACTATGATATCGGTCTGAACCTGAACATTCCGGTGGGGCCACTAAGTATTTCCACAGCAGTCAACTACTTCAGAAATGATGTTATCGATCTTATCCTATGGGCTCAGAACCATCCAGAGGGCTTATGGACTCCTTCGAACTTGGCGGAGACCTCCACCAACGGCATAGAGACCTCTGCTAACATCAGCGCTTTCGATAACAAGCTTTTACTCAATGTGGAGTATACTTATATGGAAGCACTTAACAAGACCTCTGATGACCAGAACGTTTACGATAATTTCATTATTTACCGCCCGAAGAATAAACTGGGTATCACAACCTCGTTAAAGTTAAAGAAGTTGGAATGTAACCTGATCTATCATTTGGTCGGCATGCGTTATGATAATTCATCGAACACGATCTGGCTACCGTCCTATCAGTTAGTGGATATAAATGTTAATTACCGTTATAACTTAAAGGGTTTCACAGGAAATGTAACCTTGGAAAGTACCAATCTGACAGATGAGGACTTCTGGCGTACTAAGGGTGCTGCTGAACCCGGCCGGATGTTTAAACTTTCTATGGGAGTCAACCTGTAAGAGGATTAATCACAATATCCATAATTAATACAAACAGGATATGGACTATCGCTACAAGCTTAATAATGCTTTTGGTTGGCGAAATGAACGGTCAGGAGAAGGGGAAACTGGTGGGACACGTCACGGACGCTGAGACCGGGGATCCGCTGTTTGCCGTCTGTGTTTTTATAGGGAACTCGATTTTGGGAGCTGAGACAGATCATTGGGGTAATTACTGGATAGATAATATTCCAATAGGGCAGTATAATATCACAGTCAGCCGTATCGGATATACTACAATTAGTAACTCTGTAATAGAGATCAGTAGTAATCATACTGCCGAATTGGATTTTAAAATGTTCAGTAATCCCGTCTACGCCAAGGAGGAAGTGACTGTCACCGCTACCCGGGGGAATGCTCTGGTAAGTGAAGTACCGGCATCGATAGACATTATCGATGCATCTGTTATCGAAATGCAGAAGCCCCAGAACCTGGCGGAGGTAATGCATAATGTAGGGGGTGTGAATATTAAGGACTACGGTGGAATCAGCGGGATCAAGTCAGTCTCAGTGCGTGGTTCCAGTGCTGGACAGGTTCTGGTTTTGGTGGATGGGCAGCGACTGAATGACGCCGCCTCCGGGCAAGTGGATTTCAGCAGAATCTCAGTGGAAGGCGTAGAAAAGATTGAGGTGGTACGAGGAGGTGGATCCGCACTATACGGTGCTGACGCTATAGGTGGCGTCATCAATATCATAACCCGGAAGGAAAGTGCTCGCAACAGGATCAGCAGCTCCATCGATCTCATGACTGGTTCTTTCTCTACAGCTTCAGCCAAAGTGGATTTACGCCAGTCAGGTGAGCAATACGCAGCCTCCGTTATCTATAAAGCGCTTCAGACCGAAGGGAATTTCCCGTATCAAGACCCCAATTTTGATATCCTTGTTAAGAAAAAGAACAACGATTTCACCGCCTTTGATCTTTTTACCAACTTCCAGTATACGCTGGGAGATAAACCTCTGGTGCACACTATCGATGTTTCATATAACTATTATACAAATAATAAGGGCAGTCCAGGTTCAATTACTCAGCCTTATGATAGTGCCCGAACTACTAATCAGACCCACCGGATGAACCTCGCCATCGATGGAAAACTCAATCTGTTCAACAATTACAGGTTTCAGGCTTTTCTCAATAATGTCACGAATACTTACTTTAACAACGAGATGGTTGTAGCTACCGATGATACCCACAAGACCAGTTCCGGCAGTCTGGAATTGCAGATGTCCCTTGTCTTGACCGCTAACCAGAAATTGATCTATGGAGTGGGTAGCCGTTTTGACCGAAATGGTGGACCTGGTTCGACTGATGAAATCAATAAAAGGTCAGCGATATACGCTTTTCTACAGGATGAAATTATTTTCCAAATTACTGGTAGCAGTTCTCTCAGTACTATCTCCTTGGTACCAGCACTACGCTTCGATAGTTATTCTGATTTCGGCAATCACTGGTCTCCGAAACTGGGTATGGTCTTCAATTTCGGTACACGATGGCGGACCTCAGTAAAGGCTAACCTGGGCTATAACTATAAAGCTCCCAGTTTCAACGATCTGTACTGGCCCGAGGATGATTTCACCGTTGGAAATGAGAATCTTAAACCAGAACATGGTACCGATTGGGATGTGGGTCTGCGTTTGCGCTATCCGATAATAAACGGAATCGCTTTTGATGTGACTTATTTCAGATTGGAGATGACAGACCTGATCGTCTGGCAGCAAGGAGGGAGCGAAGGCAAGTGGTCACCGATGAACGTTAGCCGCGCCCTGAACCAGGGGGTGGAGACAGCTTTGAACCTGAAACTAGTACCTAACTTGCTCTCCCTGGCCATGAACTACACTTATTTACTGGCTCAGAACGATGACGTAGACGATCGAAACTACTATCAGAAATATCTAGTGTACAGACCTAAGAACACACTTAATATAACTCTAGATGCAAGCTGGCAGACATTCACTTCTAGTTTGAGCTGGCAGTACGTCAGTTACCGCTATGTACTGCCAGCAAATACCATCTGGCTCGATCCATACCAGGTTACAAACCTAACCCTGGGTTGGCGTTACGCACAAGAGGCCTGGAATCTGGATGTAACCCTGCAGGTTAAGAACCTGTTTGACGAACATTATGAGTTTATCCAATACCAACCTATCCCTGGTCGGGAATACCGGCTAAACGTGGGGATAGGTGGAAATCTTAACAAGTGAAACAGAGCGTTTCGAAAGGAGGAACGAAGTATGAAGCAATCGATTAATTGGTTGTTGGTCATTGCGATGGTTCTCTTCGGGTTCACTGCCTGTGAAGAGGAACCGGAAGATGGGGAAACAGAAACACCAGAAACGGCTATGGCACTCTATGTATTGAATGCCATAGGAGTGAGCCTTTCCCAGGTTGATCTGGAGACAGGTGACGTTTACAACGACGTTGCCACTCTGGGCCAATGGCCCAATCAGGTATCATACAACAATGGGAAGGTCTACGCGGTGAATTCGGGCACGAACAACATCATGGTTTTCGACCCAGATAACAATTTTGCTGCGGAAACCCCCATTGCCCTAGGTGATGGCAACAATCCCATGAACATGGTCTTTTACGATGACAATACCGCCTACGTTTCTTGCTCGGCTTCAAGCAAGGTTCTGAAGATTGACTTGAGCAGTGGCACCGTAGATATGGAGATCGACGCCGGTACTGGTTGCACGGGTATTACCATGGCCAACGGGAAAATCTATGCTACCAATACAGGCTTTAACCCGGATTACACTTATTCACCGGGAACGGTAACTGTCATCAATGGAGCCTCAGGTGCTGTGGTTACGACCATCAATGTCTTTCTCAATCCCCAGTCTGCTGCAGTGGATCCCGATGGTAATGTCCATGTCGTCTGTACTGGTGACTATTGGTCAACATTCGGTAAGGTGGCTATCATTGATCCTGCTACAGATACAGTTGTGGATTCGGTAATCACGGGAAGTACACCGGGCAGCATCGCTATCTCTGAAGTGGACAATATGGCCTACCTGGGTGTCTGGGGCATGGGTTGTCTCTCCTACAACTGGTCGACTAGTACCATGGTGAATGATACCAGCAACTACTTCCATGGTGCCGGTGGTTCCGGAGTTATAGCTGACAACGATGGCAATGTTTATCTCTCCATCTGGGATGATGACCAGGTCCTCAAACTCGATGCCAATGAAACAGTTCTGGCAACCTATGATGTTGGGGATAGTCCCTCATCACTGGCGCTGAGGATCGAGTAGCCCGTACATGAGACTAGAGATCTGCCGGGTATATCCGGCAGATCTCCTTTTCATGGGTTTGAGATAGCGTAGTGTGCTGTCCCCGGATCCAAGTTCTACATGTGAATCAACTGGAATTAGGAACTTAGTTTCTGTTGAAACGAGGAGCTTTATGTCTAAAATTGGATCGGGTAGAATGAACGATATAGGAATGAGCCAAGAATACATCGTCGAGGATATCAACCTGGCTCTTGGTGGTTATGAAAAAATCTCCTGGGTGGAACGCTGGATGAGTGTGTTGAATGGACTGGCAGATCGGTTTGCCGCTGAGGGGACTTTTAGTGGGAAACGGATAGCGATCTGTATCCACCTGGAGGCTAAAACGGCCTACTTGGCACTGGTTATTCAACGCATCGGTGCGGAGGTTTGGATAACCAGCAGCAATCCCACTTCAGCCAAGGATGATGTCTGTGCAGCGCTAGCCAAAAAGGGTATTCATGTCTATGCCAGGCATGACGCCACTTCGGAAGAGTATGAAACCTATATTGAAGCTATCACTGCCTGCAGGCCACATGCTATAGTTGATGATGGTGGGGATGTCTGTGAATATCTGGGCAGCCATCCTGAATTTGCCACTGACCTGATCGGTATTTGCGAGGAAACTACCACAGGTGTAAATCGTCTACGCGAGAAACAGGAACGGGGTGAACTGGCCTATCCAGCACTGGCTATCAATGATGCCCGGTCCAAGTTTCTGTTTGATAACCGTCACGGTACTGGTCAATCTACCTGGACGACTATCACTCATCTTACTAATCTGAACGTGGTTGGAAAGACTGTTGTGATCATTGGCTTTGGCTGGGTAGGGCGTGGTGTTGCACAGCGAGCTGCTGGTCTGGGAGCGGAGGTTATCGTCACCGAGATTGACCCCTGGAAAGCCTGGGAAGCTCGCATGGAGGGATTCCGGGTCATGTGCCTTGCAAGCGCAGCACCTCTGGGGGATTTCTTTGTTACATGTACTGGTGTGAAGCAGGTGATCAGGGCGGAGCACCTGGAGGTCATGAAGGATGGTGCCTTGCTTTCCAATGCTGGCCACTTTGGTTATGAGATAGATGTGAACGCACTGGAGAAAATGGCTGGGTCTAAGCAGAGGGTACGTACTGATGTAGATGAATATACATTGGTGGATGGTAGACGGCTCTACCTCTTGGCCGGTGGCAATATCATCAACATTGCCGGGGGACTGGGTCACCCGGTGGAGATCATGGATATGTCCTTCTCACTGCAATTGGCCAGTTTGCACTATTTGTTGAGTACACCTAATCTGAAACCAGGTGTGCATGCTGTACCCAAGAGTATTGATGAATTAATCGTACGGGAAAAAATGGCCGCGGAAGGATTCAGTATCGACGATGATCCTGGTAGAATGAAGTGACGCATGCAGTTTGTGGTAAACATTATAGGTATATTTGTTCTTCTGGGGTTAGCCTGGGGATTATCCAAGCATCGACAGATCATAAACTGGAGGGTTGTCGGTTGGGGGATTGGGCTCCAGATGTTCTTTGCTTTGTTTGTTTTTGTAATTCCTGCAGGTTCAAGATTCTTCCTACTTGTCAATGATCTGGTCATTGCTGTACTGGACAGCGCCTTCGAAGGTACGTATTTTGTCTTTGGAAGGCTGGCGATAGGCCCCGGTGCTACTGATCCCTATAGTCAACCTTCCCTTGGCTTCCTTTTAGCCTTCCAGGCCCTGCCCACAATTATTTTCTTCGCTTCTTTAATGGCGATTCTTTACCATTTGGGTATTATGAACAGGATCATCCGGGGTTTCTCCTGGTTGTTTTCCCGCTTGATGAAGATCAGCGGAGCGGAATCCCTCAGTGCTTCAGCTAATATCTTCGTAGGTATTGAATCCGCACTGGTAATTCGACCTCATTTAAAGAGCATGACTAAATCGGAATTGACCACCATCCTGACCACTGGTATGGCCACTGTTGCCTCCAGTATGTTAGCTGTTTACATCCTGATGTTGCGGGATCAGTTTCCCACTATTGCCGGCCACCTGGTGTCTGCCTCAATTATGAATGTACCGGCAGCCATCATTATGTCCAAACTTCTCTACCCTGAAACCGAAACGCCTGAAACACTGGGACTGCAGGTCAAACCCGAGCATGAAAAAGCACCCAATCTCATTGCTGCCGTGATCACCGGTGCTAACCACGGTGTGAAGCTTATTGTGGGTATTGTCGCCCTACTTCTGGCTTTTCTAGGCCTGGTAGCGCTGATTGATAAGATTCTTCTCCTGCTAGGTGGTCAGATCAATACGCTATTCAATATCAGTGTGGATTGGACTCTGAAGGGACTTCTGGGTTATCTGTTTTACCCATTGACCCTGGCCCTGGGTATTCCCTCCCAGGATGCCACAGTGATTAGCAAAATTATCGGAAGCAGGGCTATTGTTACTGAAGTTACTGCTTTTCAGAATCTATCGGCTGTTTTGCAAAGTGGGATCGTACTGGAACCACGGACCGTCGTAGTTACCACTTATGCACTCACCGGTTTTGCTCATGTGGCTTCATTGGCTATTTTCGTGGGAGGGATCGCAGCACTGGAACCAAAACGGCTGGCAGATCTCTCGCGCCTAGGTTTCCGGGCATTGCTGGCAGCCACCTTGGCTACTCTACTTACGGCAGCTGTGGCTGGTCTTTTCTTTCGGGAAGGATCAGTGCTATTTGGATAACTACAATCCAACATCTCCGGTAGGGCTTTCGGAAATGCATGACTTGAAGAATTGCATACTAGTAAGAGGTTAAGATGAATAATTATTCCTTTGGTCTGGTGTTATTAGCTGGCTTGTCCGGTATATGTATGTCACTCATTGGCATAGCCTTTCGTATCGGTCAGAACCGGAGCGTCATACCTTTACATATTTCTATGTGTATGGGGCTGGCAGGTGCCGTCTTTTTCGGTGTTCAGATGAATTGGGGCGATTTCCGTGAATTACCCCTGTTCGTCTGGATTATGGTATTACTTGTTACGGCGGGTTCGATCGGTGCCATGCACCTTGTGCGCATCTGTCTGGGTATGGGTCCGCTCTCGCCCCTCTGGTCAGCTATGAACCTAACCTTTCTGCCAGTGGTGCTCTATTCAGCTGTAACCTTTGGTGAACAGATCAACGTAACCAGTTATGCAGCCCTAGCTGCTGCTATTATTTGCGTTGTCTTCGCTTCACAGATCGGGGGTGAGTCGGATAGTGAAGATGAGGCTACCCCGCACAGGAGTCTGCGTACAAAAGCGATCTATGCAGGTCTGCTCCTGCTGGTACTACTGTGTAACAGTCTCGTCTTTATTTTCATCAAAGACCTGGGCACCCGTACGGTAACCATAAACAGTGATGCCACATATCTGACTCGGTATTTAGCGCCAATCTATTTCCTCATGTACATCAGCCTGGCTGTCTTCTCAGGATTAACCGCATGGATTCAAAGAGCTGTTCCCAACCGTTATGTGGACTTGGTGTGGTTGGGTGCTCTGGCTGCAAGTGGTTCCATCACTGGATTGTTGTTACTGAAGATCTGCATACCTTTACCGGCGGCGCTTGTATTCACTATCAATGGTATGATTACCATCCTAGGTGGTGTGGTAGCTTCAGTGATCTTTTTTGGTGAATCTCTGAAACCTGCCTGGTATGGCACAGTTGGTTTTGGTCTACTGGCCGTGTTTCTCGCCAACCTGGACAAATTACTATCAATGTAATGGAAACTCTTGTTCATAAGATGTGACAACTATGAAGAAACACAATTATAGCAGCTATTTTTCAGGGTCGTTACTGGTTTTGGTGCTCATGGCAGCTGGCTGTCAATTATCGGCGCAAGACCTTCGCATAGCCATAATGGGTGATCAGACCGGTACCCAAAACCTGGATTCGGCCTATGTCATCATGGCCGCTGCTGCGGAAAATATGCGCATACATACTCCAGATCTTGTTATTCATGTGGGTGATTTGACCGAAAGCCAGGTGAGAGACAGCAGCGCGTATGCTGAGGATTTCCATACAGCCGCTGATATTCTAACAAGCGTGGGAGTACCCTGGTATCCGGTTGCCGGTGATCACGACGTGAATCCACCTGGTTTCGCACCGCTTTCTATGGATCGGTCCTATGAGAAACGCTTCCGTAGCCTGTGTCATAAGGTGGGCTTGCCTATAGACCAGGATCTATTTTATAGCGTGGATGTTCAGGACTTTCATTTCATATTCCTCTATTCCCTGGAGAATCTGCACACGGATCCACGCTGGGGCTCTATCTTCCTCAATGGCATTTCCGACCGCCAGCTCGAATGGCTGGAATCTGATCTCAACAAGCACCGTGACGCCCGGGGCATTATCGTCGTAACCCATCACCCCCACTGGTACACCTGGTCAAACTGGCAGCGCGTACATGCGGTTCTAAGGGATCATTCTGTCATGGCTGTGATTGCGGGCCATTTTCACTACGACCAAGATGACGGCTTTATAGATGGGATCCGCTATTTGGTTATAGGTGCTACCGGTGGTTCTATCAAGGATGCCGATCCAGAGTCAGGGGGCTGCCACCAGTATGCTCTTATGCATATCAGCAATCGGGATATCCTGAACATCGAACTGCACGAAGCTTTTAGTGATACACTGCTTGAGCTAACACCTCGCCGCTCTATGGATCGTGTTCAGGCTCTGGCTGTATCCCTGGGAAATATCCATAAAGATGAGAAAATCCTGTTGGCTAACAGACATCTGGTCAAACCTGACGCTCATGGAGAATATAGTCCCCTGCGGACCATCGGGCTTGAGTCACCGGCTAATCCCATCGATCTTCCAATTGAAATGACAATCAGCACTATTGGTGAATATCTCCAACCACTGGGCTGGATATCAGGTAATGGCCCTGGTACTGTCAGGCGCTTCAACCCAGGAGAGCGGATCGGCTGGTCTAATTATTCAAGTAGTGGACAGTGGGTTACCCCACCGGAGATCTGGCAGGCGAAACTGATCCAGGACGCTCTACCGGAGGACAATGCTCCCCTGATAGGTGTACGAGTAAAAGCTTCCTTTACAGATATTCGATCTCGCTGGGTGGCTGCTACCATCATGTTTCCCATCGAAAAGATAGATACTCACTCCGGGCAATGACAAAACTTAGGAGTAATGATTTGACTGAAAAAGAAAAGCTAACACGTTCTGCTAAATTCAACCGGAATGGCATCATTCCTATGTACTATCAATTAAAGGAACTGATTTTGGATTGGATCGCGGATGGGGAGTACAAATCACATGACCAACTTCCTTCTGAGAATGAATTATGTACCAGCTTCAGCGTAAGCCGCAATACTGCCCAGAAAGCACTAAAGACTCTTGTTGATAAGGGTGCAGCTTACCGAATACAGGGTAAAGGTACCTTCGTTGCTGACCCACAGATCGCCTACAGCATCACTGCCACTCTTAGTTTCTCCTCCGAGATCATCGGTCTCAGGAAAGAACCTCGAAATATCCTTAATTTCTCTAAAGCAATAGGAGCTTCGTCACACATAGCCCGGCTCTTGGAAATAGAGGAAAGCGACCAGGTCTACACTATTCAGAGGATTCGATTGGTAGATGATATTACAGCTGCTTTGATGACCTCCTATCTGCCCGTGAATCTGGTTCCCCGTCTACTGGATACCCTGGTAGTAGATAAATCCCTTTTCCAAACAATAAAAAGGGAGTATGGGATAGAGGTGGGTTCCGGTTTTGAAACTCTGCAGGTTGGACATGCTGATGAATATGAGGCTAAGCAGCTAGGCATCAGAGAAGGTGATGCAGTTTTTATGCTGGAGCGGATCAGTAAAACCACAGAAGGAATCGTGTTGGAATTAGCAAAGACGGTCCTGAGAGGGGATATCAGCAAGATCTACGTTGAGTTGACCTGATTTATCTGGTGTGATAGCAGGACCTGACTCCCGATCGATAATCAAGAGGATGCCAAAGGTAGAGCTGCATCTGCATCTCGAGGGTGCTTTCACCTTTGAAACTCTGTTCCGTCTCGTGCAGAAGTACGGTACCGAAGATTCGATTTATAGTATCAGAGATCTACAAACACGCTTTGAATACAGGGACTTTGGACACTTCATCAAGACATGGTTCTGGAAGAATCAGTTCTTCCGGGAAAGTGAGGATTTCGAACATATGGCCTTCACGACGGTTGAGAGTCTCCATCACCAGAATGTTATCTATGTGGAAATGTTCTTCTCACCTTTCGACTTTGTTGAAAATGGAATAAGCGTTGAGGAGATTACTGAAGCCACACTTTCAGGGATAAGAAAGGCTGAATACCAGTTTGGAGTTAGATGTGGGCTTATTGTGGATCTGGTCCGAGATTACGGAGGAGAGACGGCTATAGATAGACTGGATCAGGTATCTGACTACCAGAATGAGGGAATAATTGGTATTGGTCTTGGTGGTTCCGAACGAGAGTACCCACCGGAACTTTTTGAGGATGTTTTTTTAGCTGCAAAGGAACGTGGATTTCATCTGGTGGCCCATGCTGGTGAGGTCTGTGGACCGGAGTCCATTTGGACCGCAGTGAACGTATTGGGTGCGGAGAGAATAGGACACGGAGTACGGGCTATTGAGGATCCCGAACTTGTCCGGTTTCTCATGCTTAGAAAGATTCCTCTAGAGGTCTGCATTACCAGCAATATCAGGACTGGTATTTTTCCAGTATTTCAGGATCATCCCATTGCGACTCTCATCGAAAACGGATTATTCGCGACCATAAATTCCGATGATCCGACCATGTTTTCTACCACCATCACTGATGAATTCCTTCTCTTGTATGATCGGCTTAGTTTTGGTCTACCATCAATTAAAAAGTTAACGGAGAATGCGGTAGAGGCATCCTTTCTAGATGAGATGGAAAAAGAGACTCTCCAAAGGCGGGTCGATCAGTTTTGGCAAGAAAGCTATAGTGATAGTCTTACGTAGATCTGTTATCTGGACATAGAGAGGCTAACTGGAGGGCAGCTAGTTGAAGAGTACGAAGGTTCTTTCCTTGCTAATAATAATGCATGTTGCCTGTCAGCTGCAAACCGTTAGTGAACAGCCCAGTGATTCTCTAACAATCCTTGACAACATGATAATTCGCAGCGCCAGCTACGATTCTATAGAGACAGGTATATCCGATAAGGATTATGAAAGAATCAGGAAAGCGAGCTTGGTAATTGTAGAACTCTCTAGTATTTCCGAAATAGAGCGTAACAAAGTAGCGCTGATAATAGGAGAAAATGAAATACCCCGTTTCATTCATTTTGATCAGATGGTAATCCTGCATGCCGATTCACTCGGGTTAGCAGCAGAAAGGGAGGACCTACCCCAAATACGTTTCCATTTCAATGTACTTGATAAGAAAGCATGTGGAGGGTGTCACGACAATTATTGGAAAAAGATCGACGATTGGAAAAAGAACAGATAAGACATGCGTTTCTGTAGACGTATCATTCATCTTGAAGTGTTATGCCTTCGCGTGAAGTGTATTTCAGATGTCCACTCAAAAAAATTCACTCAACACTCAAGTACAGTCATTTTACTTTATTGATATCCAGATCAGGTCCCTCAAAAGTTATATCCATAATTTGCTAAAGAATGAGTTAACATAGTTGTTACATGTTGGTTGTTAGAATCGAATACTTGTGATTTAATCTTTAATCAGTACAAGCCAATGGCTCAGTAGAAATTTCTCGACGATTACAGTAGCGGGGCTGTACCCGATTTTCACGGGTTTCCCTGCCGGAACTGATTGTCAATTAGCGCTAAAAACTTAGTAATTCTCGTCGGAAGAGTC
>Ga0187833_10003345_pt1 | contig 16314 bp, 17 predicted proteins | sample ETNtaG_37_FD_167968 | JGI IMG/M metagenome (GOLD analysis project Ga0187833, IMG submission 167968) | Marine microbial and viral communities from oxygen minimum zone, Eastern Pacific Ocean - ETNP2014_SV_400_PacBio MetaG (Illumina Assembly) | ecosystem: Environmental > Aquatic > Marine > Hypoxic...
AAGAAGGAATTATTGGCATAGGATCAGGTGGAAATTATGCTTTAGCTGCAGCAAAAGTATTAATGGATTCTAAAATGTCTGCAGAAGAGATTGCAAAAAAATCAATTCAAGTTGCATCTGAAATATGCGTATTTACTAATAATAGCATAACCTTAGAAAAAATTTAGTTAGATGAAACAAAAAACAAACGTGACTCCATTACAAAAAATTGAATCTTTAGATGAAAAAAATGATAGATCTATAGTTTCATCTTTGTCTCCAAGAGAGATAGTTTCAGAATTAGATCGATATGTAATTGGTCAACAAGCAGCAAAGAGAGCTGTGGCAATTGCCTTAAGAAATAGGTGGAGAAGACAAGCACTGGAAGGTGATATGAAAGATGAAGTATTACCAAAAAATATTCTTATGATAGGTCCTACGGGTGTAGGAAAAACAGAAATATCAAGAAGGCTTTCTAAATTAGCTGAGGCTCCTTTTATAAAAGTTGAAGCCACAAGATTTACAGAAGTTGGTTACGTGGGTAGAGACGTGGAACAAATAATTAGAGACCTACTTGAAATTGCAATAGCTATTGAAAAAGAAAGGATGAGAAAAGAAGTGTACACGAAAGCTCAGCAGGCTGCTGAAGAAAGAGTGCTTAATGCACTTGTTGGGAATAAAGCTAGTGTTGCTACCAGAGAAAGTTTTAGAAAAAGATTAAGAAATGGCGATCTTGATAATAATGAAATTGAAATTGAAATAAGCGATGCGCCAAATCTACCAAGTTTTGAAATCCCGGGAATGCCAGGAGCTAATGTTGGAATGATAAATATATCTGAAATGCTAGGAAAAAATATTAAAAAAGGTAAAAAGAAAAAAATGTCAGTAAAAGAATCTCATGAAATCTTAATTGCTGAAGAATCTGACAAAATGATTGAACAGGATACAATTATAAAATCTGCAAAAATTTCAACTGAAAATAATGGAATTGTTTTTTTAGATGAAATTGACAAGGTGTCAGCAAGAGGTGATCGTATTGGAGGGGACGTTTCGAGAGAAGGCGTTCAACGTGATTTACTTCCATTAATTGAAGGAACAACAGTTAGCACAAAACACGGTACTGTAAAAACTGATCACATATTATTTATTGCATCTGGAGCTTTTCAACTTGCAAAACCATCAGATTTATTACCTGAACTTCAAGGAAGATTACCTATTAGGGTAGAATTAAACGCTTTAACTAGCGATGATTTTAAGAGAATATTAGAGGAACCAGATAATAGTTTAATTAAACAATACACTGCACTTTTAAAAACAGAAAAAGTTACTCTTGAATTTTCAAAAGATGGAATAGAAACAATAGCAAAACTGGCAACAGAGATTAACTCTACTATAGAAAATATCGGCGCAAGAAGACTTTATACTATAATTGAAAAAGTATTAGACGATATCAGCTTTACTGCAACAGATAGAGGCGGTGAAAAAATTATAATTGATAAAAATTACGTTACAAAAAATCTTGGTGAGCTTGCAAAAGATACTGATTTGTCAAAATTTATTCTGTAAATTTATTATTATTTTTTAAAAAAATATAAATAGCTCCTTCTCCTCCGTCTTTTAAATCTGCCTGGACTATTCTGCTAATTTTTTTATTTAAATTTTCATCGTTTTTAATATATTCGGGCACAGAATATTTTAATGTACTTAATTTTTCTGAAAGATAAGGATTATCATAAGATTTTGACCTTGATCCTTTCCCAGTCACAACTAAAAGTTTTTTATAACCATCGTTAAAGGATTTAATTATAAAATTTTTTACCATTTCATTGGCCTCAACTAATGAAGAGCCGTGTAAATCTAGTTTTTGAACTTTATTTATTTCAGTATTTTTCCTTGGAAGGTCAGATTCCTTAACACTGATATTGCCCATCTGCTTCGTAAATCTAATCCAATCCTTTTTATCTTTAGATGTAGCAAAATGCTTCTTTTTCACTATTTATTTGATGTCTCAACTAAATACCATGTGGGATCTTGGCTCCACATATTTTTCGAAAATTTCCAAACATCATTAACAGTTTTTATTATGTCCGGATTTCCTTCAACTATTTGATTATTTCTGTCCTTCACGCAGGTTATTATTTCACTAACAAAATTTACAGTTATTTTATAAATATTTTCAATTTTTTTAAGTTCTAGTATTTTTGAAGATTTTATTCCTATAAAAGTAGTTTCGTACTTAAGTTCTTTTTTCTTTCTTTCATCTATAACTTGTGAAAAATCATTAAACAAATTTTTCCCCAACAAACTTTTTAATGATTTTTTGTCTCCTTTTGTAAAAGAAGTAATTATTTGTTCATAAGCAATATCTGCGCCTTTTAAAAATTGTTTTTTTATTTCTTCTTCAACATTTCCCGTTTTTATAGCTTCATTATTTTCTATATCCTTAAGAATTTCCATCCCTTTAGGGAAGCGCCTGTTTATTGGCTTTCTTTGATGGCCCGTTCTTCTTCCTAAAATATTTCTAAGTCTCAAGATTATAAAACCCGCAAACATAGCTAATAAAATTATATCTACGAAACCAAACTGATTGCTCATGTGTTTTTTGATTATAATACCTAAATCATATAGTATGCAAACACAATCAAAAAGACAAATGAACGCTGTAATTCTTTTTATAATCTGCATCCCTTTAATAGAAGTTTATTTAATGATTAAAGTTGGAGGTATGATTGGCGCCTTTAACACAATTTTCTTAATTTTCTTTACTGCAATAACAGGAATATATTTTGCAAGATTAGCAGGTTTAGGTGAGATTAGATCGGGTTTTAATCAATTAATAAAAAAAAAGATTCCAATTTATGAAATTATATCAGGGGCAGCTTTGGCCTTTGCTGCGTTACTGCTTATCATTCCAGGATTTTTAACCGATTTAATTGGTTTATTATTAATAATACCCGTAACAAGAAAATATTTTATTTTATCTATGACTTATAAATATAAAAATAAAAAAGCAAATAATAATGAAAATACTATCGAAGGGAGCGTTGATGAAACCCAACAAAACCACAATAATAAGGATAGCTAGATGAGTTATAAAATTATATCAAAGTTTATAAAAGATATATCTTTCGAAATACCAAACGCTCAAACTTATGTTATGCTAGAAAAGGAAATTTTAAATTATAATTTAAATTTTGATATCAAAAGTAAACCATATAAAGAAAACATAATTGAAGTTAGCACTATCTTAAGGCTTGCTCCCAATCAAAGTGTTAAACATAAAATGTTAACTGAAATTAATTTAACTACTTTAGTTTCTATAGAAGAAAAAAACAAAGAAGAATTAGAAAAAATTATTTTGATAAAAATTCCTACAGAAGTTTATCCTACTTTATATGAAACTTTTATTTATTTATTTAAACAAGCGGGTATAAAGGATATCAATATAGAAAAACGTGTTGATTTTGAAAAAATGTATAACGAAAAGAAAAAAAGTTAATTATAGTTATTTTTCGGTAACTGTAATTGTAGATATTTTTTGTGAAGTTTTAATTCATCATCGCTAAGCTTAACTATTTTTCTTAACCTATTGTTGTTTTTTCCAGTGTTATAACTAAATTTTAAATCAGCAACTCCACCACTTTTCAAATCTAATTTTGGTTCTTTCTGATCCAGTAAATTAATATAAACCTCTTTTAATAAATAACAGTCAACTAAAGCACTATGTTTTTCTCTTTTTGAATTATCTATATTAAAACGTTTACAGAGAGAATCTAGTGAGTTTTGAGATCCTGGATATTTCGAGCGAGCCATTTCTAAAGTATCAATCACATTTTTTTTATCAATGATTTTTTTATTTATAAATTTCAATTCATAATTTAAAAAAGATAAATCAAAAGAAGCATTATGAATTATTATTTTTTTATCTTTAATAAAATTTAAAAAATTTTCTGATATTTCGGAAAAAGTTTTTTTATCCGACAAAAATTCATCTGAATATCCATGAATCTTGTATGCTTCTTCAGAAACTGCTCTTTCTGGATTAATATATTCATGAAATATTTTGTTTGTAGAAATTTGATTATCTAATTCAACACAACCTATTTCCACTATTCTGTGTTTCTCAGCAGTTGATAATCCTGTCGTTTCTGTATCAAGTATAACTTCAAGCATTTAATAAAATTTTTTCCATTACTTTTTTAACATTTTTTTTAATGTAATTATTCCTAAAATTATTTTTTATTATAAAATCTGATTGTTTTTTTTTTAATTCTACAGGAAGTTGAAATTTTTTAATTCTTTTTACAATTTTTAAATTAGTATTAGGTCTTTTTTTTAATCGTTTAGTAATTTCCTCTTTGGTAGCATCTATAAAAATTAAAACATCATTTTTTCTATTTATTTTATTTTCCATTAATAAAGGAATATCCAAAACAACAAACTTCTTGTGCCTGTTTCTTTTAATAAAACTATTCATATGTAATTGAACTTCCGGATGTATAATTTTAATAATTTTTTTAAGATTGTTATGATCGTCAATAATTGCCTCGGATAGCTTGTTTTTTTTAATAGGAAAAGATCTTATGTAATTAGGTAGTGCTTTTTTTAGATTATTATAACATCTTCTGCTTTTTTTATATAATTTAGCAACTTCAGCATCAGCATTAAAAACTGGATAGCCAAATAATTTTGCTACATAACTTTTTCCAGAACCAATATCGCCAACAACTGCAAGTCTAATCATTTTTCTAATAATTTATTGTGTATTTTTGGCAGAATATTGTGCCAAATTTTAAATGTTAATTGAGCTTGATAAATAAACATCATTTTTCCATTTTCAGCTTGATTACCAAATTGTTTTGCTTTTATAAGAAAGTTTGTTTTTTTTGGGTTATAAATAACATCATAAAATAATTTGTTTGAGCCGATATCGGCATAATTCAATTTTATTTGATCAGTAGTTTTTAAACCTAAGCTTGTTGCATTGATTATCATATTAAAATCAGGAGTTTCGCCCCAATCTATAATTTCTAATTCGGAATAGATTTTTTTTAAATTTTCAGCTTTTTCTTTGGTTCTATTACTTAAAATAATTTTAGCCGGCCCTAGTTTTCTTAAAGCTATTATAATTGAAGGAACCACGCCGCCCCCACCTAGAATAAATACTTTTTTATCTTTAACATTATAATTAATATGTTTTAAGGCATGCTCAAATCCACCAATATCAGTATTATCTCCAACAACTTTATTATTTTTTTTAAAAATTGTATTAACTGATTGAGCCTCTTTCGCAAGTGTAGTTAGTTGATCAAGAAAAGGAATAACCGATTTTTTAAAAGGCACTGTTATATTTATTCCATCAATTTTTCCATTTTTAACTTCAGTAATTATTCCTCTAATATCACTTTCATTAAGTTGTTTTTTATCATACGCCGCATTCAAATTATTTTGTTTGATCCAATAATTGTGTAATTCAGGTGATAAAGAATGTTCAACTGGATTTCCTATAACTAAATATTTTTTCATTTAATTGTATCTAAATATTCTTTTATTTGCTTAATCGGCAGCCCCATAATAGTATCTTCATCTCCTTCTATGTTTGAAAATAAAGATCTGCCATCAGCTTCTATTTGGTAAACTCCATATGCATATAATTCTTTATCTCGTATCTTTGCTAAATACGATTTGATTTTGTCTAAATTAAGCTGTTTCATTGTCAAGGTAGAAGCATCAGTAGAATTCCATATCATAGATCCATTTTTAGAAATACACACTGAACTTATTAGTTGATGTTTTTTACCATTTAATTTCTGAAGAATATTAATAGCTTCTTCTCTGTTCGTGGGTTTTGAAATAAGTTCACCGTTTAAATCTATAACACTATCCGCTCCTAATACAAATTCATTGAGTTTTTTTTTGCTAATTTTATTAGCTTTTAGCTCTGCAAGATTTTTGGAAATTATTTTTGGCGTTACTTTTTCTTTAAGCAAAAACTCTTTCATTATCTCTTCATCGATATTCGCAGGCATTACTTTACAATTAATACCATTTTGATTTAGGATCTTTTTTCTTACTTCGCTTCTTGATGCAAGAATAATATTATTAATCATTTAAGATTTAATATATCTAATATTTTTATAATAGATGCGGCAGTTTCTTCTACAGATTTTCTTGTTACGTCTATAATCGGCCAATTATATTTTTTAAATAATTTTTTTGAATCTTCTAATTCATTTAAAATTATTTTTTTATTGGTATAATCACCCGGTCTATCTTCGTGCATAGAGTGAATTCTATTTCTTCTAACATCAAATAATCTTGCCACATCACAAACAAGACCAACAACACAAGTTTTTTTTGAACTTTCTATTAGTTGTGTAGGTATATCTTTGCTGGGAACAAGAGGAATATTTGCAACTTTATAACCTCTGTTTGCTAGATAAATCGAGGTCGGTGTTTTGCTGGTTCTACTAACGCCCACCAAAACCACATCCGAATTACTCAAATCAGATATTTTTTTTCCATCATCATGGGACATGGTAAATTGAACTGCCTCTATCCTTTTATAATAGTCTTCGTCCAAGACATGTTGGCCGCTAGGTTTGTGACTTGCTTCTTGTTTTAATAATTTTGAAAAATCAGCAATTAAATTCCCCAAAACTTCAAAACAAGGAATATTATATTTTTTTGTTTCTTGAACCATATATTTTGCAAGGTTTTCATTTACAATTGTATATAAGATTATTATATTTTTTTCAGTTTTAGACTTAGTAATAATTTTATCTATTTGATTTTCTGTTCTTGTGAAAGAGTAGTGAATAGTTTTATAATCAAAATTAGAAAATTGCGCTTTAATAGCTAGAAAAATCCTATCTAGTGTTTCTCCAGTTGAATCGGATACTTGATAAACTTGGTAAATCTTGTTCATAATCTTGTTAATAAATTATTAAGCAAATAAATATTTATTATAATTTATAAAATAGTTATTTTTGTTAAGAAGAATTAACAATAAATTAAGTAATTTATATACGTTAGTAAAATATAAACAAATTATTATAATAATTAACAAAATATAATATATGTAATTAAATCAATAATTTATAATATATATTAATAACAGGTTTTATTGATAAACTGTACACAACTAATTAATACCGTTATTAACATAACCTAATAATACAACTAACTTATTTATATAATATATTAATGAAAGATATATTAAAGGAATGCATTAAAAATAAAAAAACCTCTTATACACCTATATGGTTTATGCGACAAGCTGGTAGGTATCTTCCTGAATTTAGAGAAATTAGAAAAAAAAATCCTAATTTTATAAAACTTTGTTTAAATCCCGATTTAATCAACAAGATAACACTACAACCGCTAAAGAGATTCGATCTTGATGCAGCTATAATTTTTTCTGATATATTAATGATACCTTATGGATTAGGACAAAAGATAGAATTCAGAAAGAAGTTTGGGCCGATTTTAGAAGATATAAATCTAGATAAAATAATTAATACTAATCCAGTAGATTTTGTTCAAAAATTATCATCCGTTTATAAGGGAATAGAAAAAGTTAAGAATAATTTAAAAGAAAAAGAGCTTATAGGATTTGTTGGCGCACCCTGGACTTTATTATTGTACATGTTGAATAAAAGGTCACCGAAAAGTGATTTTGATTTTAATAATATTAGTAAAGATAAATCTTTGATTAATATATTATTAAAAAAAATAGAAGAAATGATATGTTTGCATGTTGATAGGCAAATCAAAGCTGGAGCTAGTATAATACAAATTTTTGATTCCTGGGCTGGGCTTTTACCTAAAAAAGAGCTTCCAAAATACTGTTATGTTCCAATTTTAAAAATCGTAGATTATATTAAATCAAAAAAAACACCGGTTATTTGTTTTCCTAAAGGAATAGGAGAAAACTATGTTGATTTTTGTTCAACAGTAAAACCTGATTGTATCAGCATAGATTATGAAGTTGATCCAAAATGGATAAAAGAAAAATTAAAAGGTTTACCAATACAAGGGGGGCTAGATCCTAAAATATTATTAACAGATAAAGAAAAAATAAAAAAAAGTACAGAAAATTATCTTAATATATTTAAAGATTATCCTTATATATTTAATTTAGGACACGGAGTTTTGCCTGAAATAAAACCAAAAACAATCGAATATATTATTCAGCTTGTTAGAAATAAAAAATAAAATGAAAAAAGCAGTAATTTTATTTAATCTGGGAGGCCCCGATAAATTAGAAAGTGTTGAACCTTTTCTATTTAATTTATTTAATGATCCAGCAATAATTAGTATTCCTTCTATCTTTAGGTATCCTTTAGCAAAATTTATTTCTAAAAAAAGAGCTCGAATTGCAAAAAATATTTATAAAGAAATTGGTAATAAATCTCCAATTCTTGAGTTAACAATAGATCAAGCAAAGAATTTAGAAAAAAGCTTATCAGAAAAGGGTGATTATAAATGTTTTATCGTGATGAGATGTTGGCATCCAAGAGCTGTAGATGTAATAAAAAAAGTTAAAGAATATAACCCTGATGAGGTAATACTTTTACCTCTTTATCCTCAATATTCGGCGTCAACTTCTGGCTCTTCTCTCGAAGAGTGGAATGATTTATGTAAAAGTGAAAATTATAAAGTTAAAACCAAAACTATTTGTTGTTATCCTACAGAAAATAATTTTATAGAATCCCATGTTAATCTTATTAAAAAAACACTAAAAACTTTAAAAAATAAAAATTTTAAATTACTTTTTTCTGCACACGGTTTACCTAAAATTAAAATAAAAAAAGGTGATCCTTATCAATGGCAGGTGGAACGAACTGTTGAAGATGTAATGTCTAGATTAAAAAATGAAAATTTAGATTATATGATAAGTTATCAAAGTCGTGTTGGTCCTTTAAAATGGATTGGTCCTTCTACAGATGATGCAATCATCAAATATTCTAAGGAAAAAAAAGGGATTGTTATAGTCCCTGTAGCTTTTGTTTCAGAACACTCAGAAACGTTGGTAGAATTAGATATTGAATATAAAAAGTTGGCAGAAAAAAATGATTGCACTTTTTATAAAAGAGTACCAGCATTAGGGATAGAGGAGAATTTTATAAAAGGACTTACAGCTTTGGTTTTACAACAAGAAACAAGAGGTAGTTTTGTTTCATCAATAATATGTCCTAAAAATTATAAAAAATGCCCATGCTTGGAATTATAAAAAATTTTTAATGAATACATATTTACTTTTTAAATCAATACACCTAATAGCAGTAATTTCTTGGATGGCAGGACTTTTGTATTTACCAAGAATATTTGTTTATCATAGCGAGGCAGTTCAAAATAATAAATCTGAAGATTTGATGTCTACTTTTAAGGTAATGGAAAAAAGACTTTTTATTTATATTATGAATCCTGCGATGATAACATCCTGGATTTTTGGGGTATTACTGATTCATACTATTGGTATGGATAATTTTGGTTCTATTTGGCTTCAACTTAAGTTGGTTTTTGTTATTATTTTAACCATTTACCATTTCTTTTTATTCCAGTGTTTGAGGAAATTTGCTGAAAATACTAATACTTATTCACCTAAATTTTATAGAATAATTAACGAAATACCTACCGTTTTGTTAATAGGCATAATATTAGTTGTGGTTTTTAAACCATTATGAGACTTGAAATTTTTTAAAAAGATATTATATTCAGTGTACGTTTCTCAACAACAAATCATCCACGCATGAATTTAGAAGAATTAAAAAAGAAATCACCTGCCGAGCTTATTTTACAAGCTGAAAAATTGGAAATAGAAAATCCAAGTACATTAAGAAAACAAGAGATTTTATTTGCAATATTAAAAAAACTTGCGCAAAAAAACGAACAAATCACCGGAGGCGGTGTACTCGAGGTTTTGCAGGATGGTTTCGGTTTTCTAAGAGCTATTGAATCAAACTATTTACCCGGACCAGACGATATCTATGTTAGCCCCAGTCAGATAAGGAAATTTGGACTGAGAACCGGAGATTCTGTTGAAGGTGAAATCAGGGGCCCCAAAGCTCAAGAGAGATATTTTGCGCTGTTGAAAGTAGATAAAATAAATTTTGATAATTCTGAAGAGGCTAAAAATAAAATTGCTTTTGATAACTTAACTCCACTTTATCCAGACCAGCAGCTTAGGATGGAAGTAGAAAAAGCTAAAACCGAAAAAAAGCCAGATCTAACCGCAAGGCTAATTGATTTAGTAAGCCCCATAGGTAAAGGTCAAAGATCCTTAATTATTTCTCCACCGAAAGCAGGGAAAACAATTATTTTACAAAACATAGCTCATTCGCTCGCTCAGAATCATCCAGAATGCTATTTAATGGTTTTGCTTATAGACGAGCGTCCCGAAGAGGTAACGGATATGCAAAGATCGGTTAAAGGTGAAGTGATTAGTTCAACATTTGATGAACCAGCCTCGCGGCATGTGGCAGTAGCTGAAATGGTAATAGAAAAAGCTAAAAGACTAACTGAACATAAAAAAGACGTTGTTATTCTTTTAGATTCTATAACGAGACTTGGCAGAGCCTACAATGCAGTAGTGCCAAGTTCAGGTAAAGTACTAACGGGCGGCGTTGATGCTAATGCACTTCAAAGACCAAAAAGATTTTTCGGTGCTGCAAGAAATATTGAACAAGGAGGATCACTTACAATAATTTCAACAGCGTTAATTGATACCGGAAGCAGAATGGACGAAGTAATTTTTGAAGAATTTAAAGGAACTGGAAATAGTGAATTAATACTAGATCGTAAAATTTCTGATAAAAGAATTTTCCCAGCGATTGATATTACAAGATCAGGAACAAGGAGAGAAGAACTACTTTTTAAGAATGATGACTTATTAAAAATGAATGTTTTAAGAAAAATATTAAGTTCAATGGGTACAATGGATGCAATTGAGTTTCTCCTCTCTAAATTAAGAAATACAAAAAATAATGCTGATTTTTTTGTTTCTATGAATAAACCAGCAAAATAATTTTTTTTAGTTTTTTTCAAATTTTAATAGTTTTTTTTTTAATTTTATTCCACCCACTGAAGTAAAACCACCCAAACTACCATCGGTTCGTATTACTCTGTGGCAAGGCACTAACAACACAAGTTTGTTTTGACCACAGATTTTTCCAACATGTCGTGGGGACAATTTGTATTTTTTAGCTATTTCGCCGTAACTCTTTGTTTGACCTATCCTAATTTTTTTTAGTTCAGCCCATACTTTTTTTTGAATTTGATTCCCTTTTATTTTGTGAGGTATTTTAATATTTGATGTTTTTTTAGCAAAAAATTGAAGTATTTTTTTCTTAAAATTCGTTAATATTTTGCTTTTTATCTGTTTTTTTAGTTTTCCAAATTTAATTTCATATATTTTATCCTTATGTTCAAAAGCTGATATCCAACCCACTCTAGTTTTAATTGATATTTGTTTTATCATTTTCTATATAAACATATCAAAAAAAGAAAAAATTAAATATATTTAAGCGACAATGAATAAAAACAATCCAACCCTAAAAGACACTTTGAGAACCGCTTATCAAAATTATAGAAAAGGAGATCTTAAAACGGCTGAGACTTTATGTAATAAAATACTTAGTATTAATCCTAACTACCTTGAGACAAAAATACTTTTAGCAAACATATCGGCAAAGGAAAAAAATTATATTCGAACAAGGCAATTATTAAATGAAGCAATTGATATAGAGCCTAACAATGTAACTATTTTAAATAATCTTGGTACCGCATGTAAAGAATTAGGAGAATTAACAAATGCAATAGATTATTACAAAAAAGCAATACAAATCGATCCTAATAACGCTAATGCACATTATAATCTTGGTGCGGTATGTTATAATTTAAAACAATTAAAAGAAGCAAAAAATCATCTTCAAAAAGCATCTGAACTTCAACCAAATTTTGCTCTCCCTTTTTTAATTCTTGGTAATATATGTGCAGATTTAAAGGAATATGAAAATGCAATAAGTAATTATCAGAAGGCAATTGACAAAAATTATAAACTTGCCAGTGCTCATAATAATCTTGGTTTAGTTTTTAGAACATTAAATGATTTTAAAAATGCAATAAATTGCTATAAAAAAGCTATTGAAATTAAAAAAGATCATGCGGGCGCCCACCATAATTTAGCACAAGCATTAAAAGAATCGGGAGAATTTAACAAAGCAATCAAATCACATGAAATGGCAATTAAATATGAACCAGAAAATTTGGTGCATTGTTTTTATTTGAGTGATTTAAAAAAAGATATTTTAGATATTGACTTAAAAAATAAAATAGAAAAAATTATAAGAAAAAATAACACTACTAAAAATAATGTTGCGCATGCTAATTATTTATTATCAAAATATGAACAAAAAACAAAAAATTATGAAAAAGAATTAAATTTTTTGATAAAAGGACATCAATTTTATTTTGACTCGAGAAAGATAAAATTTGAAATATTAGTCAAATATAATTTTGATGACATGCTTCGAATAGCAAATGAAGTTGAAGTAGAAAAATTAGGTGAAAAAAATAAAAATGAAATAAAACCTATTTTTATAATCGGAGTTCCAAGATGTGGTTCCACTTTAGTAGAGAAAATAATTGGATCTGGTGAAATGTTTGTTCCGATGGGAGAAGAAACTTTAGTTCTTGAAGAGTTTGTAACTACGAAAATTTTGAAAGAAAAATCGTTAAATTTGGGTAAAGTTAGTGAAATTAGAAATGAACTATTCAATAAGTATAAAAAAAGGGGGTTAATTTCAGACAAATTTAGCAACATTTTTACTGATAAGTCATTAAATAATTTTTTCTTTTTAAAATTTATTAAAGAAATTTACCCAAATGCAAAAATAATAAATTGTAAAAGAGATGTACTTTCTTCGATTATGTCAATTTTTCAAAACCAGTTAACAGAATTAGCATGGGCACATGATTTAGTTAATATTTTTAAATATTTTGATAATTATTTACAGATTATTAAAAATTACAATGAAACAGATCCTAATTTTTTATATGAATTACAATTTGAAAAATTAGTTGATAATCCTGAAGAAGAATCTAAAAAGCTAATGAAATTTTGCGAACTTCCTTGGAATAAAAAATGTTTAGAATTTTATAAAAGAAAAGATCTAATCTCAAAAACTGCGAGCAATATTCAAATCAGAAGTGCTATATATAAACATTCACCAGAAAAATATTTACCCTATAAGAAATTTTTAAATCAATATGGTAAAAAATATTCTTGGTTTAATTAAAAATGACAATATACGCATTATCTTCCGGTTCGGGGATATCCGGTGTAGCTGTAATAAGAGTTTCTGGTAAAAATGCAGCTGAAGTAGTTAAAATATTAACTGGTTCAAAATTACCATCTCCAAGAGTCGCTACCCTTAAAAAGTTCAATAAAAATGAGGGAAAAGAGTTGATTGACGAAGGTGTAATCATATGGTTTCCAGCTCCAAATAGCTACACAGGTGAGGATGTAGCAGAATTTCACGTTCATGGTAGTAGGGCAGTAATAAACGCTATGCACTCTACCATTTCAAAAGTAAAAAATTGTCGTCTAGCTGAACCTGGAGAGTTCACAAAAAGAGCGTTTCAAAATGGAAAGATAAATTTATTAAAAGCAGAAAGTATAGTCGATCTCGTTTCGTCAGAAACAGAAATTCAAAGAAAACAGGCTCTTCAAATTATGAGCGGTCGATCTTCATATAAGTTCAATTCTTGGAGAGAAAAACTTTTAAAAATTTTATCTCATATCGAAGCAAAAATTGATTTTCCTGATGAGGATTTACCAAATAATATTAATAAAGAAATACGGAAAACATCTCACAATATATTAACACAAATTCAAAAAACTCTAAAAGATGATAGGGTTGGAGAAAGAATTAGAGAAGGTTTCAAGATTGCGATCGTAGGTCCTACTAATTCTGGTAAATCTAGTTTATTAAATTATCTTTCAAAAAGAGATGTGGCTATTGTTTCAGAGATTGCTGGAACGACAAGAGATGTAATAGAAACTCATTTAAATCTAGATGGATATCCTGTAATTATTTCTGATACAGCTGGAATAAGAAATTCTAAAAATGAAATTGAAAAAAAAGGAATTAAAATTGCTCTGAATCGTGCTGAAGACGCTGACTTAAAGCTCGTGATAGTATCTGCAAAAAACGTTGATTTTACAGGAGTTTTAAAGAGTTTACTAACAAAAAATGCAATTTTAGTAGTCAACAAATCAGATTTGGTCAAAAGAAAGTTAAATAGTAAGTTTAAAAAGCATAAACATATTTTAATATCCATTAAAAAAGATTTAAATTTAAATAAATTAATTTTAAAAATAAAAAGTAAGTTAAAAAATAAATTTACAACTACCGACGATATTTTAATTACTAGAGAAAGACACAGACAAAATTTAATAAATTGTATTCAATATTTAGAGAAATTTCAAAAAAAGAATTCCGCCCAAGATTTTGATAAAGCTGCTGAAGATTTAAGATTAGCCACCAGGCATCTAGGTATGATCGTCGGAAAAGTCGATATCGAAGAGTTATTAGGTAGTATTTTCAACGATTTTTGTATTGGCAAATAAACTAGTAATCAGCTTGTAAATTCAAAGATCATCTATAAATTTGAATCATGAAAAATGATTTGTTATTTGATGTTGTAGTGATTGGTGGTGGTCATGCGGGCTGTGAAGCCGCAGCTGCTTCAGCGCGAATGGGAGTGAACACAGGTTTATTCACTCATAAAATAGATACTATTGGTGAGATGTCGTGTAACCCAGCTATTGGAGGTTTGGGAAAGGGACATCTTGTTAAAGAGATAGATGCTTTCGATGGAGTAATGGGCGTCATGGCAGATAAATCTGGAATTCAGTTTAGATTGTTAAACAGAAGTAGAGGACCAGCTGTGCGAGGACCTAGAACACAGTCGGATCGTGCTTTATACAAGAAATATATGCAAAAAACGCTTCTAAGTTATTGTAATTTAAGCGTTTTTTCGGATCCTGTAATTGAGTTTATTTTAGACAAAAATCAGGTTGTTGGTTTTCATACGAAGTCAGGAAAGAAAATAAATTGCAAAAAAATGATCTTAACGACAGGAACTTTTCTAAATGGTTTAATTCATATTGGCGATGAAAGTATTCCAGCAGGTCGTTATAATGAAAAACCATCTACGGGTTTAAGTGAACAGTTAGAAAAATTTAAAATAAAATTAGGAAGATTAAAAACCGGAACACCTCCACGACTTGATGGTACTACAATTAACTATAATGATTTAGAAAAGCAAGAAGCGGATGTTAATCCAGAATATTTTTCTTTTTTAACAAAAAAAACTTACAACAAGCAAATTACTTGCAGCGTTACTTATACAAATAAAAAAGTTCATGAAATTATAAAAAAGAATTTAAAAAAAAGTGCAATGTATTCTGGAAGCATCAAGGGGATTGGACCAAGATACTGTCCGTCTATCGAAGATAAAATTGTAAAATTTTCTGACAAGACAAGACATCAAATTTTTTTGGAACCAGAAGGTTTAAATGACATAACTGTTTATCCAAATGGCATTTCTACCTCTTTACCAGCTGATGTGCAGGCCGAAATATTGAGCAAAATCAATGGGTTAGAGCGAACTCGCATGCTAAGACCTGGATATGCTATTGAATACGATTATGTTGATCCGCGAGAACTTAATTCTACTTTAGAAACTAAAAAAATAAAATCACTTTACCTTGCAGGTCAAATTAATGGAACAACAGGTTATGAAGAAGCGGCGGCTCAAGGACTTATGGCAGGAATTAATGCTGCGCTAGCAATAAAAAAACAAGAACCATTAATTTTAGATCGTGCTCAAGCTTACATCGGAGTTATGATAGATGATTTAATTACAAAAGGTGTTGCTGAACCGTATCGAATGTTTACATCTCGTGCTGAATACAGATTAAGCTTAAGAGCAGATAATGCCGATACAAGATTAACTCAATTAGGAATCAATATTGGACTAGTCCAAGCTCAGAGAGCTCAAATATATACTAAAAAAATTAATAAAATCAATGAGTTAAGCAATAGTTTAAAAAGTCTCAAAATATCTCCTAATAAAGCTGAAAAATTCAATATCAAGATAGCAAAAGACGGAGTTAAAAGATCAGCTTTTGAAATTTTATCAAGAGGTGGAGTAACATTTAATAAGTTAAGATCGATTTGGAACCAAATACCCAAGGCATCGAAAAATGAAGAACAACAAATTGAAATAAGTGCTCATTACTCAGGTTATCTGGAAAAACAAGCA
>Ga0187833_10003346_pt1 | contig 16310 bp, 24 predicted proteins | sample ETNtaG_37_FD_167968 | JGI IMG/M metagenome (GOLD analysis project Ga0187833, IMG submission 167968) | Marine microbial and viral communities from oxygen minimum zone, Eastern Pacific Ocean - ETNP2014_SV_400_PacBio MetaG (Illumina Assembly) | ecosystem: Environmental > Aquatic > Marine > Hypoxic...
AAAATCCCGGCTATGACGCCGGTTTTAGGGAAATCCAGGAAGCTATGCAGGGCCCTCCAATGGAATTTTACATCCCCCATTCAATCTCAGCTGCAGACGGCGTTGGAAGGAGCGATAGCATTGAGATAAAAAATCCATTTGAAGAAATAAAAGAAAAGATGAGCAAAGGCATTATCCACGAGATACAAAAAGCCCAGGAAGAGATTAGGGGCAAAACACTTATCATAAGGGATCTTCAGGTAGAAGAAACCATTATCATGAAAAGAAAAATAAGGAAAACAGAAATTTTATTCAGAACCAAAGATATATAAATTTACAAAGCTTATTCTATTTATGAATAAAAAAAGATTAGCGTTGATAATATCAATCCTATTGATCATCGACATACCTTTTATCCTATATCTGTCAAATTCCAACAATCTGGCTTTTGATGAAAATTTTTATAAAAAAGAATTTGAAAAATACAATGTATATGATTCATTAGAGGATTATGATATTGAAGAAATAAACAGCGAATTACTGAATTATTTAAAATATGAAAAAAATGATGTTTTAATTGACAATGATTTTTTTAATGAAAGAGAAAAGACCCATCTCTTGGACGTAAAGAACTTAATTCAAAAAACTATTTTATTATATTATTTCACAATAATCTTATTTTTTATTTTATTGATATCATTGATTTTTTTATTGAAAAGGAATATTACAATTATCAAATATTTGGGCATTATATTCCTTATTTCAGGATTATTGACATTTCTGGACGCTTTTGCCTTCTTTGCTATAATCAATTCTGATTTTGCCTCATCTTTTGATGTTTTTCACAGCATCTTTTTTGAACAAGGAAGCTTTTTATTTGATCCAAGTTCCGAGAATATTGTAGTTTTGTATCCAGAAAGCTTATTTTTTGACATTACATATAGCATAGCAATCAGTACATTGATTTTTTCATTTTTAATGTTTTTAGTGGGAATACTATTTTTAGTGATAATTAAATATAAAACAGGAAAATTCAATAAAAAAATATTTAAACAGAGCAAAAAGAAGAATATATAATGAGAAAACCATTAATAGCAGCTAACTGGAAGATGAATAAGACAGTTGACGAGTCAGTTTCATTAATAAACAGATTAAAATCATCATTAAAGAAGATAAAAAACAGGGATATAGTTATCTGTCCTGCATTTACATCATTACAGGAATCTTCTAGACTATTAAAAGGGTCAAATATAGATCTGGGAGCGCAAAATATGCACTATGAAGATGAAGGGGCTTTTACAGGAGAGATATCTCCAAGCATGTTAAAAAACTTAGATTGCGAATATGTCATTCTAGGACATTCTGAGAGAAGGCAGCTTTTCAATGAAGATGATGCTTTGATAAATAATAAAATAAAATCTGCTTTAAAGCACAATTTAAGGCCAATTTTATGCATAGGAGAGACTTTAAGCCAAAGAAAAAACAATAAAACTTTCAATATAATAAAAGATCAATTAGAAAATTGCCTAAAAAACATTTCAAATAATGATATTTTGAAAATAACAATCGCTTATGAGCCTATATGGGCTATAGGCACTGGAATGAACGCAACACCAAAGCAGGCAGAAGAAATCCATGTTTTTATCAGGAATCTATTGCCCAAGAATATTGCACAAAAAATAAGAATTCTATATGGTGGAAGCGTCAAGCCGGACAATGCAAAAGATTTAATGAAAGAAAAAGACATTGACGGAGCTTTGGTTGGCGGTGCATCATTAAAAGCAGAAGATTTCACAAAGATTGTGAAAGCTTAAGGCACTTCAACATAGATCTTGTTGAAACTGTATGTATCAGTTCCGCAATCACCTAATGGATCATCATCGATGTCAGGATTATTGAAGCATATTGAAACATCAAAAATATATGTTCCGGATACTGCATCTTTTGGAACTTCAATGCCTATGCCTAAATTTTTCTCTGAATTTCTTTCAAGGTTTGGGATATTCCTTGATTCTGGAAAAATGAGCAGATTATTTGCTGCGATAGGATTGCCCGTCCCTGTAAAACCTCCTGATTTACTGACGAAAATATCAAAATCCTGTTTCTTCAGAATATTCATCATTTTCAGCTCAAAAATATCAAGCTTGCCCCTCTCAATCACTTTTCTGTTTATACCCAAACACACTTTTTCAGAGCCTTCACAAATCAAGTCTCCAATTCTCGTATCGAGTTCGTCTAAAGTCAATTTTCCAAGTTCTGTTGCTTCTGAGGCAAGGTTGTAAATGAATCTTGCACCAAAGAAAAAAACAACAATAGCTATTATGATAATCACCAGGAAATTAACAGACAATTCTATGCCTTTTTTATCCACTATTGCTCACCAGACTTAACCAAGAAAATTTTTGTGCTGAATCTTTTTTCGTATTGGTCCCTCACCAATTCAGTTTTATAGGAATAACTGCCGTCTTCTAAGCGCTGATCTCTCACTCTTTTCTTATATTCATAATCCACTTTATAGCTTAGCCTTCTTTCCTCTTCTAATTGTTCCAGCCTGTATGTTATAGGAACTTTAGTTGATACAGAATCTCCCACTCCGTTAAGGGTTTCATCCAGTATCTTTTCTCCGAATAAGACTTCACCATCACTTAATGTTATTTTTGTAAGCTTTATTGGGAGTATCAGATCTTCATGGTCATCTTTCAAGACAAACCGGAATCCAAAGTCATCTTTATTTATATTGAGGGGATCATTAAATGTTGCTGCTGTTTCCATCTGGAAAAAACTAAATTCCCTTTCATCTACCAAGCTTATTGGCCTAATATCTTTTTCATCAACATCTAAAACGCATTTTTGTTGTTCATCACATAGAAATTCTAGGTATTGCGTGTCATACGTCCTCGATCTTACTTTGATCTCTCCCTTTCCCTCGCATGCTCCATAATCAGCAGGGCAGGTGCATTTATTGCCCAGCTTTCCGCTTTCTATGTTTTCAGGAATATTGTTTCCGCAGCAATTTGGTACTGGTGTGTATTTGCATTGCTTATCCACGCAGCTTACACTGGAACAACTGTTATCAGAACAATCTGAGCTTACTTCACATTCAGCTTTTTCGCATCCGCTTATCAAAAGCAATGCAGAAACTGATACTATAAAAAATAATAAATGGCTTTTTCTTATTTTAAGCACCTCTTTAGAATTCCTTTAGAATACTACTATAAAAAAGTTGCGGAAACTACTTTATGACTTCATATTCCTTAACTATCAGGATCATAAACAGGATAAGCAAAAATGCCCCTACGATGATCCATGATAAGCCTAGAACTATTGCACCGGATTCAAAAATCTTAAACAGTCCAAAAGCCATCAATATAAAGCCCAGCCAAAGGAATTTATCCAGTACCATCTTCATGATATCAAATTCCTGCTGTTCGCTTAGCCTTTTTTTCATGCTTTTTGCCATCTTATCCTCTTATTGGACTGTTATGAAGAAACTTTTGGAAGCATACTCCACATTATTAAAAGTATCTATAACCTTTATTTCAAAAATCCCAGTATCTCCATTATCTCCTGCTGTAAATCTTATAGGATATACGTTTGCTTCATTTATTTCCAAAGATAATGTGCCAGTATTATATATGAATGTTCCAAGGTCTGGGTTTGTTAGTACTTGTCCATTTGCATCTATTTGATTTACTTCTATTTTAAAGTCTAATCTGTCTTCAACAGTGTTTTTTACACCTACTGCGATAATTTTTGACCTTTGTATCTGGAGCTTAAGTTCAGTAGTGGGGAATGATAATTTTCTGTCTCCTCTTCTTAGATCTTCCAGAATCTGCGATCTGATCTGTTCGGTTACCTGGCCGGTAGTGTCGCCAATGTCCTCAAACATATTTCTTACAAAACCAAGGCCTAATCCAAGCAGGGTCATGGCCAGAACAACAATGACAATAGCCCTTATTGATAATTCAAGAGAAGCCTTTTTATTGAACGAACGCATTAATATTTCACCTCTTTTTACTAATTTACAATTATTTGATTACTTATTTATAAAAGTTTCTATTTTTGTTTGTATTGTTTTGATAGGAAAAATAAACAAAGAAATAATATATTTTATAAACAAGTAAATTAATTTTTTATAAATGTTTAAAGTAATTGGAACTGATACATACCTTAAAGAAGTTAGTAAATGGCCCAAAGATTACCAAGAAGCTGTAGATAAAATACCGAAGAAACTTGCGGAAAATCCTTTTATTGGCGATCCTTTACGTTATCCTTTCTTAAGAGAAAGAAGAGTTAAAGAAAAGAGAGTTTATTATCTAATATATAAAGATTTAAAATTAGTTTTACTTGTAGCTGTGAGTGATAAGAAAGACCAACAAGCAACTATAAATCATATTAAAGGGCATTTAGACGAATTTAGAAAAGTAGCAGAAGATATCGCTAAGCAAGTTTCTTGAATCTACCTTGCTTTAAATCTTCTAGACTGCTAGCAAATTGCCTAATTAAATCAAAGTCTATTTCTTCTAACTTCTTTAGGCGTTTATACTCATCTTTTGGAATAGTTACTGTTTCCATTGTAAAAGCTTAAGTGAATATACAACTATATAAATTTTGCTCATTTTGTATACAATTCCTTTAAACCACATTCAAGCATAGGCGGAATAACACCAGCTTTGAAATCTGGGATTGGTGTTGAGATGGAAGGCAATAGGTGGATGAAGCTATTGAAGAAAAGTTTTTAAATTTCTTTAATTCTGATTACTAAAAAGTAGTTAAAAATAGAAAAATTTATATATGAAATATAGTTTTATATTTGATATGCCAATTGATAATTTACCAGTATTTAGGGAACAAAGAGACCAGATTAGAAGTGATGCTATGTATCTATGGTTCTCTAGGGAATTAATGGGTATATTTGCAGACCAAGTTGCAGAATGTTTAAGAGGGGAATTGAAACAATTTCAAACAAACCCTGCAGAACATACACCGCAAGTTGTACAAGCCAGAAATGGTAGGGAATACTTAACAAGGGTACAAGCCTTACAAGATGCTGGTTACTCCATTGAAGTTCAAAATCAACCACAAGGTACCACCCCTTCTATCCTACGATAACGCACCACAACCTAATATTTAAATAAATTTCTATCTATATTTTGGGCAAATTACGTTTAGGGGAAAACAACCATAACGCAACAATTTACCGTTATTACCTCAAACCAACCGACTACACAACACAACCAATTTCCAAAACCTTTAAAAACCATTATCTTATTCTAAAACTATGGCAAGAATAAGGAAATTTGTGGCTTATAGGCGCATAGAACGGCCTTACACCAAAACAAGCAAATTTAAGAAAAAATCATATATCAGGATAACTCCTAATATCAATGTTGTAAGGTTTGATGGTGGAAATCTGAAGAAGAAATTCCAATATACTATAAGCCTAAGCGCAAAAAGTGACCTGCAGATAAGGGATAATGCTTTAGAAAGCGCAAGGCAGACAAGCACTAAGCTTTTAGAGGCAAATTTAGGGCCAACAGGATTCCATATAAAAATAAAGGTATATCCTTTCCATGTTCTTAGAGAAAATCCTCTGGCAGCAGGAGCCGGAGCAGACAGATTTTCCACTGGAATGCAAAGGGCTTTTGGAAAGCCGATTGGCAATGCTGCAAGAATAACCAAAGGCCAGACAGTCTTTGAAGTTTCTGTTGATAAAGCGAATATCGATTTAGCAAAAAAGGCAATTGAGAGGGCCTCAAAAAAGCTGCCTTGTTCATATTCTATCCAGATTGCAGAAAATAAATTATGATAAGATTTATATACTGCAAACGAGTAATGTTTGTTTATGGTATTGAATTTTAATGAACTCTTGACTTACCAGATTGGAAACAATGTTGGTAAGGACTATTTTTTTGCATTAATCAGTTTTTTTGCATTTCTTATTGTTTTATTGATATTCAAGGGAGTAGTAATCCATAAGTTGAAAATTCTTGCTAAAAAAACAAAGACAGAATTCGATGATTTATTGATACGGTCTGTTAATTCTATACATTGGCCCTTCTATGTCTTTTTGTCATTATTTATATCTTCAAAATTCCTTACAATACCTAATTTTGTTGATAATATGTTGAATTATATAATCATAGTTTTTGTTACTTATTATCTGGTTAAATTCTTGATCAACATTGTTGATTTTGGGATGGACAAGATAATACAAAAGAGGAAAAAAGAGGAAGACACTTTTGATCCATCAATACTTGGAGTTCTAAGCAAGATTATCAAAGGGGTCTTGTGGGGCATTGCAATTATCATTGTTTTGTCAAATTTTGGCTATGATGTTACTGCATTGGCTGCAGGGCTTGGAATAGGGGGCATTGCAATCGCTTTTGCCTTACAGAGCGTACTTGGAGATATTTTTGCCTCTTTTTCAATACATTTTGACAAGCCATTCAGGGTAGGGGATTTTATCATAATAGGAAGCGATTTGGGAACTGTCCAGCATATAGGCATCAAAACTACCCGATTAAAGACCCTGCAAGGGCAGGAATTGATCGTTTCAAACAGGGAATTGACCGAAACCAGGGTTAATAATTATAAACAGATGGAGAAAAGAAGGATAGTGTTTGGTTTTGGGGTTGAATATGACACTCCCTTGAAAAAACTCAAAAAAATCCCAAACATGGTAAAAGAAATTTTAGATAAAATTAAGATTGCTGAATTGAACAGGGTTCATTTCAAGGAATTCGGTGATTTTAGCCTGAACTTTGAAGTTGTTTATTATGTTAATGTGAGTGATTATAATGTTTATATGGATACTCAGCAGGAAATAAATTTTAAGCTTAAGGAAATATTTGAAAAAGAAAACATTGTGTTTGCATTTCCAACACAGACAATATTTGTCAATAAAGCTAAATAAAAATCTGGGAAGAAGCAATCAAAAATTTTAAATACTTGTTAGAAATAATCAATAATCTTTTAAATACGGGTTTATTCCATTTCTTACATTATTTTAATGTTATGGAGGTTTTAACATGGTAAATTTTAAATTATGCATAGGAGACCCGAAAACCGGGAAAACTTATCAAACAGAAGCGAAGGATCAGTCTGCGCAAGGTTTTATAGGCAAGAATCTGGGAGAAAGTGTAAAAGGAGACTTGTTTGAATTGCCCGGATATGAATTTATAATTTCCGGAGGCAGCGATTTCTGCGGTTTTCCCATGCGAAAAGGAATTCTAGGCGTAAGGAAAAAAATAAATCTGCTTGGCGGCGTAGGTTTCAAGGCAAAAAAGACAGAGAAAGGCGTGAAGAAAAGAAAGACAGTATGCGGACATAAAATAACCGAGAATATTATCCAGATTAATCTAAAGGTTACAAAAGAAGGAAGCAAGAAATTAGTAGATATGTTCGGTAAGAAAGAAGAAGGAAAAGAAGCGCCTAAAGAAGAGAAAAAAGCAGAAGATAAACTAAAAGAAGAAAAGAAAGAAGCAAAGCCAAAGCAAGAAAAGCCAAAGCAAGCTCAAGAAAAGAAAGAGGAAAAGAAACAATAAAATATGCCAAGAAAGAAAAAAGCCCCAGATAAAGAAAAGGCAACAAAAAAAGAATTTGTGCAGCCAGAAATAAATATAGGGTTGTGCGGGCATGTTGACCATGGAAAGACAACTTTGCTTGAAAGGCTAAGCGGAAAATGGACAGATACTCATTCTGAGGAGATCAAGAAGGGTATCACAATAAGGTTGGGCTATGCAGACACCACTTTCTATAAAGAAGATGGAAAATACACAACAAAGCCAAAATCCAAAACAAAAGCAAAAGTTTTGAGAAAAGTAAGTTTTGTTGATGCACCTGGGCATGAAAGCTTAATGGCCACTATGCTTTCAGGAGCGACAATCATGGATGGCGCATTGCTGCTTATATCTGCAAGTGAAGAATGCCCACAGCCGCAAACAAGAGAGCATCTGATGGCATTGGATATAGTGGGAATCAAAAATATAGTAATCATACAAAACAAGATTGATCTGGTGAGCGAAGAAGAGGCCATAAGAAATCATGAGCAGATCAAAAAATTTGTGAAAGGAACAAATTATGAAAATGCACCTATAATCCCTATTTCTGCACAGCACAGTGTTGGAGTAGACACTTTGATAAAAACAATTGAAGACATCATTCCCACTCCTAAGCGCAATCCTGATGAAAAACCCATGATGTTTGTTGCAAGAAGTTTTGATATCAACAAGCCAGGAGCTTTGCCAAAAGACCTTGTTGGAGGTGTTTTGGGTGGAAGTTTGAATCAAGGCATCTTAAAAGTAGGGCAGGAGATTGAGGTAAAACCCGGAAGATCTGTTGAAGAGAAAAATCAGAGTGTTTGGAAGTCTGTAAAAACAAAGATTACTGGTTTAAAATCAGGAGGCATTTCTGTAAAAGAGATATTTCCGGGAGGATCTGTCGGCGTTCTGACTTCTTTAGACCCCGCTATTGTAAAATCAGACCAATTAGCTGGATCTATTGTGGGCTTAACAGGAAAATTACCCAAGGTCTGGTATGAACTGAATCTTGAGGTTCATTTACTGAAAAGGGTTGTAGGTGTTAAAGAAGAGCTGGATGTTGATCCAGTAAAAATAAATGAAGTTCTGATGCTGAATGTAAATTCAGCAGCTACAGTGGGTGTTGTTTCTAAGCTAAAGAAGGATATGGCAGTCTGTAAGTTGAAAATTCCTGTCTGTGCAGATAATGGAAGCAGAGTCACAATTTCAAGAAGAATAGGCAATAGATTCCGGCTTATTGGATACGGCGTTTTATCAGAATAAACTGGATTTCTTTTTATAATGGTCAATTATTATTAATATATAAATATTTAAATTTTTGTTAAGTCATCACTCAAATTTATAAAAAATTTAATATTATATAAAAAAGAAAATTTTATATATTCTATATTTATTCTATATTTATTCTATATATATTACAAGGACTAAAGTGGAATTTTATAAAAATTCAATTAACCTTATATATTTTGTAAATAAGGGGTGGTCAAAATAAAACGGAAAGTCATACAGATAGCAAACAGCACGCAACTAGTTTCTCTTCCAAGAAAATGGAGCCTGAAGTATAATATCAAGAAAGGAGATGAGATCGAGGTTGAAGAACAGGGGAATAAGGTCATTTTGAGTACAGAGAGATCACAAGAACGTGGTGATATAGAAGTTGATATTACTGGCCTGGATAGGGACTCTTTTATGTTTTTAATAAGGATATTATATACCAGGGGCTATAACGAAATAAAGCTTAATTTTAACAATCCTACAGCAGACCACCATAGATTAGAAAAAAAAGTAAAAATTATTTCAGAAATTCATTCTGAGGTCAATAGGCTCACAGGAATCGAGATAATACAACAAAGAGAGAATTTTTGTATTCTTAAGGTATTGTCTGAGAGCTCAATTAAGGACTTTGATATCATGCTTAGAAGAGTTTTTTTGCTTATTAATGACGCAGGTAAAGACTTATTGATAGGAGCAGTAAAAAATGACAGGTATCTTGTCGAAAGTATGGAAGAAAAACACAATACTATAACTAAATTCATATCCAGCAGTTTGAGATTAATGAACAAAGTAGGCCACCCTACCCCTAGAAATACACCGATATATTACTATGTAATTGAGTCTTTAGACAAAATAAATGATATATTCAAGGAGAGTGCAAGGGAAATAGTTAAGTCAAATATCAAGATTTCTAAAAATTGCCAAAATGTACTCCAGGAAATAAATAATTCTTTGGAAAATTATCACAAGCTTTTTTATAAATTTGATTTTAAAATGGTTGAAATTTTAAGTTCTGAAAGATACAATATACTGAATGAAATAAAAAAATATTCCAAAAAATTAAGCAGGGATGAAATAAGGCTCTTGATGAATATGAAAAGGATAGTTGATGAGATTCATATCCTAAAAGCCAACAGGATGGCATTACAATATTAAATAATTGATTATCTGGGCTTAATTTATCTGATCTTACAGCAAAAACTATTTAAACAAATAAACGAATAATTGCAAATATGCTTGAAAATAAATCAGGATTGTTTGGAATAAATAAATTGATAAGGTATGCATTCTTGTTCATAGCAGTTGTTTTTCTTTATTTTTTGATAAGGAACAGCTGGGATGTAAGCCAAACTTTTATTGATATTGGAAATCTTCTGGGAAAAATATCCTAATTTCTTACAATCGCAAAAATATATGTTTTGTAAATGTTTTCAGGCTTGAACTTTTTTTTGAATGCAAGCAAAGCCTTGTCAGACCCGCCAAAATCCACATATTTAAATCCATTTCTCTTTAGATTGGTCAAGTCCTCCATGTTGGCTATATCTCCTAAATCCTTATGAGAATAATCAAATATCCCTATAGAAGAATAATAGTCATTGCTGTTTGGTATTTTCCATCCGCATGTGATTGTTGATGGCTCTCCATCGATCAACAGTGTTTTGGCAAATTTGAAACCTTTGAAATTATTATTGATCAAGTTGAGATAATACTCCTTATCTACAATATCATTATTGTTCCTTTTTTTTAGCCACGATGATAATATCTTCCTGAGATTTTCTTTTTTTACAGTTCTGGATTCAACTGCCCTAACCCTGTGCTTTTTAAAAAACCTGTTTTTTATGTTACGAAGTTTTTTCCACTTTTTGCCCTTAAGTTTAGAATCCCATTTTAACATGTCGTATATGGGCCAGTACAGGATATGCGGGCTTCTTGCCTTGTATTTTTTATGAATCTTGAATTGTTCCAGGATCTCTTTTCTCATTTCCTCATTGACTTCTACAACCACTTTTTCTGCTTTCTTTTTTATCAGGGCATAATCTAAAAATTTACTGAGCAATAAAAATCTCTCTTTTTCCGGGGCTAGAATTCCACTTGGAAATAATTCCCACAGGTTCTTATCATCAACATTTGCCAGAATCAGTTTATCTTTTCCAAAATCAAACACAACATTTTTTTCCTTGGAGTTCTGCATGCATTGGTAGTGCATAGAGTTGTGTTCAGCACAATGACCATACTTCTTAAGGGGTTTTTTTATTTTTTTTAGATGGTCTTTAGTATTATGTATAATTTTCAAAATCAAACACCCTTTTTATTGGCAGTTTTTATTTTATTTATTATTGTCTCTTTTTCATTATTTTTCTTTTTGTTTATAAATTTTTATATGTCGGAAATATAATATTAGTCTGTGACTGATAGTATATTTCCGAGCATGCTCAAAAACCACTTCTATATCTTTTCGCCAAAAAACATGCCACCATTCTATGAATAGCGGTTTTTGACAAAAAAGAATTAAATTTGCGAAGTTATCTCCGATTTTTTAATTTTATATCTTTCAAGCGCATGATTGAAAATTTTATTGATTAGATCGCTGTATTTCAGACCCATATGCTTGTATGCTTCTGAGGCGCTGCAGACCATGCTTAAGCCAGGATTTGCTGTAATCTCGATGACATAAGGAGTATTGTCTTCTTTTAATCTGAAATCTATCCTACCATAATCATTTATTCCGGCTAGATTATATAAATATGCAGCGATCTTTTTCATCTTTAATTCTATAGATTCAGGTATATCTTTTGGGAATATGTAATCTCCATAAACATCTGATTTTGTATTCCATTTCCCTTCGTAGGAGAAAATCAACTCATTTTTGTTTCCCTTGAATTTTTCATAGCCTACTTCTGCCAATGGCAAAATTTCCAGATTATCTCCATTACCGAGGATTCCAATTTCAATGTCCCTGCCTTTGATGAACTCTTCCACTAAGCACGGCTGCTTGAAATTTTTTATTATATTTTTTACACATTCTCTTAGTTCAGTTTCAGAATTAACAACTGAATTCTGGGTTATGCCTATGCTATTGTGCTCTAAAGTAGGCTTTACAATCAAAGGAAACTGGAGGTCATCTTTTATTCTATCATTATAGTCTTTGAAAATCTGAAATTTTGGAGTTGAAATATTGTGTTTAACCAACAATTCTTTTGTCACAGCTTTGTTGTTGGCTGAGGATATTGCTATAGAACCGGATCCAGTATAAGGAATCTTTAGTTTTTCCAGCATTTCCGGCACTAGATGTTCCTTGTGGGGGTCATTTTCAAACCTTTCACAAACATTAAATGTAAAGTCTATCTTTTTTTCCTTAAGGTCATTAAAAGTATCCTTATTCACATCAAAAAAAGTTGCTTTATGGCCGGAAGAATCCAGAGCTTTTTTTATTAAAGTTCCCACTTCAAATAAATCATCTTCAACTTCTTTGTTTCCGCTATTTGTCTTAAAGAAATTTGATAAAATTCCAACATGCATTTTAATCATAAATTCAGAATCAATTCAGTATATTTAAACTTGATGGTAAATATATTCAGGATTACTTCTTGGAAAGTCTATCCCCCTTTTAACAACTTTTTTTGTGAATTTTTTTGAACCGAAAACTTTTGTCAATAAATCAACAGCCTTATCCACATCAAAGCCCCTGCAGGAAAAAATATCCATGAACACATAATCTTTTTCAGGAAAAGTGTGGATGCTTACATGACTTTCAGCAATCATGACAAAACCAGAAACTCCGTCTATAGTTGCTCCAGGATCCAGCCACTTGACAACTTGTGGCAGTACCATCTTGGTCATTCCAAGTTTGTCTGGCAATTTATTAAGAACATCGTAAACCAAATTCATGTCAGACAGTTTTTCTCTGCTGCATTTGGATGCATCAATGGTTAAATGCTGGCCAAATTCCCTCATTTTTTTGTGATATTCACCTTTTTTTTATAAAACTTTTATTTGAAATATAGTATTTAAAGGTTTCTATTATTTGTTTTTTCCGTCGAGAAAATATTAGTTTTTTTAAAGAAAAATTTCTTTAATTTTTTATAAATTTCAGAAAAAATAAAAATAATTTTTCTCGTCGAGAAATTAACCATAAAAATTTTTATAAAATTTATTTTTTTAAAGAAAATCAGAATTTTTTAATTTTTTTCTTAATAATTCTTATTATCGGTTTTAAGACGGTTCTTACAACTTTTTTTAAAAATTCATTTTTAGAAATAATATTTGCAATTGGCGGGCTTGTTTTGTAATAAAAATTTATAAAAACATTTCCAATGAAACTATTCCTGAGTTTTTTATCCCTAAAATCCCTTAAAATATTTATTTCTTCAGCGAATCGTGTCCCATAGGCTGCAGTTGCTATGAAACATTTAGGGTTTTCTTTTTCATCTGCAATCTTGGAAATGTCATTTTCACAATGATGGCAGTATCTTTCTCCTTCCTTTACTTCTTTTCCGCAATAAGGGCAATTTGTCATTTTATTTTAACTTTAACCTCAATTTTTTATTAATTTATTGTTTTTATCTTAACGGGAAATAACTCTGCAAAAACATAAAGACCACTGCAATTAAAACAACTAAAGCATAAACTGGTTTGCTCCATCTCAAAACTTTTGCACCGTCCAAGTTTCCGAATGGTATCATATTGAACAATGCAAGCCATGAATTTATTAAAAATCCATAAACAGCAAATATCCTAAATATTCCGGTTGGAGGTATTAAAAGAATTGAAAGAAACATTAAGGCCAATGCCAAATTTACCAAAGGTCCTGCTACTGAAATTTTTCCGTTTCTTCTTACACCAACAGGGCCTGAGATCATTACTGCTCCCGGAGCTGCAAACACAAACCCAAAAAAAGACATTATTATTGCCAATATAAGGAACTGATCAAATGATCTGAATTCTGCAAAGCAGCCATATCTTTGCGCTACAAATTTATGCCCCAATTCATGCAGTAAAAAACCAATGCCTACTGTTAATGAAGCAATGATAAAGCTTGAATAAAAATTTAGATCTAAGCTGCGCATAACTATTGCAAAAGCTATCGATATCGCTATCCATGCTTTTATCAGGTCTTTAATCTCTACTTCAGAAGTCGTTATGTTGCCAATCTTAATCTGTTTGGGTTGATAGAGCATCATAAATCAACAAAAATCCTGTGCTTCTCTGAGCCCTGCAGTTCCAGTATGATCCTTTTTATTATCACTTTTTCTGGATCCGGCATTAACTTTACACGCTTCTTAATGTCAGCAAAACTTTCAAAGGGTTTTTCCTTTCTTGCTTCTACAACTTCCCACATATGTTTTTTACCCAAACCAGGCAAAAGCTCAAGCTGGTGCATCCTTGTGCTTAAAGGCTGGGCATTGTTAAAAAAATCCACAAATCTTTTTTCACTTTTTTTCACAAGTTCCTTGATAACAAAATCCAGTTCAATCTTGCCGGTGGCAGTCAGTTTTGAAATCGGAAGTTTTCCTATGATATGATGTATCTTATCTCTTTTTCCTTCTCCTATATAGACTTCCTCGTAAGGCTGCAAATGAATATCTTTTTTCGGGACTAATTCTAATAAGACAAAGTGCTCTTTTCCTATAGCCTGGGCTATAGCAGTCTTCATATAACTTGGCCTTTCATCGAATGGATATCCATTAGGCAAAAAGTCCAGTACTGTCGCTTTTTCTTCTTTGCTAGTTTCCATTTTAAAGTCTCGAAGCAGCATTGAAATGATGGAATATCTGCTTCCACTCATTGTCTATGTTCAGTTTCTTCATTGACAATGCTCTTTGCTCTTTAAGCCTCAATAATTTTTCCTTTTCTCTTAGTATATTCTTTATCTTTTTATTTATCTTTTTCCTTATCTTTTCATTACCTTTTAATCTTTGGAAAATTATGTTTTCTTTCTGGAATTCGTTTTCAAAGCCTGAAAGCAGCGCAAATATCCTCACAACCCAGTTATGCACAACTTTCTCTCTTATTAAATTTAAATTTACTTTTCCTGTAGGGGGCAACTTTGCCTCTAAATGCATTAAAATCTCTGATTCTTTATTGAGTATGCTCTCTATGTCCTTAGTCTGGATCTTTTTTCTTTTTACTATGTTCTCTTCTCTTTTTTTGTAGCCTTTTAACAGCTTTTTATCCAAAAATATTACTTTTTCAATCAACCCATAAACTAAATGATCTAATCTTTCCAGATCCCTTTTTCCAAGGTATTTTTTCTTGAATAAGATTTTTTGCTGATTTTTTGATTTTATACCAACTCTTTTTTTTGTTATTCCAATCTCATTCAAAAGGCTCTCTTCCAAATAATGATTTATTGATCTTAATTTATCTACAATTGCCCTTAAAATAGACAAATTGTTTTTTAACCCACTAAGCAGGGCTTTTTTTGATTTGACTTTATTGATATTGATTGAAAATGTTTTTACTATTGATTTGTGCAGATGATTCACAAGCTCTATCTTCTTTTTTCCCACTGATATTCCTGTGTTGAACAATAACTTTTCGTAAGCTCCTGCATTTATTTTATTTGTCTTTATCTTGAATTTTTTAGCAGCGTTGTTTATATCTTTAGCAAGGCTTTTATAAATATCCAAATGATTTTCTTCAATGTCCACCCTCATTTTTTTATATCTTAAACTTTTCTCTTTATAAATATTTGTTTTTAAACTTAAAATAAAAGAATTATTTTCAATGCAGCTTACTGATTGTGTCAACAATCTTTTTCATGCCATCATTGTTGACACTGACAGTATACCCCTGCAATACAACTTTTAGGTCGTTTACTGTCATGGGCATTATGTCTATGATCTTTTTTATATGGTTTTCTTTAAGCCTGGGAATATTTAATTTAACTAATTTTTCATGCAATTCGGTGGCCTTCTTAAATGATGCTGTCTGGCTTAAGTATTCTTCAGTTCTGGCAGCCCTGAAATTAAGCTCTTTGTCCCGTTTCTTGATTTTCTCCAATTCTTCCTTTAATTCATAGGTACTTATTGGATTTTCAGCAATTATTTCTGCAGTTGTCATTTTTATAATTTTTTAAGGTGTATTGGATGCACTATTAAAGTTTTGTTTTTTTTGATGTCTTTTATCTGAATCTTATAGCATTTTCCCTGCATTCCCTTCACTACTCCTATCTTTGAGATAAACCTTGATGCATACATGCCTTTTTGCACTGCAGGTTCGACACTCAAGGCTACTTTTTGACCTACATCAAGCTTCTGCAGGTATCTGGTGAGGCTTATTATACCCTTTATTTTCCTGCTTTTTGTGAACTTGTGCCTGCTTTTCCTTCTAGAACCGCCTATTCTTGCCATTTTAATCAGTTAATTTGTATAAAAAAGAATTTTCTCACGTTTATAAAGATTTCGTTGATTTATATAATTCTGTTATCCCGAAAGTGGGGCACAACACGAAACTAAGGCACTAATTCATTCCAAACTTCTTTAGGAGTCTTATAATTAAGACTCATATGCAATC
>Ga0187833_10003351_pt1 | contig 16300 bp, 13 predicted proteins | sample ETNtaG_37_FD_167968 | JGI IMG/M metagenome (GOLD analysis project Ga0187833, IMG submission 167968) | Marine microbial and viral communities from oxygen minimum zone, Eastern Pacific Ocean - ETNP2014_SV_400_PacBio MetaG (Illumina Assembly) | ecosystem: Environmental > Aquatic > Marine > Hypoxic...
GAGAATGGCAGAGGTTGTTGATAGTCAAAATGCTGGTGATGAAAATTATACTCCTATGAGCCCTGATTATGATAACAGTGTTGAGTTCCAGGCAGCTCTTGATTTGGTGCTCAAGGGACAAGAAGAACTAAACGGCTATACAGAACCTGTATTGCATCGAAGAAGACGCGAGATTAAGCAAAACATTGCATAGCTATAATATAACTTTTCTTTATTTTAGAACTTCTTACAAAACCTTTAAAAAACAGATTCTATTTCTATATAGTATGAAAATAAGACAGCCAATAATCACATTTGTAGGTCATATTGACCATGGAAAAACCAGTTTGCAGGATTTCATCAGGCAAAGCTCTGTAACCCAAACTGAAGCAGGAAAAATAACACAACATATTGGATGCAGTAAAATACCGCTGGAAACAATAAAAAAACTCTGTGGAAAGCTTTTAGATACCTTAAAATTGAAATTTACCATTCCGGGTCTGCTTTTCATAGACACTCCTGGCCATGCAGCCTTCAATAATCTGAGAAAACGCGGAGGAAACCTAGCAGACATAGCAATCCTGGTAATAGACATAAATGAGGGCATTATGCCTCAAACTTTAGAATGCATGGATATCCTAAAGCAGTACAAAACCCCTTTTATTATTGCCTTAAACAAAATAGACTTAATTTCAGGATGGCAGAGTAAAAACACATTTTTAATCCAAAATATACAATCCCAATCAGAAACCATACAAAAAATTCTTGACACAAAGCTTTACGAGCTTGTTGGAAAACTCTCAGAATTAAATTTTAACGCAGAAAGATTTGATCGTATAGAAGATTATACAAAACAAATAGCAATAGTGCCAACATCAGCCAAAACAGGAGAAGGCATTCCAGAACTGTTAATGGTTCTTACAGGTTTAGCCCAAAAATACATGGAACAAAACCTAAAAATAGAAGTCAAAGGAAATGCCCACGGTACTGTATTGGAAATCAAGGAAGAAAAAGGGGTAGGCATAACTTTAGATGTAATAATATATGATGGAACTTTAAAGCAGAATGATACTCTCGTTATAGGAACTCTATCAGAGCCAATCTCTACAAAAATAAAAGCATTATTAGAGCCATTGCCATTAAAAGATATTAGAGACAAAAAAACCAAATTTGCCCACGTTCCACAGGTTTCAGCAGCCACAGGAATTAAAATTTTTGCTCCTGACCTGGAAAATGCAGTAGCAGGAATGCCGTTAAAATCATGTGCAGCAAGTGAAGTAGAAAAAATAAAGCAGGAAATCAAGAAAGAGGTAGAAGAAGTAATAATTGAAACTGATAAGCAAGGCATTGTAATAAAAGCAGATTCATTAGGAAGTTTGGAAGCATTAATTAAATTATTAAAGGAAAAAAATATTCCAGTTAAAAAAGCATCTATCGGCAATATTTCAAAAAAAGATGTTTCTGATGCATCTATAAGCCATGAGCAAGACCCATTACATTCTGCTATATTAGGATTCAATATTGAAATTCCACCGTATATTAAGGAAAAAAATGTAAAAATTATTACAAATAACATTATCTACAAATTAATCGAGGACTTTGAAAAATACCAGCAAGAAGAGAAAAAACGCTTAGAAGGCAAAGAAATAGAGTTTTTAGTCAGGCCATGCAAGCTCCAGATTATGAAAGGCTATATATTTAGGCAAAACAATCCAGCAGTTGTTGGTGTTGATGTTCTTCAAGGAAAAATTAAGGTGGACACACCTTTAATGAAAAAGGACGGAAATAAAATAACAGAAGTAAAAAGCATACAAAAAGACCAGGAAACTGTAAATGAAGCAGAAAAAAACCAGCAGGTTGCTGTTTCTCTGCCAAAAGTTACTGTAGGAAGACAAATAAATGAAAATGACATTCTTTACTCAGCCGTACCTGAAGAAGATTTTAGGAAATTAAGGGAGTTTAAGAAATACTTATCTCAAGAAGAAATGGCTATTTTAAAAGAAATTGCAGAGATAATGAGGGCTAAAAACCCCATGTGGGGTATTTGATTTAATTTATATTTAAAAATGCAGCAATTAAAAATCTTGAACAGCAAAGAAATAAAAGAAATTCTAAGATTAATAGAAAAACAATGGAATGCTAAATTAAAATTAAATTATGCCTTCCTCAAAAACAACAAAAACAGGATTTTCATTGTTAATAAAGACATCTCAAAAATCGAATTGGAAAAATTAAGGATTAATTCCATTGGAATGTATTTCTGCGAGATTGACCAGCAGGGTATAAGGTTAAGCATTGAAGGCTCCCAGATTGTAGGTCCAAAAGCAGCAAAAAACACAGTAGAAATAACCGAACAGCAGGCAAAACAATGGCTCAAAGGAGAAGATTTAGAAATTGAAGAAAGTTATGAAGGTTTTGTAATAATAAAGCATAATAATGATTTTTTAGGCACTGGTAAATATAAACTTGGCAAAGTTTTGAATTATGTTAATAAGAGCAGGAGAGTTAATTCAATATAAAAACATTGATTACTTTATATCAACGGTTCTTAATATGTTATATGTTTGGACATCATCTTGTATTTTCGAAACTGTACCCGCATTAACCAACAACATATCTAAAGAATTAGGAACAGGCCTTTTCAATTCATTTTTTGCTATGTGTGACAACATCCAACTTATATCAAATAATGTAACTGAATTTGCTTTTACACCTTTTAAGGGACGTGGTGGTTTACGGTATTCTTCTGGGTCATATCTAGCCCACCATAATTGTCCTTTTTTTGAGCAATATAAATCAAAAAGCACTCCAACCTTAGTTTCTCCTATATCGAGAAGCTCCTCATATGTAGCTATATAATTCCAAAACCCATACCCTTCTTGACGCATTTTCTTTGAAAAAACCTTAGTTATTATAAATATTTCTGTTAATGAACCCAATTCTTTAAAATAGAATTAGGTTTGCATTTTTTTCAAGTAATCTAAGGTAAGATACGTCTCATAAATATTTTTAAAGGTATCCAAAACATTTGGATTTACAAAGAATGGAGCAAGCCTTCGCATAATTGACCAATGCCATGGAGTAAATCCATCTTTACCTTTAATCTGTTCCTCTCTTCTTGCGCGGTAATTATCATGTCGCTGCTCAGACACTCCTTCGCTGCCTGTGTAATCATTTTCATTATATATTTGATAACCAATTATATTTCCATTAGCAGGTATAAGTATTTCACCAAATTTTCTGTCATTCTTTCTTCCTCGAGCAAGCCTCTCAACACTGAACTCCAAATCTGACCTACCAGAAACAAATCCTCCTACTTCAGGATCTGTTTCTAATTGCGCCCGCAATTCTTTAGCTTCTTTGATCGAATAACGTTGTAATCTAAGAACATCACTCAAATCTCCAGGTGTCTTTTTTGACATATAATCTATTACCTGCATTGCATATACCCAAGTTTTATCCGGGTTAGGCACTCTAGATAAAATTGCAAGATAATCATCTATACGCTTTCTTGAAGAACCGCCCGGTTGCCTATCTGTTAACCATTCTGTAAATTTGAATAAATGCCTTAAACCTGCTTTTGTTCGTGCATAGGAGATAGTTGTTCCAGGCACATATTCCCCACGCGAATCTACAATTCTTAGATCATGCCTGGTCGTAGTTAATACACCAAGAACTTGTATATTGTTATGTTCATGTCTTGGAGCATATACATTTTCTAATGCCCGGTTTTCATCAATATCTTGGTCGCGGACAAAAATGCCTTGCCATTTTTCCACAAGCTCATCAAGAGTATAAAGATCGCTATGGGCCACAGATTTTGGTCCTCCAATGAAAAATGGTTTTTTTGTGTGGGATTTATGCATACACCAGCCTGTAGGATAAACGGAATAGTGATATCTTTGTCCTTTCTTCCTTTCTGGTTCCATGGTTATAGGCACAATAGTATTAAGAAATATTTTAATAAGAGACTCTTCTAGTATAGATTTTTGTGGAGCCCAGTCATAAAAACCTTTCAAAATAATATTAGGTAGAAAACCATCTAGACTCCTTTCAACTTCTGACCTGTTTGGTACATCAAAATCCCTTCGTTTAGCAGCAACAATGGTCGTTGTAGTCCTTTCTCCCCCTTTATTTACATATTTATTTTGTTCCTGTTCATATTGCTCAACAGCACTTGAAATCTGTCCACGTAAAAAGGTCATACGATCATAAAAACGATCATCAATTGAAGGTATATCTCGGAATTCCATTTTCAAGCTTATTTAAGCATATTTAATCATATATAAATCTTTCTATTTCACACTACTATAAAGTAGTATCTTAAAAATACACAAATTTTAGAATTAAATGCTTTACAAATGCTCATAAATAGCAGGACTACTAGAGTAAGGCCTAGGGTCTAATGACACATCCAGTTTATCAGTTACACCCCTAATAGTAAATAAATCAAAAATACCTTCATTTAGGTCTATTTTATTTCTTTGTGGATCCAAAAATCTCTCTAGAAGTTTTTCAAAACCCAGCACATCTCTATAATTATCGACTCTATCTAATTCCTCCTTATCTAAATCTCCCCATCTATTCCTATAAATTGTATCATACCTAAAACCCCTACTTATTGATCCGTCTCCACTCACTCTTTCTAATTCTAAAGGATTAATCCTTTCTACATAAGCCAATCTTTCTTGAACAGATCCTATATGTTCTTTCTTTAAATCCAATTCATAACTTGGCTTTAACTCGGATATTATTTCTCTATTTTCTTCCATTAAATATTTCCTTGCTTTGACAATTCCTAGCAAATGTTTATATGTAACAGGATTCTCTTCTCTTTCTTCAACAATATCCAACCCATAACGATGCAATGCCAAATTAGTATTATGCAAAACAATAAAATTTCTATAAAGAATGTTTAAATTATACGGCCTTGGCATTTCATTCCCTCTAAAATCTATTCCTTCTCCGTAAATATTTGCCAACCATTCATTTTTCTGGAAAAGATCCTCAATTTCTCCAGCCTCCTCATCAGTAAATCTGGGTTTTCTTTCTCTAGAAAGCGCAATTCTATCTAAGGATTTAGCAAAAATTCTCATCAGGAAATAGTCCATCGGTTCAAAGCCATTTTTTGGTACATTCAATAAGTCCATCAAATCTGCTTGAAAAGGACCGCCTCTTTCACCACTAGAATATTCTTCCCTAGTATGCATTCTACATAGATAGTAAATTGAAGCATGAAAATATTTTTCTTCTGTGTGCCGGGTTAGCCAATCTGTAACACCCAAGGAAACTGCCCCATCCATAATCAACTTTAATTTTTCAGTATCATCTGTATCGGTATAAGACTTAATAGTTATATTTTGATGTTGGTAATGGTCTCTAACAAACTCTAATCTTTCCTTCTTTATCTGACCTATTATGCCATCAATTTCTTCTTCTTTAGCATCTTTTAATTTATTCCGTAAATCTTCTATGCCTTTATAATCCTCTAGGACATCGTGTTGGTTTAGAGCGTTGATAAATATTAAATATGGAGATACTTGAATATCATTTTCCTTTGCAATCTCTTCAAGCATTTCAAAATAAAGTTGGAGCATATCCTTAGGATGTTCGCCATAAACTCCACCCATATATCTTGATTCTCCCCTATGTACTAAGTTAGTAATCCCATCACTAAAATTAATAAAGGCTAATCTAGAATTGGTAAATTGAGCTCTCGGAAAAAAACTCATGTCAACAATGGGGCCAAACTCATGTCCAAAAGAAGTCCTTATAGTTTCATAAACTAAATCATCCAATGCCATTGCCATTCTCAAACTTTAATCTTTTCCTCCAACATTACATTCCCCTAAATATCAAGCCTCTTTACTATCCAAAGAATCAAAAAATTTAACTTATATATAGATGTATTAAGCATTATTCATTTAAAAATCTATCCCTTTTTAGTAATTAAATTTTTATATAAAATATATAGAAGAGGAGATTCTCTAATTCTTGGTTTTATTATTAAACTCTCTGTTTTTCAATAATAACAGTAATCCTATTCCTTTTTTCCTTCAAAAACCCAATTAAATCACTATCTAGCTCAAAAGCAGCCTTATTTGCCCTAACTGCAAATGTCCTTTCATCTATAAAATCACTCTTCCTTATAACAATCTCTTTATCAGAATCAAAGCTAGGATTTATTTCAGCACTAATTTTTTCAATTATTTTATTATTAGAATCATTTTTGTTTTTTATAATATTATTATTAATTAATTTTTTATTATAATTATTATTTAATATTTTATTTTCATTATTATTATTTTTTTTATTGTTATTTGACTCATTATTTATCGTTTCTATTATTATTGTAATCTTATTGTTTTTTAGTGATTCAATGAACATTTTTATATCTTTTAAAGAAAAATCAGCCTTAACCCCAACAATACAATCTCCTTTTAGGCTTAAATCTTCATCTTTTGTAAATTCCAAAGTAGTTTTATGTCTGGAAATAACATTATTATGCCCATAGCAAGTAAATGAATATCTCATATCAACAAGAATTAAAATCTACTTTAAAATATCTTCTATTGGCCTGTTACTCGCCTCTTTTTTTGCTGGGCTGCCTTTAATATTTTTTGCAGCTTTCTCCAAATCAACTCCTAAATCCTTTAACGATTTTATATGCATCTGCATCAGCTGCTCAACTATCTGCAGTATCCTCATCATCTCTTCCCTCTCCTTAGCTAAAGTAGTTAAAGCTCCCTTATGAAAGCCAATCTGCTCTTCACTACTGGTTTTGCCTGCATCTTTTTTTGCCATTACAACAAGTAGTTTAATTGCATTATTTAAATATGTCGGAAATCTCTGATTTCAGAGCAGTGAGATGCGACGAGCGAAGCGAGTTCGCTCGCAATTCACACAAAAACCGAATCAAATAGTCTGTTGGTTTGCGTTAGCAAACCCAGAAAACCGATATAGCCCCTCTGTGGGTTTTCGTTGGTTTTTGACATGTCGAAAATCAAATAATTAATAAAATTTTTAAAACAACTATGTATCCTAAAACAAATGGAAATTTACATAAAAGAAAACAATTTAATAAACAAAGAAGAATGGGAAAAACTCATATCTTCTATAGAAACCAGCTACCAAAACCTTGAAACAAATAAAGAAAGGGTAAAGAGAAAACTTAAGGATTTGATAGAAAAAGCAATAATAGCAAGAGCAGATGACATAGGTAAGTTTGGAATCTTATTCTCTGGAGGGGTTGACAGCACTTTAATTGCTTTCTTATGCAAAAAACATAATTATGACTTTACATGCATTGCAGTTGGACTTGAAAATTCCCAGGACTTAGAATATGCAAAAAGAGTAGCAGAGAAATACAACTTTGACTTGAAATACAACTCATTGACTTTAGAAGAGCTTGAAAATACAATAAAAGAAACCATGAAAATTCTGAAAACTAACGATATTATATGGATCTCTGTAGGCTCTGTCGTTTATGCAGCATCACAATTAGCATTAAAAAATGACCTAAAAATAGCATTTTCCGGCTTAGGAACAGAGGAGATATTTGCCGGCTATCAGCGGCATGAAGCAGCTTTAAGTAACAACAATTTTGAAGCAGTGCATAAGGAATCCTGGAATGGCCTGAAAAATATGTGGACCAGGGATTTATTGAGGGATTTTAAAATTGCAAAATACCTTGGAATAGAATTAAGAACACCATACATGGACTTAAATGTCATAAAAACAGCTATGCAGATAAACCCAATGTATAAGCTTGATAAGGAAAACAAAAAAATAATTTTAAGAGAAATAGCAGAAGATTTTGGCCTTGACAAAGAATTTGCCCAGAGAAAGAAAAAAGCAGCGCAATACGGCAGCAATTTTGTAAAAGGCATAGACAAATTAGCAAAAAAACATGGTTTTACAACAAAAAAAGAGTATTTGCAAAGTTTGCTGTAAACTAGTTCATTCTTAATTCAACTATATCTTCATCTTCCAATTTATGGTCTAATTTGACAATTTTCTGGTCTGCAAAACGGGCCGAGTGACCAGTAATTTTGGCAAACTTAAACTTATCCACAAAATCCTTATGCAATTTAAGGCACAAATCCTTTAACGTGCAATCTTCCCACATTATCAAGGGCTCTTCCATATCTGCTTTTTTATTAAACTCTTTAAGGTAAATTCTTATGATTCTCAGTTTCTTGTGAATCAGTTCCTTTAACTCACCTATTCCCATACCTTTTTCAGCTGAAATGCACAAATCAGGCTTGATTTTATTTCTAACATTGTTCAGCTCTTCTTTTCCAACCATATCAATCTTGTTCAAAACAGTTACTGCCGGAAGATACACTTTATTGGCTTCAATGACATCTATAAGCTGGTCAGCACCTATATCTTCCCTTACAACCACATTCGCATTAACAATCTTGAACTCTCTAAGAATATCTGCTATAGTTTTCTTGTCTATTCTTTTTAATTTGACTGTAGTGCCTACATTAATTCCCCCTTTTGATGTCTTGACAATCTTAACATCAGGAAGCCTTTGATTAACCCTTACACCAGCATCGTAAACCTCTTTTTTCAACGCTTCATAATGCCTGGGATGAAAAACCTCTATCAAAAACAAGACAAGGTCAGCATTTCTTATAACAGCTAAAACTTCTTTACCTCTTCCTGTTCCGGCAGCAGCGCCATGAACAACTCCAGGAACATCCAAAATCTGAATTCTAGCATATTTATAGCTCAAAACCCCCGGAATAACAGTCAATGTTGTAAAAGCATAGCTTCCAACAGGAGAATTAGCATTAGTCAAAGCATTAAGCAGTGTTGATTTACCAACAGAAGGAAATCCAAGCAAAACAACAGTCCCATCTCCGGTTTTTCTTACAGCATAACCTTCTCCTTTCTTTCCTCCTGAACGCGATTTCTGCTTCTCCTTAAGCTTAGCTAGCTGAGCTTTATACAAACCAATAGCATGCTGCGTCTTTTTGTTGTACTTTGTTTTGGATATCTGTTCTTCTAACTCTCTAATCTTCTCAGTTGTAGGATCTTTTTTCTCTTTCTTAATATCTGTAGCTTGCTGCATTTTAAACTGTCAAAAACCACCAATAAGAGATTGGTGGTATGATTTCATTAATTTCACATTTAGTGGTTTTTGATGCTCAAAATTCCACTTAATAGGGCAGTTTTCGAGCACACAAAATTCCATGTAATATTTTGGTTTTATTTTAACCACTTATCACAGACAAGTGGAATTTTGTTGTTTTAACATAAGAAACAGGCTCCCATATATTAATTTTTAATTATTCGCTTAATTTAGCAAACAGTTCCATGAGTTCATTATATATCTCTTTTTTCTCCAAATACTCCAATTTTGTATATATGGTCCTGGTTTTCAAATAGAGTTTCTTTGCCTTGTTAATATCCCTGCCTTCTAGGGCTTTATCAGCTTTTAACAACAATTTATGGCATTTGATGAATGTTCGGCTTTTTCCCTCTCTTTTTGCCTTGATATCTTTCTTGGCTTTTACCTTTTCAGGAGCTGTTTTCTTTTCCCTTATGACCAATTTTTTTATAATTCCTGGCTTTTTCCTCTTTCCCTGCTCAAACATATCTCCAAGATCTTTCAAGCTCTTTTCCAGATCGTACTCGCCTTTTACCTTTTTCTTTTCTTCTTTCCCTCCCCTTCTTTCCTCTTCTAATTGTTTCTTCCGGTCTTCTTCTCTCTTCTTTGTCTCTCCCAGCCTTCTTTTTTCTTCGTCTTCTTTTAACTTCAGTTCCCTTTGTTTTCTTTTTTCTTCTTCCTGCTTTTCAATCTCCCTTTTCTTTTCAAGTTCTTTCTTTTCCTTCTCAGTCTTAACCAAGCCCAAACCATGAAAGAAATCAAAAACCTTCTTTTCCCCTGCCTTTGCCTCTTTCTTCTCTTTTACCTCTTTAACTATCTCCTTTTCCTCAGTTTTTTCCTCTTTTTTCTCCAATTCCTTCTTTTCTTCCTCCTTTTTTATCCCCCCAAACCTAAAAAAAGAAGCAATAATGTCAAAACCTCCCAATTCTTTCTTCTTTTCCTTTATTTTTTCCCTTATCTCTTCTTCCCCTCTTTCTAATTTCTGAATACTATTATTAGAGCTCTCTACTGTCTTTTCTTTGCCAGTGAGTTTTTTCTTTAATTCTTCAATATCCCTTTCATATCTCTTTATCTGGTTGTTAAGGTCTTTTTGTTTCTGTAGAACTTCCTTGCCAGCAACCTCTTTTCCCAAACCATGTTTTTTCTCTATAAACTCTTTTTCCATCTCTTTCTTTTCTGCCAGGAGCTTTTTCAAATCCCAGTTTATTGATTTTTCTTTTTCCTTTTCTTCCAGTTTGTACTTGGCTTTTAACTCAAGTTTCTTCCATTTTTCCTGCTCTACCCTGTCTTTACGGCTTAACCCTTGCAGTTCTTTTTCCAGCTCTTTTAGATCATTTTCATATTCTTCCTCTGCCTCTTTTTTCACCTGGCCTTTTTCTTTTATCTTAGCATCATATCTTTTTCTCCAATCAGCTAATTTGTTTTTACGCTCTTCGTCAATTTGTTTCTTGCTTCTAAGGCTCTCACTATACACTTTAAACAGCACTTTCTTCTCATTTTCCAAAGCCCCAATATCTTTTTCTATATTGGAAATCTCTTTAGCTATAGTGTTCTTGTCAGAATAAGTCTTCTTGATTTTTTCTTTTAACTTCTCAATTCTAATATTTTTTTCACTTATGCTCTGTTCTAATTCTTTTATTTCATTTAATCTCTTATTTTTGTCTTCCTGTTTTTTTCTTCTTTCAGCCTCTTTTCTTTTTGTATCTAATTCTCTCGTTCTCTTCTTTTCCTCTTCCAGTTTTTTATTTTCTAACTCTTTCCTCCTCCTCTCTTCCTCTTGTTTTTTCTCTTCAAGTTCCCTAAGTCTTTGCTCTTCCAATGCTCTTTTTTCTTCTAGCCTCCCTTGTCTTTCTTCTTCTAACTTTCTATTCTTTTCTTCTGCATCTTTCTTCCTCATCTCAATCTCTCTACGTTTCTGCTCCTCTAGTTCTCTCTTTCTTTCTTCTTCCAATCTTCTTCTCTCTTCTAACTGTCTTTGCTTCTGTTCCTCTAATTCCTTTTGCCTTTCTTCCTCTGCTTTTCTTTTTTCTTCTAACTCCCTTATCCTCTCCTTTTCCCCCTCTATCTCTTTCTGCCTTTGCTCTTCCAACTCTCTCCTCTTTCTTTCTTCCTTCTCTTTTTTTTCTTGCTCTTTCTTCTTATCCAATTCTTTTTCTTTCTTAAGCTGATCTTTCTTCTTTTTCTCTTCCCCTTCCTTTTGCTTTAACAGTTGCTTTTTCAGCAGCAAACTTTTGTAGAAAGAATTGATTTCCTTGAAAATTTCTACCTTCCTCTCACTAGGCAGCTCTGCATACCTATTCATTAATTTTTTATATATTCTATCTGCTTTATTCAGATTGTTTTTATCCAGGTCCTTGTAGCCTTTATCAATAATCTTCCTGCATTTTCCAACTAAACCTTTTCTTTCTTCTTTCTCTCTCCTCCTAAGCTCCATTAGCTTCTTTTTAATCTCTAATTCTTTTCCTCTTCCCTTAATTCTTTTCCCCTTCAGCCTTTCTTTCTCTATCTGCAACTTAAGATTTAGTCTCTCCTTCTCTGCTTTCAGTAGCAGCTTCCTTTTTTCACTCTCTCTCTTTTCTCTTCCAGTCTTAACCAAACCTAAATCATGAAAGAACTCAAAAACTTTCTTCTTTCTTGCTCTTCCTTTCTCTCTACTTAACTGCGCTTTTCTAACTCTTTCCTCTACCCTTCTTTTTTCTTGCAGTTCTTTTCCTCTTTCTTCTTCCAGCTCTTTTTTATGTTCCTCTACCCCTTTCTCTCTTCCTAACTTAATTCTCCTTTCTTTTAACTCAATCTTTAACTTTCCCTTTTCAGCTTTAAGTAGCAGTCTCCTCTTTTCAGCCTCCCTTTTCTCTTTCTCAGTCTTAACCAAACCTAAATCATGAAAGAACTCAAAAACCTGCTTTCTTCTAGCCCTTTGTTTCTCTTTCTTTAGCTTTTCTTTATTTGCTTTTTTTTCTTCCTTTTTCTTTGCTTGCAGTTCTTTTCCTCTTTCTTCTTCCAGCTCTTTTTTATGTTCCTCTACCCCTTTCTCTCTTCCTAACTTAATTCTCCTTTCTTTTAACTCAATCTTTAGCCTTTTCTTCCTCTCTTTCAACTCCGCTCTATGTTTCTCAAACTCCAGCTTCCTTCTAAGCCTACTTTCCTTGGATTTTTTTCTCCTATTGCTCCAATCTCTGAAGAATTTAGATATTGAGTTTTCTTTTTTCTCTTCAATAACTACTGGCTTTTCAGCTGGAGCTTCCTCAACTGTTTTAGTTTTAGGCGTTCTTACTCCAAACAATTTTTTGTAAATAAAGGCCGATATGAAAAAATAGGCATACGCGCCAATTGTAAATAATAATAACAAAACAATAATTGACAATGCCCAGCATAATGGGTCATTTCTGCAAAATCCTATAAATTGTGCAGCCTTTTTATCTTTAGCAGTTTCCTCAACCTCAAAAAGATAGCTTGCTATTCCAACAGAATTACCAAAAGAAGCCTGCGCAGCAAAAACATAATTCCCGGTTTTTAGATTTTTAGGTATATTTAATGTTTTGAAAAAAGAAGCCTGAGTCTTAACAACCACACTCTCTCCCTCGCTTATGATAGTATTGCCATTCGTGTCTTTTACAAAAAATTCCATGCCAACATTAAAGGATTCTATGCTCTGCAAATTGAACACTCTTATTTCAAACGTAGTGCTGCTGCCCTGCAGCACACTCCTATCCCTGGCAACAGGATTAAGGTTCATATCAAATAAAACATTCTTACTTTCAATCTCAATTATTACTGGGATTTCCTTTTCATAAGAATCTGTTTTGACTGAAATCTTCCCTATGTACACTCCTGGAGATTGTTCAATATTCTCTGCTTCATTGAAACTAGAGAGATTAAGCCTTACAATTTTTGTCTGGCCGGGCTTTATTGTAAACTTTTTATCAGGTATAGTAACAATATCAGAAATACTCAAAGCACCGATTTCTATAGCTGCTTCTTCATTGCCTATATTCATAACCCTTAACTCTTTTTCAATGTCCTCTCCTGATTTGACTAGAACTTTTATCAGGATCTGGTCAACCTCAAAAGAAACAGTAGATTCCTCAGCAGCTATCCTGCTCAAAACAAGATTTCTGTTTTGGATAAAGAATAATGCAGAGATCACTATAAGCAACAGAGCTAAGAAAACTATAGTTACCTCCAAAGGTTTCTTGCCTCTGGCAGTTACCTTCCCAAGATAAATGTTTTTTACCTTTCCACTTTCATCTCTAACGTTCTTATAATAATAAGGACCATGCCTTTTTCCTTTTTTATGGACATACCTTTTATAAGCCAATAAAACCACCCAATTTTGTAGTGTAACTTGTCTTTAAAGTAAACCTAGAACTACTTATGAGCAGGATTAAAAATAGATTTATCCAAACCACCTCTTTTTTTAACTATAATTTTTATTAATAACTATTGAAAAAAGAGACTGGGAAACTGTGTTTCCCGCTGCCTCTTTTTTTGAAATAAATAAATACCCCTCTTTTCCCCTATCAAAATACATTCAAATAACTGTAGTGTAACGTAGTGTAAGCTATTATATAGTGAACCAATTTCTTTATATAAATATCTTTCGGAAGATTACCGCACCAACAGACTTCCTACAAGAATAATCTATTTTTGTTTCTTCCTCTTTTTACCAATAGAACTTAGCTTGTAAATTAACAGTGATAAGACTCCGCCCAATATGAACACTAAAAACAGCATAATTGTTGTATTTTTTGTTATTATATCCCCCATAATAATTGCTTTTTTCTCTACAACCCTGAAAAGCTGGCTTGAGACAGCAAAACTATCAGCATATCTTACCTCTATTACTGCAACATAATTTCCTGGCTCTTGACTATCGTGAATTTTAAATGACTTTGAATAAGAGATTTGTTTTTCAACAGCAAAAGTCTCTGTTTCTTCGTAAACAATATTCCCCCTTAAATCTTTAATGAAGTATGTAACAAAAACATCCACCTTTTCCGGAGCCCCTACATTAAGCAAGGTAATTTGGGTTTTTAATTCGTCTCCTTGCTCTACTTCAGCATAAGCAGCTGGAATGTCTAATTTTACATCAAATAAAACTAATTCAGTTACAACTTCAAATATAATTGGAATTATTTTTTTAATTTCGTCAGCGGTTGTCATAATCCTTCCTACAAAAGTTCCTACAGTCTTGCCAATAAAATCCAACGTTACTTCTATATACTCATCAACATCTATCTCTACAACATTATCAGATAAAGACATATACTCATTAATGCCTTCTACATCCAAAGAAACACTCAATAAAGTTTGTCCTGTATTGCTTATCTTCAATATCTCTTCAGCAGACTCACCTAAAGTAAGCTTTACCTTTACATTGCTTTGGCTTACACTATAATCCTTTTCTTCTTTTATGGAAATTATTCCACCACCACCTCCACCAGCTGCAGCACCTCCATCACCAGCTGCAGTTGCTGCAGCTTCTCCTTCTCCCTCTGTTGGGCAGGTACTGCTTTTGCATAAATTGCTGCAGCAATAACCTCCATCACATTGACTGTTTGCCGTGCACGGCTGGTCATCCCCTAAAAGCCAGGTATAAAAAAAGCCCAGTAAATTCTTGTATGTTGACGAATTTATTACACCTCCAATAATCCCGGTAGCAACATAACTTTTGTAGCTGCTGCTGTTTACTATCTCCCCTCCGCTTGAAACTATCCCTGTAGAAAGCTTGTAATTTGAGCTGTTTGCCTGGAAAGAATAAGAAATAGACGTAACTAGAATAGACACCAGAAAAAAAATAAAAATATTTTTAGCTATCATTCTTCTTTTTTATACTGCTTTTAATGATTTAATAAATTTTCCCTTAATTGATGCTATTTTCATCATTATTTAGTTAAATAAAATAAAAGTATGAAACACAAACTTTAAATATAAGTCTTTTTTCATTAATCTAAAATGGTAAGAGGTGGTTTAAAAACAGATTTAAATCCTGTTAGTTCTTATAGGGAACCTTTTCATGAAACACCTGCTTTCCAGTATACCGGACTTCTATTAATAATAGCAACACTTGTTGTTGGTGTACTTATACTTATTAATATAAATCAAATAACTGGTGCTGCTGTAGCCCAAACAATAAACACCAACGATTTTCTTAATAAATTAACCTCCCATGATGAAACAAAAGCTTATGTTGGAGTTTCCCCATTAAATATTATGCAGGTAGATAACAATAATATTGCTAACTTGCAAACACAAATAAATGGCTTAGATTCATCATACATTGGAGATTTTATAATTCAATATACAGATGCAATTATGATCTATGATTATAACAATGATGCGATAAAGGGAGTTGTTTCCTTACAGCAGCCTCAGCAGGCTCCACTTCCCGCAGACTTTTTCACTAAACTAAATACACACTCTGAACTGCAAGGTTTAGAAAACGAGCAGCCAATTGGCGGACAACTTGATCAAGCTTCTCTAGATACCCTTAAACAGCAATTCCCAGATGTATATGCAAATGCAAAAGTAGGGGATTTTTTGTTAAGATACACAACAAGATTGATTATTTATGATTATAATGCAGATGTAATGGTTAATGCAGTTAATTTGGGTTGATTATTTCTTTTAAACTAGAATATTATTTTACTTTAACCGCAGTCCCATATGCAAACATTTCAGAAGCCCCTTGCATTATCATTGACGTTGTAAATCTAACACCAATGATTGCATCAGCCTTTAAATCGATACCCTCATTAACCATCCGGTTATATGCTTCATCTCTTGCACTTGTGGCCATGTCCGTATAACTCTTTATTTCTCCACCAACAATATTCTTAAATCCTGCTCCAATATCCCTTCCAATATTTCTCGCTCTTACTGTGTTGCCTTTGACAACTCCAAGAACTTCTACAATCCTTTTTCCAGGCACTTCATTCCCGGTTGTAATAATTATATCTGCCATTTTATTTTTTCCCTCCTTTTGCTTTTATTTTTTCAATCTCATCTTCTTTTTTATTAAAAAGGATGAAGATTCCAACTATAAAAATGGGGATTCCATAAATTAATATCTCGAACTCTTTAGAAACACTAATTACTATTAAAAATAATCCCAATAGCATTGCAAGCGTTCCTGTTATTGTTCTGCTTAATGTATTCATCTCAATCAAACCATTTAGACGATTTATCCTGAAGTATGAA
>Ga0187833_10003353_pt1 | contig 16294 bp, 15 predicted proteins | sample ETNtaG_37_FD_167968 | JGI IMG/M metagenome (GOLD analysis project Ga0187833, IMG submission 167968) | Marine microbial and viral communities from oxygen minimum zone, Eastern Pacific Ocean - ETNP2014_SV_400_PacBio MetaG (Illumina Assembly) | ecosystem: Environmental > Aquatic > Marine > Hypoxic...
GCTGGTATTTCTTCACTTCCGTACCAACAGGTAACGTCTATCGATTCGATGAAAAGATGGTGGCTGAGGTAATCCGCTGTTTCTTGCTGACGCTATGGAACGTCTATTCTTTCTTTGTCACCTACGCCAATATAGACCAGTTCACTCCGGCCTCGAAAGATGTTTTAGTAGAACCATCGGAACTTGACCGTTGGATTATCTCCGAGCTTAATCAACTTATAGTTGATGTCGATGCCGGACTGGATGGTTATAACCCGACGGAGGCAGGCAGAAAGATAGAAGGCTTTGTTGATGAGCTGTCCAATTGGTATGTGCGCCGCAGCCGGAGGCGCTTCTGGAAAAGTGAGAATGACTCCGATAAACTGGCGGCATATACTACACTGTATCAGTGCCTGATTACTCTTACCAAACTGCTGGCACCGTTTACTCCGTTCTTGGCTGAGGAGTTATATCAGAATCTGGTCCGTTCGGCATTGCAGGAAGCCCCGGAGAGCGTCCACTTGGCCGACTTTCCGGTGGCTGATGAGAGTAAGATTGACCAGCAGTTGGCTGAAGCCAATCGGCTGGCAATGAAGGTATCCAGTCTGGGTCGGGCTGCCCGGAGTCAAGCTGGGATTAAAGTGCGCCAGCCGTTATCCTGTCTTTTTGTTGAAGTTAGTTCAGAGCGGAAAAGTTTTCTCAAGCGCTTGGAATCACAAGTGCTGGAAGAAGTCAATACGAAGACACTGGAACTCATAGACGATTCAAAGCTGGTGTTAGAAAGACTTAAGGGATGCCAAATAGCAGAAGATGCGGGACTTACCGTAGTGTTGGATACTGAGATTTCTCCTGAGCTTCAGGCTGAAGGGATGGCGCGGGAGGTGGTGCACCGAGTACAGATGATGCGTCGCTCAAATGGATTTGATATCGCCGACCATATTGATACCTACTATCAGGGTGACGAGCATATTGAGCAGGTGATGGTGGAGTCAACCACTGCCGACTATATAAAACAAGAAACACTATCCCGGCAGCTTGTTAAAGGAGTTCCTGAACAGGGCGTCTTTACCGAGAGCTACAAGCTAGGCGGGCACGAGATATTGCTGGGAGTGAAGAGACTAGATTAACTTAAGATGGTGGCGGTCTTTCAATAAGGATAGCATGAGTAGTACTCTCAGCCTCACCTCGCCAGAAGGTTATTGCTACCTCCTGTCCCACTTGGCCAGAGTGTATGGCTCTTAGTAGTTCACTAACCTCAGCTATCTCCTGGCCTTTGAATTTGGTAATAACATCACCCGATTTTAATCCGGCTTTGTCAGCTGGGCTGGCTGAAGCCATATTTACAATCACGGCTCCTTTATTTACTGCCAGGTTATATCTACCGGCGTTATCAACAGTGACCCCCAGCCAGGGACGAACTACATACCCGGTTGTAACCAGTCCATTGACAATCGGCATAGCTTCGTTAGCGCTTATGGCGTAGCCCACACCCTCTATCTCCACCTGAGCACGCTTGACACTATTGATGCCAATAACCTCTCCCGTCATATTTACTAACGGGCCACCACTATTACCCGGGTTGATAGCGGCATCAGTTTGAACGAGGTCATACAGGGTTTGTCCCGGGGATACCTCCAGGTGAACTCCAAGAGAGCTGACAATCCCCGTTGTGGCACTTGTCCCCAGGCCCAGTGAATTACCGATAGCTACTACCCAATCACCAACTCTTAGTTCAAGAGAATCTCCCACGGTAGCTGCCGATAGGTCTTCAGCATCAATTTTGAGCACAGCTAAATCTGTTAACCAGTCGGTAGCTACTGTGTTTATATCCACCGGGAAGGTCCTGCCATCGTCCAGGGCTACAATGATACTCTCGGCCCCTTCTACAACGTGGTTATTGGTGATAATAATGCCATCTTCACTTATAATCCATCCCGAGCCGGCACCTTCCCGGGTGAACGGTCTATTGAACATATCAAAGGTTATAACTTGGGTGTTAATGGCTACTACCGAGGGCTTAACCTTGGCTACCACATTGGCAACACTAGGTAGTACCGAGGCTTGATTATCGGCAGGTGGTATTGACCACCCAGAGTCAATAGGGGTTGTGTTGGTGGCAGCAATCGTGATAGGTGGGTTTGATGGCGATAAGGAAATGTCAATATCTACGTCAGGAAGTAGACCACAGCCGGAGCCTAGCGACAGAGGTAAAATTAGAATAATGGAGGTAACTAAATATTTTCTCTTTACTCTTTTCATTGTTGATTTTATTTTAGCACATTAAAAGAATGTTAAGAAATGATCAACGGGAGGTTGTTTGACAACCCCATCTCCCCGGTGTCCCCCTTCCCCTTGATAATGGTCTTGTATCAAAAGTCATTCTGAGGAAGGATGACAAAGAATCTCGAGGTGGGGGGTTAGTGTTATTCAGGTAGACCTCACCACCCCGAGACCCTTCACGGAGTTTACACTGAGCGCAGCGAATGTGTTCAGGGTGACATACAGGAAGCTACCTTTAGGGCAAAGCCTTTGATAAGAGGGAAGGAGGATTTTATAAATGATATTCCCAGTATGGCTGCTACTTAAATGGCACACATAAGCATTCTTCAATGGTTTTATCGCGAATAAGTGTGTCTAAACCAAATTGAGTAGCACTGTGACCGACAACTAATACCGTCTTGTCTCGATACTTTTCTTTTAATTCCTTACAGAAGTCACCAACCCTTACCATTGCTTGTTGATAACTTTCCCCATTGGGAAAAGCTTCTTTTATTCTTGCTTTCTCCATGTGACCCATAATCTCACTTAGGTTACCATGGAAATCGCCATAATCTAGCTCTCTTAGTTTTTTGTCTACGAGTGTGGGATATTTTTTCTCAAAAGTTATTTTAACAGTATCAACGGCTCTTTTTAAATCAGAGCAGTAAATCAAGTCTATTCTTATATCCTTGAATGTCTCTCCTAACCCTTTAGCTTGCTGGATACCAAAGTCCAGATAGTTCAACATCTTTCCAGCCAGAGGTTATTTCTGCTTAGTTATCTTTACTTGTTGCGTGGACTGCAAAGTATATTTTCACATAATTTGTTCCGATTGGAAGATATTCCGCATTTAGAAACAATAAAGGGTTGGGTTTAGCCCCAGCTCCTTATTTCAGTATACTAATATATACTTTCATGTCCCGGGCACGGTAGGTAAGGAAGCCAGTGCCTCCTTTACTTTTTCCTCTGGATATTCATAATCTGCCAGTTTGCCCGAGAGGTAGGACTCATAAGCAGCCATATCGAAGTGACCGTGTCCGCTGTGAGCCAGCAGGATAACCTTTGACTCGCCAGATTCCTTGCATTTAAGAGCTTCGTCAATAGTTGCCCGAATGGCATGATTGGTTTCCGGAGCGCTGATAATACCCTCGGTGCGGGCAAAAGTAACACCGGCTCCAAAGGTAGCCACTTGGGGTACTGCCACGGCTTCCACCAGTCCCAATTTGTGCAGGTGGCAGATGATGGGTGCCATACCGTGGTAACGGAGACCGCCGGCGTGGACTGGCGGTGGTATGAATTCATGCCCTAAGGTGAACATCTTGAGCAGGGGTGTCATTCCGGCTACGTCTCCGAAGTCATAAGTATACAGTCCCTTAGTAAGGGTGGGGCAACTCTCAGGCTCGACATTGACAATGCGCAGGTCAGGTTTCTTACCTGTAATCTTATCTTTGATAAACGGCAGGAACATGCCGGCAAAGTTAGAGCCGCCGCCGATACAGCCGACGATAATGTCAGGGTAACAGTCAGCCATCTCCATCTGCTTCATGGCTTCCTGCCCGATGATAGTCTGGTGTAGCAGGACGTGATTGAGTACGCTGCCCAGGGAGTAGTGAGTATCTTCACGAGTAGCAGCATCCTCAACGGCTTCACTGATAGCCGCCCCGAGGCTGCCGGGGGAGTCGGGGTCTTTAGCCAGCATGTTACGCCCGGCATTAGTATCAGAGCTTGGGCTGGGCACACATTGAGCTCCCCAGGTCTCCATCATGATGCGACGGTAGGGCTTCTGGTGGTAGCTTATCTTGACCATGTAGACCTTTAGCTCTATTCCGAAGAGCATGCATCCAAAAGCGAGGGAGCTGCCCCACTGCCCGGCACCGGTTTCGGTGGCGATACGTTTAATGCCTTCTTCTTTGTTGTAGTATGCTTGTGCGACAGCGGTGTTAGGCTTGTGACTACCGGGTTGGCTGGTACCTTCATACTTGTAGAAAATCTTGGCCGGCGTATCCAGAGCTTTCTCCAGCCGATAGGCACGATGCAAGGTGGTAGGTCTCCAAGTACGATAGATTTCCTGAACTTCATCAGGTATTTCAATATAGTTCTCCGGGCTGAACTCCTGCATGATTAAGCCCATAGGAAAGAGAGGCGCCAAGTCGTCAGGGGTTACCGGCTGCCCTGTGCCTGGATGCAATACTGCCGGCAATGGCTCGGGTAAATCGGGCAGGACATTATACCAGTGAGTTGGCATATCCTTTTGGTCAAGAAAGTACATTGCTCTATCCATTTTTCCTCCTTCTATCTGTCAACTAGAGACATTACCTGATAAATATATATTGTGTTCTGAGGTTTGTCAACGAAGTGGACTCTTGTTAGCTCGGCAGATAACTAACTTACAATGATGTCGTCCAGGCGGCGCTTGGGAACATGGTGCACGCTGTCACTATCACGCCAGTAGTCAAAAGATTGACCGGGTTCCAGAGTCTCGAGGGCTACTTTTTCTCCAGGCTCACCAAGTGCCAGCACCAATATTGGATCGTACTGCTCCGGTATATTAAGGTTATTTCGGAGAACTTCCCGTTTAGCTGAGCCGAACATGCAGCCACCCAGCCCCTTTTCCGCAGCTCCGAGAAGAATACTCTGAGCAGCTATGCCTTGGTCACAGCTGGTAGACTGAGCTATCTCTTTGTCGAGCAGGATTATGATATAAGCCGAGGGCCGCTCACCTTCAGCCGGTCCGGACCAGTCTCTGAGGGCACTAGCCCAGCTAAGGGTCTGAAAAATCAAGGCATTCTTTTCAGGGTCGCAGGAAAGGATGTATTTTAGTGGCTGCCGATTGCCGCCAGATGCGGAACACCTGGCCAGGTCAATAAGCTCTTTCAGAGTCTCCTCTGCTATGGTAACGTCCTGGTGAAATCGCCGATAGCTCCTGTTCTGTAGTATCAGGTCTCTAATCATTTATACCTCCTTCGTATTAGTAATATCCATTATCATTCTCAGCCCCTTTATCCCCTTCAGGGTGAACCCCTCTCCTTCAACCGTGTCGTACGAGAGGCAGACTTCCTGATGTCCCCTCCGGCTGACTTGATGGGAACATAGGGATAGTATAATATATCCTGGCTTTTTCATCAAAGGAAATTGACGCCCCGAGTTTGAAGGGTAACTTTAATCTAAGGGAGTTATGGACAAGTATGAATACATTTACATTATGGTAGTATGTAGTATATAGTATATTTATAGTTGTTACTTCCTTAGTATATCTGAAAAGTGTGTCTGAAATCCGCGGGGTGGTGAACGGTGCTGAAGAAGAAAAGGTTTTTCATTGGGGGAGCTATTATATTCCTTGCTATAGGTTATCTGGGCTTTATGGGCTTTCAGAGTTCAGCAACTTATTACTATACGGTCAGTGAGCTGCTGGAGCAGAAAAGCTCAATCTATGACAAGAGTATGCGGGTGAACGGGCAGGTTATCCCCGGCTCTATCGAGCAGGAGCCGGGTAGCTTTACGCTGAGGTTCACCATTATTGATACCGAGGGGGAGGAGCATCTGCCAGTAGTTTACCAAGGGGTTGTTCCTGATACCTTCAAGATTGACAATGAAGTCGTCGTTGAAGGCTATCTTAATGCAGACGGTGCTTTCCAGGCACACACTCTGATGACGAAGTGCCCTTCCAGATATGTTCCCGAAGAATAGGACTTGATTTGGCAAGTAACTTATGGCAGATATAGGCTATATTGCTCTGCTTCTGGCGCTGGTGGCATCAATTTACTCAGCTATTGCCTTCGTACTTGGGGAGAAGGGAAGATATCAGGCACTGATTGAAAGTGCTCGGAATAGCCTCTTGGCCGTCTACGGGCTGGTTTCTCTATCTATGGCAGCTCTAGTCTATGCCCTGGTCACTCATAATTTCCAGATAGAATATGTCGCCTCATACACCAGCCGTGACCTGTCGTTGCCTTACCTTCTAAGTGCTTTATGGGCGGGTAACAATGGTTCTCTGCTCTTCTGGGCGTGGCTCCTCTCTCTATTTGCGGCTGTAATGATACTGCAGAAGCGAGACGTTGCTAAAGAGTTAGTACCTTATGCCGCCGCAATTATCATGGCCACCCAGGCTTTCTTCCTCATTACATTGCTCTGGTTATCAAACCCTTTCCAGCAACTCTCTTTCATTCCGGCCGATGGGAGGGGACTTAACCCCCTGTTAGAAAATCCGGGAATGATAATTCACCCGCCATTCTTACTGGCGGGTTACGTTGGCTTCACGATCCCATTTGCTTTCGCTATAGCTGCCCTGCTGATGAGAAGACTTGGTGATGAGTGGATAATAACCATCAGGAGGTGGACGCTTCTGCCCTGGCTCTTCCTTGGGGTTGGGAACATTCTCGGCGCCTGGTGGGCTTATGTGGAGCTAGGTTGGGGAGGCTACTGGGCGTGGGACCCGGTGGAGAACGCCAGCTTTATGCCCTGGCTGGTGGCAACCGCCTTTTTGCACTCTATTATGATGCAAAGAAGGCGAGGAATACTCAAAGTTTGGAATTTGGCTCTGATAATACTAACCTTCACCCTGACAATATTTGGCACTTTCCTTACCCGGAGCGGGGTCATCGCCTCGGTGCATACTTTTGCCGAGTCCCCCTTGTTAGCTTACTTGTTCTTAGCCTTTATCGGAGTTATCTTCTTTGGGTCGCTGGGCTTACTCTACTATCGCAGTGAAGAGTTGAAGGGTGAGACAGAGATGGAGTCTCTTGTCTCTAAGGAGAGCACTTTCCTGCTGAACAATCTGCTCCTGGTTGGGGCTGCCTTCGCTACCTTCCTGGGAACGATTTTTCCCGTGATATCCGAAGCAGTACGCGGTGTCAAGATTAGTGTCGCGGCACCCTTCTTCAATCAGGTAAATGGTCCTATTTTCCTAGCTATTATTCTCCTCACCGGGATTTGTACCCTCATTGGTTGGCGGCGGACATCAGTCCGAAACCTTATTCGTAACTTCCTCTGGCCCCTGGTAGCGGCTCTAGTTCTGGGGATAGCCCTTGTCATCTCAGGAATAAGGGAGCGGTACGCCATTATCGCCTTCTTCTTCTGCAGCTTCGTATTCTTTACGATACTCTATGAATGGTTCCGAGGGACGAAAGCACGCCACCGCATGAGCGGCGAAAATTATCTGGCAGCTTTTTTCGCCTTGATTGGGGCTAACAGGCCTCGCTATGGCGGTTATATTGTGCACATTGCTATTATCCTCATTGCCCTCGGGGTCGTGGGCTCATCTTTCTACGATGCAGAGAAAGAAATTGCACTTATGCCAGAGGAGTCAATGACAATCAATAACTACACCCTCACTTATGATAACCTGGACTCCTATGAAACCGAGAGCAAGACAGTGGTTACGACTACTCTTTCTGTCTACAACCGGGGAAAATTAATCGGTAGATTAACCCCGGAGAAATACTTTCATCGGAGCTACGACCAGGCAGTGAGCGAGGTAGCCATCCGCTCCACTCTTGTTGAAGACCTGTATGTTATACTGGTTAATTGGGACGAAGATGGCACCACTGCCTTCAAGGTTATGGTTAACCCGCTGGTTAGCTGGATGTGGATTGGTGGAGGGGTCTTCTTTCTAGGAGGATTAGTTGCCTTCTGGCCTGAGCGGCCGAAGCTGCCTGCTCCAAAACAAACCGAAGCAAGAAAATAACGGAGGTAAGGATGAAGAAGATTTTCCTGGCTCTTACCCTCAGCTTTGTTTCCTTACCAGTCGCTCCGGTAATGGCTGATTCATCTGCAGTGGGCGATATCTCCGAAGAGCTGATCTGCCAGTGCGGCTGCACCCTGACGGTGAGTAACTGTACGCATATCGAATGCGGGTCGCGAGGCGCAATGACCGCCCTGATTGAACTGAAGTTGGCGAAGGGTCAATCGTCAGAACAGGTTATCCAATTTTTTGTCGACCAATACGGGGAACAAGTGCTGTCGTCACCTCCAAAGCGGGGTTTCAACCTGGTGGCTTGGCTTCTGCCTTTTGCTGCTATATTGGCCGGAGGGGGGGTAATCTCCATAGCACTAAAAAGGTGGGTTTGGCGAGGCCGGCAGTCTCCAATCATGGCTACGGCTGAGGCTGGCGAACAGGATGAGGAATATCAGCACCGGCTCGAAGAGGAGTTGGCAGAGTTTACGGGAAAGGGGTTCAGATGACCGTTTTTGTTGCCCTGGCTTTGACCGTGTTGGTTATTGCTTTCATCACCTATCCATTACTAAAGCAAGGGTTAAGTTCAGTTGATTCAGTTGAGGATGAGGAATTGCAGGAGTTACGTTCCGAGCGGGACACCACCTATTCTATGCTCAAGGAGTTGGAATTTGACTTTCAATCAGGCATTCTAACTGCGGAAGACTACCGGGACTTGGAAGTAAGGTACAAGAGTAAAGCTATTTCTATTCTCAGGAACCTGGATGATATAGGAAAAGGCTCCAACCTGGACGAGGGAATAGAAAAGCAGGTTCTGGAGCTGCGTCAGGGAAAAAGTAGCACTATAGATGAGGAAGTGGAGAAAGAGATTCTTGAGTTACGCCGGAGTAAAGGTTGGTTCTGCCCTCAGTGTGGGGCGAGGTGTCAAGGGGACGACCGTTTCTGTTCCCGCTGTGATACCAGTTTGGGTCAGGGATAGGGTGTTGGTTAAGCGTATTGTCTGGCTGGTGATATTTATCCTGAGCCTTCCGGCACCTGTCTTGGCGGCTGAACCGGGTAACGGCATAATCGAAGGTCGGGTAGTTAATGGAACCGTTGACGGTAGTAGTTTTGCTGCCCAGGATATTACCTTGAAAACCTATCAAAATGATACCGAGGTAGGCGTAACCACTACCAGAGCTGATACTGAGGGTCATTTTGTCTTTGATGGTTTGTCAACCGAATCAGACTATAGTTATCAAGTAGAGCTTAACTTCCAGGAGGCTGATTACCCCGGTGAACGGCTCAACTTTGATGAAGGAGAGATAACCAAATCTACCGAGGTCACTGTCTATGAGGCTACTACCAGTGATGAAGCAATCAAGTTAGTAATGGCACACACTATCATCTATGTTCGCCAAGGCAGTCTTGACGTAGTGGAGTTTTATCTTTTTGTCAACGAGTCTGACCGAACTTACATCGGGTTGACGAAGGTCACTGCCGAGGGAACGAGGGACACATTGAGGTTTTTCCTGCCTGAGAAGGCAACCGAACTGCAACTTGGCTATGGTCTGATGGAGTGCTGTATCCTTAGGAGCGAAGAGGGTTTTACTGATACTATGCCTGTTCTCCCTGGAAGCAGGGAGATAGTCTATGCCTATAAGCTTGACTACAATTCAGGGGTACATAACTTTTCTAAAAAAGTAAATTATCCCATAAATAGCTTCAACCTCCTGGTTCAGGGTGAAGCTATTCAGGTTAGTAGCGACCAGTTAATCCGAGAAGAACCGGCGGTTATCGAAGAGACTTTCTTTAATCGTATTTCGGGCAGCGATTTTACCCCTGGTAACACTCTGACGGCGCAGCTTTCCGGTCTGCCCCAGACTAATAATCAGGGGGCTGCTATCTGGGTAGTCCTGACGCTGATAGTGCTCGGGGCCGCTTCCGGTTTTGTCTATCTGGCGAGAAAAGGCAAGCTTCAGTTGGTAAAGGCTCAAGTTAGTTTTCCACAAAGCCGACAAAAATTGCTCATCGATCTGGCTCAATTAGATGATGACTTTGCGGATGGTAAAATTCGCGAAGAGGACTACCGAAGATTGCGAGCCGAGAAGAAGGTACAGTTAGTCACACTAATGCAAAGACCAAAGGAAAACTGTGGACGGGAACAATGAGTGGAACTAATACTGCTCCACAAGCTCGGGCTGTCAGTGTCCAGGGGCTGACCAAGTCCTTTGGTAACTACCTGGCTTTAAGAGGGATAGACCTCGAAATAGAGCATGGGCAGTCCGTTGTCATCTTTGGTCCTAATGGGGCAGGGAAGACTACTTTAATCAAGGTTCTGTCTACCATCATGAGACCTTCTTCAGGGACAGTTTCGGTTGATGGACTGAATCTTAAGGACAATGCTGAGGAGATACGTCACCGCATTGGACTGGTTGCCCACCAGACTTTTCTTTACAATAATCTCACCGCTTACGAAAACCTGGAATTCTACAGCCGTCTTTATGATGTGTCTGAACGCAAGCAGCGAATTCACGAGGTAGCAGCAATGGTGAGAATGACCTCTCGTCTTCATGATCGCGTCGGCACTCTTTCCCGGGGTACGCAGCAACGGTTAGCTATCGCCCGAGTCCTGCTTCATAAGCCAGTTATAATGCTGCTGGATGAGCCGGAAACGGGATTAGACCAGCATGCTATGTCCATGCTCTGGAAGGCATTGAAGGCAGAAGGGAAGGAAAAACGCACTATTATCCTTACTACCCATAACCTGGAACGAGGGCTCGAACTCGGCGAACGTCTACTGATTCTAGACAAGGGGAAGATTGTCTATGAGGGGTCAAGACAAGCCTTAGACCTGGCTGGTTTGGAGGAGGCCTACGAGCACAGCACGAGGGGTTAGAAGATGAATTTCTGGCGCAAGGTCATTGCCATAACCTGGAAGGACGTTCTCTCTGAGATGCGAACTAGGGAGATTATCTTTTCAGTGCTGATTTTCACTCTTTTGGTGATAGTAATTTTCAATTTTGCCTTCGGAGCAAGTCAGCAACTGATGGTGTTGGTAGCGCCAGGTATCCTCTGGGTGACTTTTGCCTTTGCCGGAGTGTTGAGTCTCAACCGCTCCTTTATCCCGGAGAAAGAAGAAAGTTGCCTTGAAGGATTAATGGTATGCCCCATAAGCCGAGAAGTTATCTATGTTGGTAAGATGCTGGGAAGTTTGCTTTTTATGCTGATTATCGAAGCAATAGCGCTGCCTATCTTCGCTGTCCTTTTCAATCTGCCGGTTCTTTCACTCCAGCTCGTTACCATCACAGTTTTCACTACAATAGGATTTGTCGCTGTCGGCACCTTGTTTTCAGCCCTAGCGGTTAACACTAAGGCGCGGGAAATGGTGCTGCCTATTCTCTTTTTTCCCATTGTTGTCCCCATTATTATTGGTGCAGTTGAGGCTTCAAGTTTGGCACTTTCCGGTAAACCCTGGGGCGACTTATCCCCATGGCTTCAGATAATAGGGGCTTTCGACGCTATTTTCCTGGTAGTATCGTTTCTAATCTTTACGTTCGTTATTGAAGAATAGGAAGTAATAAAGGAGAAAGGATTATGAAGAGGAATATCCAGCTCTGGCTGAGTCTGGTGCTGATGCTGGTTGCTCTGTATCTTGTCTTTGTCTATGTCCCTACCGAGAAGGAAATGGGAATTGTGCAAAGAATCTTCTACCTTATGGTCCCTACGGCCTGGCTGGCTTTACTGTCTTTCCTGGTTGTCTTTATTGGTAGCACTCTCTATCTGGTAAAAAGGGGGCTCAAGTGGGATATTCTTGCTCACTCCTCGGCTGAGGTGGGCATTGTCTTTACCACCTTAGCTCTCATCGTAGGCTCCCTCTGGGCAAAGCCCATTTGGGGAGTGTGGTGGACCTGGGAGGAACCCCGTTTAACCTCTACCCTGGTTCTCTGGTTCATTTACTTTGCCTATTTCATGGTGCGCTCTTTTGCCTCTGAGGAGTTCCGAGGCGCCAGGTTTGCCGCCGTGGTGGGTATTATAGGCTTCGTCGATATCCCTATTATCGCGCTGGCAACCACCCTGTGGCGGGGGATACACCCCCCCCCATTAATTTTCCAGGGCGGGCTAGCCCCTTCTATGCTTTTAACCGTCCTGGTCAGCGTAGCTGCCTTCACAGCTTTATATTTTCTTCTTTTGTTTCAAGTGATTTCAATGAAAAATGATGTAACCGAGGTAAGAAAACTGAAGGAACTGCGTGGTTAAGCCCACAATCCAATTAAAGGAGAGATAAGAAATGGAGAACTTCGGCTATCTGTTGGCTGCTTTCAGCATGGCTTGGGCACTAGTTTTCGGTTACGTGCTTCTATTGCTTAACAGACAGAAAAGATTACAGCAGGAAATCAATTCACTAAAAGAGGTACTTAAGGAAAAAGCTTCTTAAAAACTAATTTGCCCCGTATTTCGCAGGTAACTGCCCTAGTGCTTACGATACACGAAGACGAAGGTTATTTTCGGGAAGCGTTAAGGTTTGGGGCTTTAGGGTACATCCCTAAGAAAGCAGCCGAAAGCGAACTTATTTCAGCCATCAGAGCAGTCCATCGCGGAGAACTTCTTCTCTGCCCTTCTCTTACCAAAGACTTGGTGAAAGAATTGATCTATGGAACTGTCTTTGACAAAGATGTAGAAGTTAAACCTGTATGGCCGAGTCGAGCTTGTCCGCTATGCCCTCCAGCGGGGCTTGCTGACTGACGAGAAGTCGAGAGCCTCTGATAGTTGTCTTTATCTAACCAATTCAGCGACCGCTTCTCTAATGCTCTCATCTATTCGCTTTCCCTCTTCGTTGGCCATACTTGGCAGTTTCTCAAGGATATTTGGTGAAAGGTTATAGTTATCATTTGAAGCATCTTGGGAATTGTTATCGCCTTGGGACTAACCTGTTCCTTATTTGTGTTTTTTCTAATCTTCAGGCCCAAGCTACTAATATTATACTACAAAGTATTATATCACAAACGTAAATATCCTCAGGTACACTTTATGAGTGAAACAGGTGCACCTTTTTTGTCCACGAGCTTCACGCGCAGTATAGCCCGGTAAGATTAAATATTCGGGACAGCATATCTTCGCAGATATAAAGGAGAGATTAGGTAGTTCCTTTCTCAAAATTAGTAAACCAAAGCCGCTGCAGTTGCTTCATGGCAACCACCCGGTAAAGGTGCTTCATCTTAATTCTTCCTTTTCACAACCTGGTAAATTAGTCGGTTCTCTGAATTCCAGCAACTAAAGACCTGAGAAACAAGTTCGAGCTAGTTGCGAAATGGTTATCAAAAGAATTACAATCTGTTAAACCAAGGTGAGAGGTGCGAAATGGGAGATATTACTGTAGCAATTTTAAGCCCGGGTGATATGGGGCACGCTGTAGGACATGTGTTGGTTGAGCACGGTTTGATGGTGAAGACTTGTCTTGAGGGGCGCAGCCGGCGAACTCAGGAGCTGGCGAAGAAGGCAGGAATTGAGTCCGTGCCCAATTACGAGCAGCTTGTCTGTGATGCGGATATCATCCTGTCGATTCTTAAACCCTCTGAAGCCCTGAATGCCGCCACCACGGTGGCGGGAGCTTTAGGGTCCGTCGGTGAGCGGATTGTCTATGTGGACTGCAATGCCATCGCCCCGAACACGGTTAAGAAGATAGCTGAAATTATTACCGGTGCTGGCAGTCGTTTTGTCGACGCTGGGATTATTGGTGCCCCGCCAGCCAGGGGGAGTAATACCAGACTTTACGCCTCGGGGCCGGATATTGGAGAGTTTGAGGTACTGTGCCAATATGGTCTGGATATCAAGGCGGCCGGCACTGAGGTCGGCCAGGCTTCTGGTTTCAAGATGGTCTACGCTGCCCTGACCAAGGGTTCCTCTGCTATCAGCATCGAGCTGCTGGTTGCTGCCTTCAGGATGGGACTTTACCGGCCGCTGGTGGAAGAGTTACAGCGAAGTCAGCGAGAACGGTATGCCTCCATCGAGCGGAGTCTTCCTGTCATGCCGAGTAAGTCACGGCGCTGGGTTGGTGAGATGGAGGAGATTGCCAAGACCTTTGAGGATGTTGGCTTGACACCGCGGATTTTCCAGGGGGCGGCGGATATCTACCGCTTTGTCGGGGAGACGGCACTGGCTGATGAAACACCGGAACATATTGACCGGGACCGGACATTGGCACAACTGATAGAGACGCTGGCGACAGAGGGGAAATGAAAGAAAAACTAGCAAGCACCTCTTAATTCTTGTGAGCTCAAATACATACAAATTGCGCCACAAGCTGCCACATTCAGCGATTCCGCTTTTTCCCGGATAGTGGGAATTCGCAAGCGAAAATCAGCCGCCTCCAGTAGCTCTTCCGAAAGGCCGACCGCTTCGTTGCCCAGCGCCAGCAGGAGTCTCTCTTGGCGACAAAGAATTGATGGCTCGGCTACGCCATTAAGCTCAGCCGCTACCAGGGAATAGCCATCTTTTTTCAACGCTTCGGTAAGCTCAAGATAGTGCCCGGTTCTTCTCAACCATACGGATAATACCGTACCCGTAGTTGCTTGAACGCATTTCGGTGACAGCGGGTCAGCGCAGTTTTCTGTCATAATGACTCCGGAAAAATCGAAGGCAGCGGCACTACGGATAAGGGCACCAACATTCCCGGGGTCCTGAATATCTTCTAGCAGTAAAATTTTGTCGCCAATGTCCTCAGGCAGAGAGCCGGAGCCAATATCTACTGGCAGATTGACGACGGCCATAATTCCTTGAGGTGTCCGGGTAAGGCAGATAGAGCGACATTGACTCTCAGTGATCAGGTGCACGTTATAATTACGGTAAACAGGCAGCGGTTCTTCCAAGGCTAGGATTTCAATTATTTCAGCCGGGTGACTGCTGACTATCTGCCGGATGGCTCTATCCCCTTCCACCAGAAACGCCCCGGCCTCAAGCCGCCCTTTTTTCGTGGCTAGTTTTTTGTACCACTTTAATGGTTTTATTTCGTCCCTCCGAATATGGCAACAATCCCGTATTTGTACCTATGCACCTCAAAATCGTATGCGAAGACATGAATCACTCTGACGTCAGATTATATCATACCTATCATCGCAACAACCAAACGACTAGTTAATCTCAGAGTAATTTTTTGCTGAGTATGGAGCTGTGGCTCTTTGCACAACAAAATATCTTCTTGTTCTTATATAAGAATATGAAAAGGGCACCAGCTACCGCTATCAGCGATTTCTAGCGCCTTTTGTTTCATCTTATCGTCTCCAACTAGAAGGTGGAGATAGTTAGGGTGTATTCACAGTTGAGTTTGAGCTTAGTCCTTAGTTCTTATTAATATACAGAATACCCAAATGCCAAGAACTGCACCACAAATATAGGATGCAATTACAAGGAAGAATGATATTGGAGTAACTGTCTTAATTTGAAGGAGAGAGGGAGGTTATGAGGGAGGGGCTTCTCCCCTCTAGCTCTCTTCTATTTATACCTCTTCACTTCAAACCTATAGAGCTTTACTGGTTCATCTGGGGCGATGCCTGCTTTCTGGCGGCAGATATCAATCTGATAGTCGACACTATCTACTCCTTTAAGGTCGGGCAGGAGTAAGCCTCGCCTGAACCCTGCCTCCACGATAACCCCATACTGTTTAGGGTCTAGCTCGCCCTGGCTCTTGACAGGCTCAGGTGATGTAAGGAGGTCCACGTTGTAGTCAAGGTCTTTCAACTCATGAGGGGTAACCGGTGGGAAGCGGGGGTCTCTGGTGGCTGAATTGATAGCATTAGCGATAGTTTCCATAGCCACATTCCTCTCAGCCGGCTCAAAGGTACCGATGCAGCCTCGTAGCTCACCAAACTTGTGGATGGAAACAAAGACCCCGGCCATCTCCTTCATCTCAGGGGAAAGCTCTTTTGGCTCAAGGGTTTTCCCTTCCGTAACATAGGTCTCAACAGTCTCCCTGGCTAATTTCACCAGAGGGGACATCCCCGTTATGACGATGCCGGCATAACCCACCACGCTTGAATAATCGCCGGTGCTATCACCGCTGGTCTGGTATCTTACTAGTTCTGCCCCGGTGGCGCCTAATTCTTTGGCGGCAGAGATAAGACTGACTGCCGGAGCATAGCCACACATTGATATGTTTAATTCCTGAACTCGTCTTAATAGCTCATCCTCATTCAAATCCAGTATGGCTTCTATAGCTTGAGTATCCTTCCCGCGAGCCGATTCCTGTGGCTCATAATGGGTCATATCACTCGAGGCTATGATTACCACCTTTTTACTTGATTCTCGAATAGCTCTCGCTATCTCATGGCCGATTTCCTTATAAATGGCACCGCTGGCGGGGGCAAGGATGATGGGCACTATTTTAATATCCGGCTTGAAATATTGTAA
>Ga0187833_10003356_pt1 | contig 16289 bp, 21 predicted proteins | sample ETNtaG_37_FD_167968 | JGI IMG/M metagenome (GOLD analysis project Ga0187833, IMG submission 167968) | Marine microbial and viral communities from oxygen minimum zone, Eastern Pacific Ocean - ETNP2014_SV_400_PacBio MetaG (Illumina Assembly) | ecosystem: Environmental > Aquatic > Marine > Hypoxic...
TCATATTAATTTTGTTCAACTGATTTCTCATTTCATCTACAGCAGATTGATCGGCGCCAATTTTATCTCCCTTGCCTTTAAATAGAGATGCGCCATAGGCAGCTCTTTCCGTAGCAAGCATGAATGGATCTAAATATTTTTTATCAATTACCATTGATATCCCCAACTCTTATGAAAGTTGGCGAACCGATTATATGTTTATTTTTCTTTAATTTGCGTAAACAATTAGCTAATCTTTTTTCTACAGTTTTATGAGTTATTATATTGATTGAGGCAGTACGTTTATTTTTGTCTGGGATTTGCATTAATTTTTCTATTGAAATCTTACTTTCACCCATATTCTTAGTAATACTCGATAAAACTCCAGGTTTATCTTTAACTTCAAATCTTAAATAACATGAATAAGAATAATTAGAATAATTAAATTGTTTGATTTTTTTACGCAATTTATATGGGGTAATAAAAGGATATTTTATATTTCCTCTTAATATAGAATATAAATCTGACATTAAAGCTGAAGAAGTGGGTCCTGGACCGGCGCCCTTGCCCTGCATAATAGTTTGCCCAACTGGAGAACTGTTGATAATCGAAGCATTAAATACACCATTTATATTTCCAATATAAGAATTCATATCAACCAAACAAGGATGAACTCTTTCAAAAATATTTTTGTTTATTATTTCTGTAATACCTAATAATTTTATTCTATAACCTAATTTTTTTGCGTTGATGATATCTTTGTTTTCAATGTTATAAATTCCATCAACTAAAATATTGTTTCTTGAGATTAACGTATGAAAACATAAAGAGGACAATATTCTAATCTTAGAATCTACGTCATCTCCATTTAAATCAGATTTTGGGTTAGTCTCAGCATATCCAAATTTTTTTGCCTCTTTTAATATTTCATTAAAATTTTTTCCAGTTTGTTCCATCCTGGATAAAATATAGTTAGAAGTACCGTTTAAAATTCCTACTAATTTAGATATTTTGTTTGAAATTAGTCCTTCTTTAATACATCTAATTATTGGAATTCCTGACGCAACTGAAGCCTCGTATTCAAAATTAACTTTATTTTTCTCAGCCAAATATGAAATATAATTGCCATGCTTTGCTATCAATGCTTTATTAGCAGTAATTACGTGTTTTTTATTCTTAAGAGCAGAAATAACAATTTTTTTTGCCAAACCATCTGGTCCGCCAATTAACTCAACAACAATATCAACATTGGGATTATTCGCAATATTTAAGGGATTATGAATCCATTGTTTGTTTTTGAATTTAAATGGTCTTTTTTTATTTTTATTTTTCGCAGAAACATATAATAAATTTAAATTTTTCCCTGTTTTAAGCAAAATATCATTTCTTTTCTTTACAATTTCATTGCAAAAATAACTTCCAATATTTCCTAAGCCAACTACAGCTATATTAATTTTTTTCTTCATAATATTAATCCGGAATATTATTTATATCTGGATAATTTTTAGATTTATTATTATTTAATAACAAATTTACATATTCTTCGAAAGAATATTCTTTAGAAGAATTTATTTCATTATGCGAAATATTGTTGCTAGTAACATTGATTTCTTTTTCATTAAATGAGCAATTAATAACAAAGATAAAAATAAAAATTATGAAATAATTTCTCATTTAAAACCCATCTGTTCGTTAAAACCGCACAATAAATTCATATTTTGTATTGCTTGTCCCGAACCACCTTTTATTAAATTATCAATTGCACTTAAGATTATCGCTTTATTTTTCATTCTATCATTACAGACAGATATTTTACAAAAATTGGTATGCATTATATCTCCAGTTCCAATAGGGATATTAAATTTTGAGAATTTTATAAAATGTTTATTTTTATAGTATTTTTTTAAACATTTATAAATTTTCCTTGCGGTTATATTTTTGTTCAAGTTTACATAAATAGTAGAAAGAATGCCTCTAAACATAGGAGATAAATGGGGTGTAAACTGAACTTCAATTTTATTTTTAGATATTTTTTTTAACTGTTGGTCGATTTCAGCTAAATGTCTATGCGAGGAAACGCCATAGGCTGAGATTGACTCGTAAATATTTTTAAATTTAAATTTTTTAAATAAATTTTTACCGGCTCCTGAGTATCCGGATTTCGAATCTATTATTATATTATTGGTATTTATAAGTCTCTTTTTGATAATAGGAACTAAAGGAAGTTGGATTGAAGTAGAATAGCAACCCGGACAAGCTATAATTTTAAATTTGTCTAATTTTATATCTATCAATTCAGGAATTGAATAAATAGAATGTTTAATTAAATTTTTAGATTTATGAGTTATATTGTACCATTTTTTATAATTCTTGGGATTTTCTAATCTAAAATCTGCTGATAAATCAATTAATTTATTTTTTGAAGATAATTTTTTAGAAATTTTTTGTGCTTCACCATTTGGGAGTGCAGTAAATAGTATATCTATATTGTCAAAATTTATGCTGTTTAAACTAGTGATTTTAGGTAATGATTTTTTTTTTAACGAAGAGTCAAATTTATACATTGACTTACCAATAGAACTTTGAGCACAAATATATTTTATTTTAACTTTTGGATGTTTTATAAGAAGCTTAATAAGTTCTAAGCCTAAGTATCCAGTTGCGCCAATAACAGATACATTTATATATTTGCTCATCTTTTGAATATAACAGTAAAATTAAATAGTTGGTAATATAAATATAATTACCTTTTAGAAAACTGAAAACTTCGCCTAGCTTTTTTATGACCGTATTTTTTTCTTTCCACAGATCTTGAATCTCTCGTGTTAAGTTTTTCTTTTTTGAGATCAGATTTTAATTCTGGTTCATATTTTAACAAAGCTCTTGAAATACCATGAATTATTGCTCCGGCTTGTCCGGATAAACCTCCACCTTTGACATGGCACCTAACATCAAAATCGGCAGATCTTTTTGTCACCTCAAGAGGTCGAGAAACTAGCGTCTGATGATTGGATCTTGTGAAATAATCGGGCATATTTTTACCATTTACATAAATTTTTCCAGTTCCTTTTTTTATCCAAATTCTAGCCACAGATTTTTTTCTGCGGCCAGTTGCGTACTTGCTCTCTTTAAAGTCTAGCTTAATTTTTTTTGGGATTTTATTTTCTAGATTTATATTGCTTTCCATTATTAGTTTCTAAGCAAGTTTTTTTTGTTCATTTGACCCAAGGATATTTCCTTGGGATTTTGTGATTCATGAGGATGTTTGTCTCCCCTGTAAATTTTTAATTTGGACATCTGTTTTTTTGCAAGAATACTTCCAGGTAACATTCTTCTAACAGCCAATTTCAATATTTCCTCAGGTTTTTTTGCACCTAATTTTACAGGAGTTGTTTCTTTAATTCCACCAGGATGACCCGTATGTTTAAAATATTTTTTATTTTTAAACTTATTTCCTGTAAATTTAATTTTTTCTACATTCTTAACTATTACAAAATCACCATGATCCATATGAGGTGTAAATGTAGATTTATTTTTTCCTCTTATAGTTTTGGATATAAATACTGCTAGTCTTCCAACTATTGCATCAGTGGCATCAATCAATAACCAATTATTATTAATATCCTTAGTTTTAACAAAGTCCGTCATAGAACTGGGATTAGTAACTTATATTTGTGGATAAAGTCAAATTTTTAATATAAATCATTATAAAGGATAAAAAAAATGGCCAAAGACACAAAAAACCCAGAAACAATAGCACTTCATGGAGGGGAATATAGAAGTGATCCAGCCACTACGGCAGTGGCTGTGCCAGTGTATAGAACTACTTCTTATCAATTTAAGGATACAGAAAATGCAGCTAATCTTTTTGCCTTAAAAGAGTTTGGAAACATCTATACGCGTATAATGAATCCAACCTGTGATGCATTGGAAAAAAGAGTTGCCGCATTTGAAGGAGGTCTTGCTGCGTTAGCAGTTAGCTCTGGACAATCTGCTTCAGCATTTTCCATACTAAATGTGGCACAAGCAGGAGATAATTTTATCAGCTCAACAGACCTTTATGGTGGAACTGTAAATTTGTTTACTCACACACTAAAAAAACAAGGGATAGAGGTGAGATATGCTGATCCTTTAGATCCAAAAAACTTTGAAAAACTAATCGATGACAAAACTAGAGCGATATACGCTGAAACACTTCCTAATCCATATTTGAGGCCCTTCCCTATCAAAGAAGTTTCCGATATCGGAAGAAAATATAACATACCTTTAATAGTGGATAACACGGCTGCACCTATCATTTGCAAACCATTTGAACATGGAGCTGCTGTAATTGTTAATTCATTAACAAAGTATATAGGGGGTCATGGCACTGTTATTGGTGGAATTATTGTTGATGGAGGAAATTTTGACTGGACAGCAGATCCAAAAAGACAACCTTTATACAATGAACCTGATCCAAGTTATGGTGGAGCTGTGTGGGGTAAAGTTGTTCCAGAATTAACTGGAGCAAATGTAGCTTTTGCAGTAAGGGCAAGAGTTGTATTACTTCGTGATTTAGGCTCATGTTTATCTCCGGATAACGCTTTTCAGCATATACAAGGTTTGGAAACTTTACCTTTAAGGTTTAAACAACATTGTTCTAATGCAGAAAAAGTTGTTAAATTTTTGCAAACACATAAAAATGTGGAAAAAGTTATTTATCCAACTCTTTATAAAGGAGAAGTAGCAGATAGAGCAAAAAAATATTTCAAGGGAGGAAATGGTGCTCTTGTTGGGATAGAAATAAAAGGTGGAGTTGAATCGGGTAAAAAATTCATAGACTCTCTTAAACTTCATTATCACGTAGCTAATATAGGAGATGTTAGAAGCTTAGCTATTCATCCAGCGTCTACGACACACAGTCAGTTAACAGAAAAGGAACTGTTGGCTGCTGGAGTGACTCCTGGTTATGTAAGATTGTCAGTGGGAATTGAGCATCCCGATGATATTATTGCGGATCTAGAGCAAGCTTTAGATGCTGCTGGAAGAACAAAATTAAAAGCTGTTACTTAATTCCAGAATTTTTAAAAACTAGAATTAGAGAAGTTGTAATTAAAATTATAGAACCTATTTGGTGCATAGAAGCCAAAATTATCTGTGCACCCGATAGAACAGTGAGTATTCCCAAAACAATTTGAAGAGATAGCGAAGCAAAGACTAATAAAATAGTTGTTCTCATATAAGTAAAATCTTTATTTTTAAATATTATTGTTGCAGTGATGATAAATATTAAAATTATTATATATGCTAAATTTCTATGAATAAACTGAACTAACGATGGTGTATTAAAAGAATTTAGGGAGAATAAATCTTTTAAATTAGAATCATCAGGGAAGTAACTTTTATTCATCAAAGGCCATGACTGATAGACTTGTCCAGCATCTAAACCAGACACAAAAGCACCAATTATAATTTGCAGAAAAATAAGACATATAAAAAATATTGGTAAATTGAAAGGCAATTTTCTATAGGAATTTAAATCTTGATAAGCTTTATATTTAAAATAATTCCAAAGTAATAAAACAAAAATAACAAAAGCCAAAGTTAAGTGTAAGGCTAAGCGATAGTGGCTTACTTCAGTTCGTTCAGACAAGCCGCTCTTAACCATATACCATCCTATTAAACCCTGAAAAAAAATAAGAAAAAATATTAAATAAAAAGATATTAAAGAACTTTTATTTAACGCTTTTTTAAAGGTGAAATAAATCAATGGTATAATATAAATCAAACCTACTAACCTACCCAACAATCTATGAATGTATTCCCACCAATAAATAATTTTAAATTGTTCCAGGGTCATTGATGGGTTTATTAATTTATATTCCGGTATTTTTTTATAAAGAAGGAAATATTTTTCCCAACCATCCAGCGAGATAGGGGGAAAAATACCTGTAAACAAATTCCATTTGGTTATTGATAAACCAGAATCTGTAAGCCTAGTTAGCCCGCCAACAATAATTATTAATGATACCAAAAAAGTTATTAATAACAACCAAAGTGAAATAAATTTATTATTTTGATTTTTATTTAAATGCATTTTTAAAGACTATATATTTATAAATATAAATAAATATAATTTAATCATTAAATGAAGAATTTAAAATTAAAATTAATAAGACGAAAAATAGATAAGTTAGACGATAAATTATTGAACTTAATAAAAACCAGAACGAATTTGGTAAATGGAGTGTTGAAACAAAAAAGATTTAAAAATCAGATAATTGATAAAGCAAGAGTGAAAGAAATTTTAACGTCAATAAAAAAGAAATCTATCTCAAGAAAAATAGATCCAAAAATTACTAAAAAAATTTGGAAAAATATAATACGAGCTTATATAGATTTTGAGAAAAGAAATTTTAAGAAAAAGTAATTATTTGCTATGTGGGGGTAATTTTTTCTCAATAAAAATTTCGTGTTTACGTGTAGCTGGGTTATATTTTTTAACTTTTAGTTTAATTTTTGCTTTTTCACCCGCTGACGGTTTTTTAACATAATAAAAATAGGGACTATTTGGTTTCGATTCAGGAACTAACCTAACTTTTATGGAAGACTTTTTAGCCATTTTTTAATTCTTTAAGTTCGTCTATTATTTTGGATATTTTTTTTATCTTGTCTTTAATTTTCTCTTTCTTAAGAGATTGGTTAGTTACACTATATTTGGTTGTATCGTCAAGTGTCAATGATTTTGGATTATTTAACATTGCTTTAACCCCCTTAATTGTCATGCCCTTCTCTTTTAAAAGGAACTTGATTAATTTGATCATATGAATTTCCTTATTGCTATAATATCTTCTTTTACCAGATAAAATTTTTGGTTTAATTTGACGAAATTCCTTTTCCCAAAACCTAATTGTATGAGTAGATAAAGTTCCCTTTTTTTTATTAATTAATCCAACTATTTTAGCAACTTCGCTGATAGTTTTGTATGCCTCTGATTCTTTTTCCATGAATTAACTTCTTTGATTTATTCTATCTTTAAATAATTTAGAAGCCTTAAATGTAATAACTTTTCTTGCGGATATAATTTTTTTTTGTTTAGTTTTTGGATTACGGCCTATTCGCTCATTTTTACTTCTTTTTTGAAAAGTTCCAAATGATGTAATTTTAACTTTTTCATGTTCTTTAAAGCCCGATATTATTATGTAAAAAATATCATTTACTATGTTTTCAGAAATAATTTTTGAAAAACCAATATTTTGATGAATTATATTTGCTAATACATTTCTATTTAAATTTTTTTTAAACATAAATTGTAATATTATAATGTTTAATTACTTAAATATTTTTTAATTTTCTCAATTAATCTTCCTTTAACTATTTTATTACACATTTTAATAGAGTTAGCTAGACCTCTACTATCAGTTGAGCCATGGCTTTTTACAACTGGTCCACTTAATCCCAATAAAATAGCTCCATTATATTTTCTTGGATCTAATTGTTGTTTAAATTTTTTAAATACATTGTACGAAAACAAGAGGGAAATTTTATTTAATAAACCTTTGCTTAAATTCTCCTTTAAATATTTTGTAATAAAGTTTGCCGTTCCTTCAGCTGTTTTCAAAGCGATATTGCCGGTAAAACCATCAGTAACAATAACGTTAACGTTACCATCCATAATATGATTTCCTTCGATATACCCATGAAATTCAAAATTTTTTTTAGTCCATTCTTTAAGATGTTGATAAGCTTTCTTGATTTCCTCGTGTCCTTTTATTTCTTCCAGCCCAACATTTAATAAAGCAATTTTTGGGTTATCTACTGGATATAGTGATTTATATAAAGCAGCACCCATAGAACTAAAATCGATTAAATCCTTATCGTTACACTCAATGTTGGCTCCCAAGTCTAAGACAACATTCGTGCCTATTTTATTTGGCCAAAGACCAGCAAGAGCAGGTTTTTCAATTCCATCAAGCATGCTCAATATTAATCTAGACAGTATTAGTAGTGCACCTGTATTTCCAGCAGATAATGTAATTTGTGATTCACCTTTATTTTGCGATTCGATAGATTGCCACATGCTAGTGCTTTTACTTTTTTTGGCCGCGCTTAAAGGGCTTTCTTCATCCTCAATATGATTATCGCAATGAATAATTTCACAATAATTTTTGATTTCAGGATTTTTATTTACCAAAAAATTTAATTTATCTTTATTACCGTAAAGTTTAAAAAAATTTTCATTACTTTCTTTTAAAGATAGTTCAATACCATCAACTATCTTTTTAGGGGAATTTTCACCTCCCATTGCATCAACTGCAATTATAATTTTATTATTCATTACGTTCAGTGAATTAATCTTTTGGTTCGAAAACCTGTCTACCTTTATAAAATCCAGTTTTCAAATCTACATGATGTGGCAATCTATATTCACCTGATTTTTTGTCCTCAATAACATTTTTAGATATAAATTTAATATGAGATCTTCTTTTATTTCTTCTTGATTTAGATGTTTTCTGCTTAGGTACTGCCATGATTATTTATTCCTTATAAACAAAGTTGAATACACCTTTTGTTATTGAATTTAAAGATATATCTTCAATAAATAATGCGAATTTATCGAAATAATTTGCTAATTTGTTAGTTAAAATTTTATTATCATAATTATTAGAAAAAAAATTTAATAATAAGTTATTTTTATTTTCAATTTGCAATTGTTTCCAATTTTCACATTTTATTAGAATTTCATAAAATAGCTTTATTAAACTTTTCATTTTCTTATTTACGATAACATCACCATAACCCAATTCTCTGCAGTTTAATTCAATTTGCTTAAAAAAAAAATCGAATATATCTTGTTGATTATTTTTTTCAATTTCCTTATTTTTAAGAACAATCAGGATAAAACTAAGATGAAAAAAAATAAGATAAATTCTATTTGAAAAAGAATCAGTTAATTTAAAATCTTTGTAAAAAAAACTTTCTCTAGTTAAAAAAACAATTTTATTATATAAAGGAAGTATATTTTTTTTTTTAGATTCAAAAAAATGCATAAAATTATCATTATTTTAATTTTTTTATTATTATCAAATTGTCATCGAAATCCAGTTATTAATACTCATGGAGTTCCTTTTTTAGATATAAAACAAAAAAACCTAATTATTAAAAAAACTAATAAAAATGACGTTAAAAAAATTCTTGGTCATCCATCTACGGTTACCATTTTTGATAATTCCATTTGGATTTATATTGAAAGAACTAGGACTAGGGGTAAATTGTTGAAATTTGGTCAAAATGTAACAAGTAAAAATAATGTTTTAGCTTTGGAATTTAATGAATATGGAATTCTAATAAAAAAAGATTTCTATAACAAAAACCAAATAAATAAAATCAATTTCACAAAAAATACTACTGATACAGTTACTCGAGAAAAAAACTTTATTTATAGTTTTTTATCTAGCTTAAGACAGAAAATTAATAAGCCTGTAAGTAAAAAGAAAGATTAACTTGCAATAACAGCTAATAATAAAAGAGCTACAATATTTGTTATTTTAATCATTGGATTTATAGCTGGTCCAGCAGTATCTTTGTATGGATCTCCAACTGTATCTCCTGTTATCGCGGCTTTGTGTGCATCTGAACCTTTTCCACCATAATTTCCATCTTCAATATACTTTTTGGCATTATCCCAAGCTCCACCACCTGCTGTCATTGAAATAGCTAGAAATAACCCTGTAATAATTACCCCAAGTAACATGGCACCTACAGCGGATAAAGCTGCCTCAATACCACCGATTGATAATATTACAAAATAGAGAATTATTGGCGACAGCACAGGCAGGAGAGATGGCACAATCATTTCTTTTATTGCAGCTTTAGTTAAAAGATCTACCAGTTTTCCATAATCTGGTTTAGTCTTCCTTTTCATAATGCCAGGAATTTTTTTAAATTGCCTTCTCACCTCAATTACAACAGCTCCCCCTGCTCTTCCAACTGCTTGCATTCCCATGGAAGCAAATAAATAAGGTAGCATGCCACCTACTAATAAACCTATAACTACAAAAGGGTTTGATAGTTCAAAATTTATATTAATATTTTCAAGTGCAGATCTTTGAATTGTAGAGAAATATTTAATATCTTCCGTATAAACTGCAAACAACACTAAAGCTCCCAAACCAGCTGATCCTATAGCATAACCTTTGGTTACTGCTTTAGTTGTATTACCAACAGCGTCTAATGCATCAGTAGTTTTTCTAGTTTTCTTGGGCAAATTAGACATTTCTGCAATTCCACCAGCGTTATCAGTCACTGGACCATAAGCATCTAAGGCAACAACCATGCCTGCTAAAGCAAGCATTGATGTAACTGCAATTGCTATGCCAAAAAGACCCGCAATATAATTTGTAACTAGTATACCAGCTACGATAATTAATGCTGGTAAAGCAGCAGCTTCCATTGACACTGCTAGTCCTTGGATAACATTGGTGCCATGACCAGTGGTTGACGATGAGGCAATACTTTGAACAGGTCTGAAATTTGTTCCTGTATAGTATTCTGTTACATATATGATTAAGCAAGTTATAATTAAACCAATAACTCCACATACGTACAAACCCATTCCAGTAAAAATTTTATCTTCAACAAAATATTCTGTATTTAGACCAATTATATAATCGGTAATTGGATAAAGAATTAATAATGACAATACAGCTGTGGCGATAAATCCTTTGTAAAGTGCGTTCATAATTTTTCTGCTTTTTCCTAATTTGACAAAAAAAGTACCAAAAATTGTAGTCAATATACACCCGGCACCTATAGATAATGGATAAATCATCATATTTAAATTATCATGAAAGAAAATAGAAGATAAAACCATTGTAGCAACTATAGTAACTGCATAAGTTTCGAATAAATCGGCAGCCATTCCTGCACAATCTCCAACATTATCTCCAACATTATCGGCAATGACCGCCGGATTTCTAGGATCATCTTCTGGAATGCCCGCTTCTATTTTGCCTACTAGATCTGCTCCAACATCTGCACCTTTTGTAAAAATACCACCACCCAACCTTGCAAAAATTGAAATTAAAGATGCACCAAATCCCAATGCAATCAATGCATTAATTAATTCTCTTTCTTCAACACCAAACATTAATAAAATGTAGTAATAAATAGAAATTGATAATAAAGCCAATCCAGCTACTAACAAACCTGTAATAGCTCCTGACTTGAAAGCAATAGATAGTCCCTGCGATAAACCTTTCTTCGAGGCTTCCGCCGTTCTGACATTTGCTTGAACTGATACCAACATTCCAACATAACCAGCTATTCCAGATAAAGTAGCACCAATTAAATACCCAATTCCAACCAAAATACTAAAAGCAAAAGTGATGATAATTAAAACAACCAATCCAACTATGGAAATTGTTTTATATTGTCTATTTAAATAAGCCTTTGCTCCAATTTGAATTGCTTCAGCTACTTCTTTCATTTTTTTATTGCCTGATTCAGAATTCAATATTTGTTTTCGCGTTATATATCCATAAAGTAGTGCAAGAAAACCACTTAGAATTATAAGTAGTAAAATAAAATTTGGTGATAAATTATTCATAATCTAAGTTTGAAAAAAAATAATCAAAAATTAAAAGTAGGAAGATGACAAATAACAAAGACAAAGGCAACGATAATATTGATTAAAAATTATGAATATAACCTAGTTTTTTAGGAAATTTAAAATTTTCCTTTGTTGATTTTGAATTATTAGATATAGACTTGTTTTTAACAATCCCTACTATTGAGGCCTTTGTAGAAGTTGATTTGGATATTTTTTTTATTAGATGTCTCATTTTTTTACTAGCTGTAAATAAAATTTGGTAATCATCACCATTGGAGATAAAATTTAATTTATTTTTTTTTCTTCTAATAAGATAAGAATTTAAATAGCTAGATATAGGAATTTTATTCTTAAATATTTTAAATGATAAATTAGATCTAGATAATATATGTTGTAAGTCTTGAAAAAAACCATCTGATATATCTATGGCAGAATTTGCAAAAAGGTGAATTTTTTTTGAAAATTTTATTGGTAAAATTGGAAGATAGAATCTCCTTATAAAATAATCACTATTCTTTTTACTGAGTTTAATTTTACCTTTTAAGTGTTTTAACCCAACAAAAGCATCTCCAATTGTATTTGTTATATAAATGTCATCATTTACTTTTGCTCCACTTCTTAAAACTGGACTTTTTTTGGAATATCCAACTACAGAAACAGTTATTGACAATTTATTCGAATAGGATGTGTCTCCGCCAGCCAAAAAAATATTATATTTTTTTTGTTCTTGTTTTAAAGCTAATTTTATTTTAGCAAGATTTGTTTGAGTTAGATGTTTTTTGTTTCCCGAACAACTCATAAAATAATATTTGGGGATTATTCCTTTGCAAATTAAATCAGAGATAGATCCTCTTAAAGCCTTTTTAATTACAAGATTAGGATTTTTAAAATTTAAAAAATGTGTTCCTTCAACATAGCTGTCAATAGATATGCCTATTTTTTTTTTGTAGTCAAAAAATATATCATCAGACAAATCAAATGACCCTCTGTTATTTTTTGATAAATTTGAAAAATATTTTTTTATAACTGAAAATTCATTCACTTATGATCTTATCTTTTTTGATACCTTATCTAATATTGCATTTAAGTATTTTTTTTGACTTTGTTCTAAAAAAAAATCAGAAGTATTTAAATATTCGTTAATTATAATATTTAGCGAGGTTTGTGGGCGATATAAAAATTCAAATATTGCAGCTTGTAACAAAACAATTAATAATTTTTCCGTTCGTTTTTTACTTAAATCTTTACTAAGATGTTGTTGTATAGTTTCTTCTATTAGTTCTTTTCTTTCCAAAGTACCTAATACAACATCCTTTATAAACTTTTTATATCTATGCTTAGGAAAAGTTAATTTAGATTTATTATTTAATTCTTGTGCGTATAATTTTTGAACAACAATAACTCTAGGATTCCTAAGAGCTTCATTTTGTTTCATTTTTTTCAGCTTTTATTTGATTTAAGTATAGACTCATTAATAAAAACTTGTTCAACGGCACTTGAAGCTTCCGCACCTTTGTCTAATCTTTTCAAAGCTTGTCCTTTGTTCAGACAGGTAAGTATTCCATTTCCAATAGGTTTTTTGTGAGTAATTGATAAGTTCATTATTGCGTTTGTTACAGCTTTTGAAATTAATTTAAAATGGGGAGTTTTGCCTTTTATGACACAACCTAGTGCGACAAAACCATCGTATGATTCTATATTTCTAGAAATTATAACTGGAATTTCAAAAATGCCAGGAACTGAGATTTCTTCATGAACTGTGTGAGCTTTCTTAACTTTTTTAGCACGTTTTTTTAATTCCTCTGATATCTCAGGATAATAATTTGCTGCAACTATTAATACCTTATAATTTTTCATTTTATTATTTCTTGCTTTGTAATTTTTATACCGTAACCTTCTAATCCTATAATCTTCTTTTTAGATCTAGTAACTAATATCATTTTTTTGATATTTAAAGCTTTTATAATTTGTGAACCAATACCAGAGTTTCTAATAAGTTTATCATTACCTTTGCTGTAAAATTTATTATTCTTATATCCCTTTAGGGTTTCCGAAACAGATTTAAGATTTGTATGTCTTATAAATATTAATACACAGTCCTTATATTTTTTGAAGTAGCTAATAGTTTGATTAAATAAATTTGGAAATTTATCACCCATTAAATAATTTTTTACTATATTTGATGAAATAACCCTCACCCGTGGATTTTTATTTCTAATTATATTACCTTTAATTAGTGCAAAATGTTCTGAACCATCAAGTATATTTTCAAAAATTTTAATTTTATAAGTTTGTTTATTAATAGAGATATTTGAAGATTTTTTGAAATTTATTAATTTTTCTTGATTTAATCGAAAGGATATAAGGTCGTCAATTTTTCCAAGACTCAATTTGTGTTTTTTTGCAAAATTTACTAATTGTTTCCCTTTAGCCATTGTCCCATTGTCATTCATGATTTCGCAAATAACGGCTGAGGGTGAATTTTTTGACAACCTTGATATATCCACCGAGGCCTCGGTATGACCAGCTCTAACTAAAACACCTCCATCTTTAGATATTAAGGGAAATATATGTCCAGGAGTTACAATATCTCTTTTGGATGCGTTTTTTTTTATAGCCGATTTTATTGTATATGCTCTATCATGTGCAGAAATACCTGTGGTGATATTTTTTGTAGCATCTATTGATACAGTAAATGCTGTTCGTGATCTAGATTGGTTAGTTGGTGACATAAGTTGAAGATTCAATTGTTTAACTTGTTTTGAATCAAGAGCTAGACAAATAAGACCTCTTCCATGCTTTGCCATAAAAGTTATATCTTTATGTTTTACTTTATTAGCAGGAATTACTAAATCACCTTCATTTTCTCTATTTTCGTCATCAACCAAAATGAACATTTTTCCTTTTTTTGCGTCTTTTATAATTTTGGTAATTGATGTAAACATATTTATTTTTTTAAGTTTTTTATATATTTCGCAATGATATCAATTTCTATATTTACAATATCATTATTTTTAATATTTATTAAATTTGTTAACCTTAATGTGTGGGGGATTACCACAACCAAAAAACTATTTGCGAATACTTTTGCAATAGTTAATGAGACTCCATTTATTGCAACAGAGCTTTTAAAATTTAAAAAATTTTTAAGACTTTTGTTTATTGAAAAATATAAATACCAGGATTTACCATATATAGACTTTTTTTTAAGTTTTGAAATCGTATCAACATGTCCCTGAACAAAATGTCCTGAAATTTCATTTCCAAATTTAAGAGATTTTTCTAGATTTATAATTTGATTTAATTTGATGTTTTTAAAATTGGTAACTCTTAGTGTTTCTCTGGTTAGATGAAAAAAATATAGCCCCTTGTGAATTTTTTCGAGAGTCAAACAAACTCCAGAGCAATTAATCGATGATCCCAAATCTTTATTTGTTAGTTTTAAGCTGCTTCTTATTCCTATCTTAATTTCTTTTTTGTTAGATATAATTTTTTTAACAATTCCCTTTTTTTTTATTATACCAGTAAACATTATTTTAATGAATATTTAAGTAATTTATCTTGGAATAAATTGATTTCAATTTCTCTTTTGCTTCGTTTTATCTTGTTTACCTTGTTAATAAAAAATTTTGCATTATATAGACCTCTGTTTTTTAATAATTGATCAGAGTAAAAATGATAAAAATCATTTATGTAATAATTATCAAGCAAAAAATTGTTAAATTTAATTCCCGATTCCACAAAAACTCTGCAAAAACCTTTTTTTCTTAGAAAAAGGATGATTTTATTGAAATCTAAATGTTTATTTTTTAGATCGATTCTTATTGTTTTAACCTTAACCTGACTCAATTTTCTCAATTTATTTTTATCAATTAAATTGTAAAAAATATATGTTGATATTTTGTTAGCAGTTCTAATTATTTTTGATGTCATAGGTATGTTTAGGTTTTTATCAATGACAAATCTTTTGGGTGAGTACTTTTGTAATCCATCAATACGACAATTTAAAATTGGATCATCTTTCAAAATAGTTTTTGAAGTAGTTAAAATAGAATCGTGATTTGCTCGCAATAAATGTACCCTTCCTCTTGAATAAATATTTGTTATCCATTTGTTATACTTATCGGAAATAAATAAATCTTTTGAGGTGGCTAATTTTGACGAAATAAAAATATTGTTAGTTCTTTTCCTGATGTCGAAATCTTTGTAGAAGCTATCTCCTGCATATTTATTTACGTTTTCAAAAGTTTTAATATTATATTTATTTAATTCTTTTTTTGCTTTTTTAAAACTTCTCCTATCAGGATCAAATTTAGAAAAATATACCTTTTTGATATTTTTTTTTTTTATAATATCAGTGCATGGCGTAGTTTTTCCATAGTGACTGCAAGGTTCAAGGGTTGAGTATAGCAATGAACCTTTAAAGTTAATTTTTTTATTTGACAAAGCTATTCGTTCAGCATGTGGTCGACCATTAAAATTGGTATGCGATAAAGTAATTAATTCATCATTTTTAACAATTACACATCCAACAGCAGGGTTTTCGCCAGTATTTCCTATTACCCTACTTGCTTGATTATAAGCAAGTTTCATAAAATATTTATGTTTTGTATTAGTTTTGTGTTTTTTTGGAAACATCCAACTTGTCCACAAATTGCTCGAAATCTTTTACTTCCCTAAAATTTCTGTAGACTGAGGCAAACCTAACATAGGCAATAGG
>Ga0187833_10003359_pt1 | contig 16286 bp, 15 predicted proteins | sample ETNtaG_37_FD_167968 | JGI IMG/M metagenome (GOLD analysis project Ga0187833, IMG submission 167968) | Marine microbial and viral communities from oxygen minimum zone, Eastern Pacific Ocean - ETNP2014_SV_400_PacBio MetaG (Illumina Assembly) | ecosystem: Environmental > Aquatic > Marine > Hypoxic...
TTCATCGCCATTGCCCTCGCGTACGTTCCGGAATTCCTTAGCCGCCGCCTCAATATCCCGATCCATCTGGCTTTTTCCTATGACGAGGAAATCGGCTGCATCGGGGTGCGGCGCCTGATCGACAAACTCAAGGAGATGCCGGTCAAACCGGCCATGTGCATCGTCGGCGAACCGACCTCCATGCAGGTCGTCACCGGTCACAAGGGCAAGCGCAGCTTCATCGCCAACGTCCGCGGGCTGGAATCTCACTCGGCGCTGGCGCCCAAGGGCGTCAATGCCGTCGAAAACGCCGCCGAACTGATCGCCTACATGAAAAACATGGCGCGCCGGATTGAGGCCGAAGGCCCCTTTGACGACCTCTACGAAATCACCCATACCACCGTCCACACCGGCGTGATTTCCGGCGGCGTGCAGCTCAACATCGTGCCCAAGGCCTGCCGTTTTGAATTCGAATTCCGCTATCTGGCCAACCATGACCCCGACGCCCTGGAAGCCGAAATCCGGGAATACGTCACCGGCACCCTGGAACCGCGGATGCACGCCGTCAGCCCTGATACCGGCTTCGATATTGAATGCTATAACGACATGCCGGGCCTCGATATGGACCCCGGCGAGGATGTCGTCGCCTTCGTCAAGGTCCTGGCCGGGCGCAACGATCACGCCAAGGTCGCCTTCGGCACCGAGGCCGGATTGTTCCATACCCGCGTCAACATTCCGACGGTGGTCTGCGGCCCCGGCGACATCGCCGTCGCCCACAAGCCCAACGAATTCATTCCGCTGGACCAAATCGCCAAGGGCGAGGAATTCATGCGGAGGTTGCTGGAAGAAGTCAGCGCCGAGGAGGCCTAATCACCCAAATCCAGGGTCTCATCCCAGGTCCCGGCCAGGTCTTCGACCGCCAGCAGTGTCACCAGGGTGGTGTCGATCAGCGACGCCGCCGGGATCGGCGCGATGCCTGTGCGGCAGCCCTCTAAAAACGCCTGCGCTTCCTCGGCAAAACCCTTTTGCATGGTTTGCGAACTTTGGTGCTTGGAATTATTGCCGTCAATCAGGTCAAGGGACCGCCAATCATCGATGACGGCGATTTTCTCCTGCCCGAAGATTTCCAGGCGTTCCTTCGACAAGCCGGTGGCACCGTTGGCAAAATAATGGACCGTGCCCATGGAGCCGTCATCGAAACCGATGGTCATGGTCACCACGTCGGCGGCCGACAGGTCGGCGCGACCGGGATTGAGGCCGGTGGCGTGCAGGTCGACCGGACGCGCACCGGTAATCGTCTGCATGGTATCGATGAAGTGGCAGGCCTCGCCGATGATGCGTCCGCCGCCGGACTGAGGGTCATGGACCCAGGCCGACGGGCTATCCAGTTCAATTCGCCCGGCGTTGATTCGATAAATCATCGCCAACGGTTCCTTGCGGCCGTCGAAGTGGTCCCTGGCCGCCTGGACGTAGGGGCTGAACCGGCGATTGAACCCGACCATGAGAATGCCTTTGGACTCCCGGGCGGCGGCCTCGATCTTGGCCAGTTCATCCCGGGTCAGGCACAATGGTTTTTCCACGAACACATGCTTGCCTGCGTTCAAGGCGTCAATGACATAAGTTGCGTGGCTGTCATGGCGGGTGGCGATGACCACGGCATCGACATCGGCGTCGTCCAGCACGGCATTTGCCTCGCTGCCCGAATAGGCCGCCCCGGTATTTTCCTTCATGGTGTCGGCGGCGATGCCGCGCGCCGATACCACGCCCCGGACGTCGAAACCGCCGGTGCCGGTCAGCGCCGGCACCAGCACCGACTTGGCGAAGTTGCCGGCGCCGATGATGCCGAGCCCGACTTTTCCCCCGTCTTTAACCGCGCTCTTCAGTTTGGCGGCCGCAGGCGGCGCCGAATGTTCCGATGCCCCCATGCCGAAGGTCAGCAGCATGCCGACGGTGAATTCGCTTTTCGCGCCGGTCACCAATTCGTAAGCGTCGGCGGCTTGCTCAATGGGAAACCGGTGCGTGGTCAGGGCCTTCATGTCCAACTGCCCCGCCGCCGCCATCTCCAGAAACGCCGCCATGTTGCGGCGTTCGGTCCAGCGCACGTAACCGATCGGATAATCGCGGCCCTTTTCCTCGTAATCGGGATCATAGCGGCCGGGGCCGTAGGACCGGGATTGCAGGACTTCCAATTCCTTTTTGAAATAAACGTCGCGCGAGATATCCATCTTGACGTCGCCGACAACGACGATCTTGGCCCGGTCGCGGCAATGGCCGGCGACCATGGCAAAGGGCGCGCCGGAATCCCTGGACCCCGCCGTCAACAACACCGCATCAACCCCAAAGCCGTCGGTGGCGGCTTTGAGGTCGGCGGCCAGGGCCGCATCGTCCGGCTTGGCCGCGATCAAGGCGCCCTGCTTGCGGGCCAGTTCCAGTTTCGCATCATCCAGGTCGAGGCCGATGACCTTAAAGCCGGCGGCGCGGCAAAGCTGCAGCGTGATCTGTCCGACCAGCCCTAAGCCGACGACCAACACCGTGGCGCCGAATTGCTGATCGGCCTGGCGCACCCCGTGCATGGCGATGGCGCCGAGGGTCACATAGGCGGCGTCTTCATCGCTGACGCCGTCGGGCAATGGCACGAACAGGTTACCGGGAATGGCGACGACGCCGGCATGGTTAGCATGACCGGCGCCTGCACAGGCGACCCGGTCGCCGACGGCGACGCCTTCGACGCCGGCGCCGACGCCCAGCACTTCACCGGCCAGCGAATAGCCGAGCGTCCGGGGTTCGGAGATCACGTTCTGGACCGCCTTATAGGTCGATGATAGGCCGTCGTTGAGGAGTTTCCTGATCACCCGGCGGACCAGATCGGGCCGCGCCAGGGCCTTGCCCAAATAGCTTTTGTTGGCCAGTTCCAGGGACGTGCGATCGGTTCCGGCGCTGATCAAGGACGCCGTGGTCCTGACCAAAATACCGTTTTTCGGAACCGCCGGCCGGGGCGCATCCGCCACCGAAAGCTTGCCGGTCTTGAAGTTCTGCACGACGATTTTCATGGGCCGTCCATGGATTGACAGGATTATGGGGTTATCAGCGCCCCAACCTAGGGAATTCGGCCCTACGAATCAATGAGATAGAGTTTCAAGAGGCGAAGACGGGCGCAAGCCCGGACAGGGACTAAAAATAATTAAGCGAGTTTCCGCCTAATTCATCTTGGCGCGGGCGACATAGCTGCCGTCGGCGCGGACATCGAAATACTCGGTGATGGCCGGATGATGAATGGGTTCCAGGTCTTCGTCAGGAACCAGATTTTGTTCAGACACATAGGCGATATAGGGTGACTTGTCCGGCGTCTCGGCAAGGAGATGGTAAAACGGCTGGTTCTTCCGGGGACGCACGTCCTCGGGGATGCTTTCGTACCATTCTTCGGTGTTGTCGAATTCCGGATCGACGTCGAAAACAACGCCCCTGAACCCATGGACCCGGTGACGAACCGCCATGCCGATATCAAACTTGGCGATAAAATGGGTGGTCGAATGCGCCATCGGGGAAGTCTATCACCGCTTGACCCGACCACAAGCACGCTTTCAAGGAATCGCGGAAAACCGCGTCAAATCCCTGCCCCGGGCGCTCAAGGCCGGGCCGGGGACGGGGCGTTTACGGTAAACGGCGATTCTGCTGTTACGCGGCGTCGCTGAGACGTTGTTCGGGGTACGTATGGCCCAGCCAGCCCAACGTCTCGGCGTTAAGATAGCTCTCTACATCCATCGGCGAGCCGAACAAGGCGTCCGGCACATTGCAGAAGTATTGCAGGAAATACCGGCGCACTTCTTCCGGTGTGGCCCTTCGGGGTTCATATTTTCTGATTAACAAGCTTCAACTCCAACGTCCTCTATACCCCCTAGCTTCGCTGGAAAGGCTTAATAGAGTCTGAATCAAAATGGATTTTTCGGTGCCCGCCGGAATGTAGGGCTGCCGCCTAATGACCAAGCCCCACAAGGTGGCGGCCTGAGCTAGATTATGAAGCCGTAGGATTGGCTGGGGTGCAGGGATTCGAACCCCGATTACGCGGGTCAGAGCCGCGGGTAATAACCATTATACGACACCCCACCGGTAGAAGCCGTTTTGCGTCGCCGGTGCGCATTCATTTAGAGCATTCCGTCTGGAATCTAAACCATTTTGTACCCCGCCGCGACGTTCTAAGATGGCCGAAAGCCCAACATGGGCCGAAAAAGAAATAAACCATTGCGAGGGAGGCGATCGGCGTGCCCAAGGGGTCCAACAACACCAGAGCCTCGGCTGAGGAGCGTCCGCCTTGTTATGCCGCCATCGACCTCGGCACCAACAACTGCCGCATGCTGGTGGCGTGCCCGGGCGGGGAGACCAACGCCGACGGCTTTCGCGTTATTGACGGGTATTCGCGCATTGTCCGGCTTGGCGAGGGCTTGGCGGCGTCAGGAAGGCTGTCGGACGAAGCCATCGAGCGCACCATCAAGGCGCTGAAGGTCTGCGCCGGAAAAATTCGCAGCCGCGGCGTCAAGGAAACCCGCGCCATTGCCACCGAAGCCTGCCGCCAGGCCGCCAACGGCGATGATTTCCTGGGCCGTGTCGAGGCGGAAACCGGCCTGACCATGAAGATCATCTCGGCCGTTGATGAGGCGGAACTGACCGTCGCGGGTTGTGCGCCGCTGCTTAAAACCGGACACCCGAAGGCGTTGATATTCGACATCGGCGGCGGCAGCACGGAATTGATGTGGATCGACTTCCCCTCGGGCGGCCCTCCAAAAGCGCTGGATATTCTGTCGCTGCCGATCGGGGTTGTCGGCCTGGCCGAGGAATTCGGCAAGGACGCCTTGGCGCCGGAAACGTTCGAGATCATCGTCGGGCGCGTCACTAGAGCCTTAGCGCCCTTTGAGGACCGCCACCGGATCGCCGCCGAGATTGAAGCCGGTGGCGTCCACATGCTGGGCACGTCGAGAACGGTGACGACGCTGGGCGCCATTTACCTGGATTTGCCGCGTTATGACCGCTCACGGGTGGATGGCTTGTCCATCCGCATGGAGAGCATTGACGCCATCTGCGCCAAGCTTATAGGGCTTGATTACGACTCCCGCCACCACCATCCCTGCATCGGGCCGGGGCGGGCCGATTTGATGGCCATGGGGTGCGCCGTCATCACCGCGATTCGCCGTCATTGGCCGGCAACGAACCTGACGGCGGCGGACCGTGGCATCCGCGAAGGGCTGTTGTTGGAGATGATCGCCACCGCCGCGCTTGCACCCATCGAAGCGCCATGACCAAGAAAACCTCAGGCACCACGGATTCCGGAAGGGGCCGCACCCAACGTCTGCGCAAGTCCAAGGGCCGCAAGGAATCGTCCACCCGCTGGCTGAAAAGACAACTCAGCGATCCCTATGTGGCCGAGGCCCAGGAACGGGGCCTCAGGTCCAGAGCCGCCTTCAAGCTGATCGAACTGGACGACCGCTTTCATTTCCTCAAACCGGGCGGGCGGGTCGTCGATTTGGGCGCCGCCCCCGGCGGCTGGACCGTTGTCTCAGTAGACCGGGTCAACGCCCAAGGCACGGCGAAGGGGAAACAAGGCCTCGTCGTCGGCATCGACATCCAAGATACCGACCCGGTCGGCGGCGCCACCTTGATTTGTCACGATTTCATGGACATTGAGGCGCCGGGAATGCTGAAAGCCGCCCTCAATGGCCCCGCCGATGTGGTGCTGTCGGACATGGCGGCGCCGTCCACCGGGCATGCCGCCACCGACCACCTTCGCATCGTGACGCTGTTGGAAACGGCGCTTGATTTCGCCTGCGAGGTGCTGTCGCCCGGCGGCGCCTTCGTCGGCAAGGTGTTCAAGGGCGGCACCGAAAACAAGTTGCTGGCGGAAATGAAAAAACGCTTCGCCACCATCAAACACGCCAAGCCGCCGTCGAGCCGCAAGGAATCCGCCGAGACCTACGTTGTCGCCACGGGCTTCAAGAAATAGCCCGCCCGCCCTTGCCACTTGGCAACCGCCGGTTTCTGTGTATGATTGCGCGCCAATTCGGTCTTGCGGATGACTTGAGGCGGCATGAAATTTTCAGAAGCCCTGACGTTTGACGATGTCCTCTTGGTGCCCGCCAAGTCCGACGTCCTACCTGCCGATACCGACCCTTCCACGCGGCTGACAAAATCCATCAATCTCGGCATCCCGCTGATCTCGGCGGCCATGGATACGGTCACCGAAAGCAAGCTCGCCATTGCCATGGCCCAGGCCGGCGGCATCGGCGTTATTCACAAGAACCTGACGCCCGAAGAACAAGCCGGCGAGGTTCACACCGTCAAAAAATTCGAATCGGGGATCGTCGTCAACCCGTTCACCATCGCCCCGCAAGCGACCCTGGCCGATGCGCTCAGGATCAAGGAAAGCCACAACATTTCCGGCATTCCGGTGGTCGAAAAGGACTCCGGACTGCTGGTCGGCATCCTGACCAATCGCGACGTGCGCTTCGCCGACAACCTGGAACAACCGGTCAGCGAGCTGATGACCCCGAACACGGACGAAAAACCGCTGATCACCGTCCGCGATGATATCGGCCACGAGGACGCCAAGCGGCTTCTGCACCAGTATCGGATTGAAAAGCTGTTGGTGGTCGATGACGACTTCCGCTGCACCGGCCTGATGACCGTCCAGGACATCGAAAAGGCCCGCACCCACCCGGATGCCTGCAAGGACGAACAAGGGCGGCTTCGGGTCGCGGCGGCCACCGGCGTCGGCGAGGCCGGCGTTGGCCGCGCCGAAGCGCTGTTGGACGCCGGCTGCGATGTCATCGTCGTCGATACCGCCCATGGCCATTCCAAGGGCGTCATCGAAACCGTCAACAAAATCAAGAAACTGTCCAATTACGCCCAAGTCATCGGCGGCAACGTCGCCACCGCCGACGGCGCCAAGGCGTTGATCGATGCCGGCGCCGATTGCGTCAAGGTCGGCATCGGGCCGGGCACCATCTGTACGACCCGCATGGTCGCCGGCGTCGGCATGCCGCAGTTTTCGGCGATACTTGATGTCGCCAAGGCGTGCCATAAGGCCGATATTCCCTTCATCGCCGATGGCGGCATCAAATATTCCGGCGATCTGGCCAAGGCCATCGCCGGCGGCGCAGCGTGTTGCATGATCGGCTCGCTGTTCGCCGGTACCGATGAGAGCCCCGGCGAGGTGTTCCTGTACCAGGGCCGGTCCTATAAGTCTTACCGCGGCATGGGGTCCTTGGGGGCCATGGCCCGTGGCTCCGCCGACCGCTATTTCCAGGAAGACATTTCCGACAACGAAATGCTGGTTCCCGAAGGCGTCGAAGGCCGCGTTCCTCATAAAGGACCGGCGGGCAACATTATTCACCAGCTGGTCGGCGGCTTGCGTGCCGCCATGGGCTATACCGGCAACGCCACCATTGTGGATTTGCAGAAAAATGCCCAATTCCAACGGATCACCTCATCGGGGCTACGCGAAAGCCATGTCCATGACATCACCATCACCCGCGAGGCCCCCAATTATCGATCCGAATCTTAATACCAAGGATCGTTGATCCATGACCCCCGGTGCTCGCATGCAGGCGGTAATCGAACTGCTTGAGCAAGTGTGGTCCGGCGAAGAGCCCATCGACCGCCTCACCGACAGCTATTTTCGCAAACGCCGCTATGCCGGTTCCGGTGACCGCCGCACCATCAACGCGGCGCTATACGACGTGTTGCGCCACCGGGCACGGCTGGACTGGTGGATCGGCCGCACCGGATCCAGCCTTGAGGCGGGGCCGCGCACCCGCATCATTGCCGAGCTGGCCCTGGAGAAAAAATCGTCGCCGCAGGAAACCATGGCGATCTTCAACGGCGCTACCCATTGCCCCGAACACCTAAGCGACGCCGAAGCAGAACTGGCCGAGGCGTTGTACGGACGCCCCCTCACCCACCCCGACATGACGTCGCCGGTGGCGTTGGAATATCCGGATTGGATGGACCGGTCCCTGCAAGCGCTGTGGCCCGAACGGCTCGCCGTCGAAATGTCGGCCTTGAACCAGCCGGCCCCGGTCGACCTTCGCGTCAACACCCTTCAATCGACGCCCGACGCGGTCCGGCAATCCCTGAAAGACGACTATATCGAGGTCGAGCCGACGCCGTTGTCGCCGATCGGGCTCAGATTAACCGGCAAGGCCCGCCTCGCCGGCTCCACCGCTTATCGGAAGGGCTGGGTCGAGATTCAGGACGAAGGCTCGCAGCTAATCTCACAATTAACCGGGGCCCAGCCCGGCATGAAGGTCGTCGATTTCTGCGCCGGCGGCGGTGGCAAGACGCTGGCGCTGGCCGCCGCCATGGGCACGGATGGGGCCATCGACGGTCGGCTCTGGGCCTGCGATATATCGGACTATCGGCTGGATCGCCTGCCCCCCAGACTGAAACGTGCGGGCGCCGATAACGTCCGGATAAAGCTCATCGCCGCCCTCGACGAACCTTGGGTGAACAAAAATGCCGGGCGCATGGACCGGGTCCTTGCCGATGTGCCGTGCACCGGCACCGGCGCCTGGCGCCGTGACCCGGACGCCCGCTGGCGATCATCTCTGGACGGGATGGACGATATGATCGCCGTCCAGCAGCGAATCCTGAACATGGCCCAGACCCTGGTCAAGCCGGGGGGCCGGCTGGTCTACGCCACCTGTTCGCTATTGCAGGAAGAAAACGAACGCCAACTCGCCTGGTTTCTGGAAAACCACACTGATTTCAAGCCACTGGCCATCGACCAAGTGTGGGCCGAAACCGTCGGCGGACCGCCACCGCCGACCGGTCCCAGCCTGAGACTCAGCCCCGCCTCGACCGGAACCGACGGATTCTTTTGCGCGGTGATGGAAAAGAGCTAATCCGAGGATGCCCGGAGGGGATGTGTCAACGGCTTGTAATATTTGGAAACCGGGAACGCGGTTTTAGGAAATTTTCCAACCCGTAGACGGGGTTTTCGTCGTTTTTAGCTCCCAAAAGCCCCGAAACTATTGCGATTTTCAGCCGTTTATACTATATCTTGTTGGAAGTATGTGTGTTCTTGGTTATTTTGGTTCTTAAATAGACGTTTAGGGTGAACTACTTCCAGTAAACGTTACCTCAGTGGCGCGCTCAGCAAATAGTGTGGGCGTGGGATTTCGGTCCGAAATAAAAAAGCAATAAGTTACTAATTCGAGATGTAGGAGTTACCCCATGGCAAGCCGCCGTAATGACAATAAGAAACCTCAATCCGACCGCCAAAACGAACAGAAAGACCGCCCCTGCCTTATGTGCAGTAAGAAATTCGTGTCTGAGCATTATGGCCAGCGCGTCTGCCCCACCTGCAAGGGCACGGCGGCATGGCGTTCCGGCGGGGAAGCCGCTTAAGTCTTTCCTCGTTTTTTAGGGCTTTTCATTTTTTAAGGCGAGCAGCCCCCATCCGGCCAACGGCCGGGCCCTCACCATAGCAGCGGGTTATTGTGATGATAAAAAGCAAAAAAATGCAGTTCGATTCCGGTCGAAACCAGAAGAAGATGGAAAAAGCCTTCAAGCAAAAGGCCGCCAAAAAGGCCAAGCAGGAGAAGGAAAAGGCCCGGCGCCTGGCCGAACAACAGCCGATTTAGTGTCCTAGACCATCGGCGTTTTCCACCCCGACCTTATAAAGCATGACCCAGGACCCCTTTCGGGGGTTCTTTCGTATGTGCCCCTGTTTTTCAAGAGGCGGGCTATCCCCGTCCTATTATCCCCGTCCTATTATCCCCGGGCCTGTTTTTCCAGGTAGCGCTGGTGGTAGTCCTCGGCGCGCCAAAAATCAGTGGCCGGAGAAATCTCGGTAACGATGTCTCCATTCATCTTCCCTGATCCCTGAAGGGCTTCCATCGAGGCCCGCGCCACGCCTTCCTGGTCGGGGGAATGGAAAAAAATGGCGGAACGGTATTGGCTGCCGATGTCCCATCCCTGGCGGTTGAGTTGCGTCGGGTCGTGGCAAGCCCAGAAAATATCCAACAGATGCCGATAGCTGACGCGGTCTGGAACAAAGGTCACTTCGGCCACCTCGGCATGGCCGGTCTGGCCGCCGCAGACGTTTTCATAGGTGGGATTACGGGATATCCCACCGGCATAGCCGACTTCCACATCCAGAACACCATCGATACAGCGGAAAGTCGCCTCGACACCCCAAAAACAGCCCGCCCCGAACGTCGCCTTTTCCATCCGCCCATCCAAAAAAATGTCGAACCGCCTTCTGATTCTATATAGGCACCCTCAAACCCTTGGCAAGGTATAGGCCAAAAGGCCCGAGGGCCTCATGGGCATATTATTTTAACCTTGCATTCTGGGTCTTTCCTGCTGGCGTGAGGGGCCGGCAATCATTACATTTGCTGTTAAGGGGGCTGGAAAGGCCTACGAAGAGACGTCTTTTGAGGATTGAGAGAAACGGCGATGGCCGAAGTTGACGGCGAATTTCTATTAAGCCTTGCCCGCGACAAGTCCGGGAAAAGGCGCCAATTACTGGCCGAGACCATCTCGGATTTATTCTCCGGTAAGAACAAGGTCCTGTCCGACCGCGAACGGACCTTGATGTTCGATATCCTTCACAAGATGGTCCACAACGCCGAAATGACGGTCCGGCGGATCATCGCGGAGCAACTTTCCGACCTACCCGACGCACCACGAGACCTCATTAAGCTGCTCGCCAACGACGAGGTCGAAGTCGCCTATTCGATCCTCCGTGATAGTAACGTCCTGGAAGATGAGGACCTGATCGAAATCATCAGATACCGCACCCAGGAACACAATCTCGCCGTTTCCGTGCGCCGTTCGATTTCCGAGGACGTTACCGACGCCCTGGTGGAAACCGGGGATGAAAGCGTCATCACCACGCTGTTGAAAAATTCCGGCGCCTCGTTGTCATTGGCGACCATGGAATTCCTGGTTGAGGAATCAAAACGCGTTGATGCCTTCCAGGAACCGATCCTGCGCCGAAGCGACCTCGACCCGGCACTCGCCAAACGCATGTACCTGTGGGTATCGGCGGCGCTGCGGCAATTCATTTTGAGCAATTTCGATTTGGATAAGACGGCGCTTGACGATCTTTTGGAACGAACCGCCCATGACTCCGCCTTGGATTCCGACAAGGATCCCCATAGCCGGTCCGATGACTTGGCCCAGGAGGTCGAAAGCGAAGGCCTGGGCTTGGCAAAAATGATGATCCGTGCGCTGAAAGACGGCGAGGTGTTTCTGTTCGAAGCCATGTTCCGGCGCTTGACCGGTCTTCGCAATACGCTGGTCAAACGCATCATGTTCGAGCCCGGCGGCGAAGGCCTTGCCATCGCCTGCAAGGCAACGGCAATAAGCATCGAGGACTTTACCACCATCTTCACCCTCAGCCGCATGACCGCATCCGGGACACGATCCATCGATAACAAGGATACCCAGCGGATTTTGGATTTTTACGAAAAAATTTCAGAAAAAGCGGCGAAAGAAGCCCTGGCGCGCTGGCGCCGGGACGTCGATTACCTAAAGGCGATCCGGGAACTGACCAAGGGGCCGTAACCGCCGAGACCGGGGACCCGGCCTTGTGGTTCACCCACCCCGTCGCCAAATTCAATTTCTCATTTTAAATCAGTATGTTAGGTGTTGTGATGGCGGTCACAGCGCTTCCGCTGTCGAGGCCGCATACTAGGCCCGGATAACTTCATCCCTGGGAAGTTGACAATGGCCGAGATAACACTAACCGCCTCGACACGGGCCAACCTGTTGACGGCGCAACGAACCGACGCCCTCGGCGCGCGGACCAGCCGGCGCCTGGCGACGGGGCAGCGCGTCAACACCCCTACCGATAATCCTATCACGTTTTTCCTGGCCAAGGCCTTGATCGATCAGGCCGGTGACCTGCTTCAAGTCAAGGACAACATCGGCCAAAGCCTGAGTGTGGTCGGCAGCTCGATCAGCGACGTCAAATACTTGACCCAACTGATCAACCAGTTGAAGGCGGTCGCCACCGACGCCACCGACACATCACAGGCGGCCCGCGCCGAGCAAGCCGCCCAGTTCGATGAAATCCGCGCCCAACTGGACACCCTCGCCGCCGATTCCCAGTTCGCCGGCGTCAATTTGATCGGCGCGCCCCCCGATGACCACAGCGTCTTGTTCAATCAGGACGGCTCATCGTCGCTGACCATTTCCGGGGTGGCATCGGATTCCGCCTCGTTGGGGATCGGCACCGCCGCCGGGGACTACAATAATTTTGCCACCGATGCCGATGTCGAGTCCGCTGTTTACGGTTTGGCACAGGCGTTCGAGGCCCTGCGGTCGACGGAACAGACACTGGGCGGCAACGCCAACACGCTCAACACGCGGTTGGATTTTACCCAAGACCTGGCCAACACCCTTGAAAGCGGCGCCGCGCGGCTGACCGGCGCCGATATGAACGAAGAGGCCGCCAATATGCTGGCCCTCAACGTTTCCCGGCAATTATCCACGTCCGGATTGAATTTCGTCAACCAAAGTCAACAAGCCATCCTGCAACTTTTCTAGAGAGAGTACCGATGCGCACCACCCCCACCGACGCCTACAGCCAAGTCAATAAACTGGCGATGTCGCCCCGCGCCGCCGAGGCCGAGGCCTTTACCAAGGCGGCCCGTCTTCTGCAACAGGCGCGGCAAAGCACATTCGATTATGACGACTACGCAGCGGCGCTGCGCTTCAATCAGGAACTTTGGACCATCATCCAGGCGGAACAGGCCCTGGTTTCCCCGTCGGATGAAAACTCACTGTCTCCCGACCTCAGGCGTGATGCCCTCAACCTCAGCCTGTTCGTCGACAAACAGACGATCAAGGCGTTAAGCGACCCCGACGTCGGCCGCCTGGATGCCCTCATCGAAATCAACCGCTCCATGGCCCGGGGCCTAACACCAAGGATTAACCCAGCCGTTTTATCACCAGTGACGTAATGTCGTCGTTCCCGGCGTTGTCGCCGGATTCAGATGAGCCGCCGGCGTTGTCGCCGGAGTCATATGAGTCGCCGGAATCAGATGAGCCGCCGTCGTCAATCACCAGGACTTTCGCCATCTTCTCCCTTTCGCGGGCGACTATTCGCACCGGATCCCGATGGCGCGAGGGGACTCTCCTTGACCCCTGCCCCATTCGGGCCCACATTTAAGAAGTTCCAAGGGGAGCCCCGGCATGGGGCTGAGAAGCCGAAAGCGCTCTGTTCTAGTTTGTGTAAAGGAGCGCGGCGCGGCGACCCTAAGAACCTGCTCCGGGTCATGCCGGCGAAGGGATAGGAGATTTAACCATGAACGTCATTTCGAAACCGAAAACGTCCGACATCACCACCGGGCCGCTGCCGGCCAGCCGCAAGATTTACGTCGACGGCACGCTGAACCCGGAGATCCGGGTGCCGATGCGGGAAATTGCCCTGCATGAAACGGCGAAGGAACCGCCGGTGGTCGTCTACGATACGTCGGGCCCCTATACCGACCCTGCGATAAGCATCGATATCGAGGCCGGACTAAAAAGATTGCGCGAGCCGTGGATCAAGGCCCGTGGCGACGTCGAGGAATATCAGGGCCGCGAGGTCAAATTCGAGGACAACAACGCCGACGGCGAAAAGCTGGTGCCGGAATTCCCGGCCTTGCGCAAGCCGCTAAGAGCAAAAGAGAGCGGCAAAGACGCCGCCGTCAGCCAGGTCAAATACGCGCGGGACGGCGTCATCACCCCGGAAATGGAATTCATCGCCATCCGCGAGAACATGGGCAGGAAGCACGACCCCGAAGCCGCCAAAGCCATCATCGAGGCCGGCGAGAGCTTCGGCGCCGCCATCCCCGAAATCGTCACGCCGGAGTTCGTCCGTGACGAGGTCGCCCGCGGCCGCGCCATCATCCCCGCCAACATCAACCACCCGGAGCTGGAGCCGCAGGTCATCGGCCGCAATTTCCTGGTCAAGATCAACGCCAACATCGGCAATTCGGCGGTGACCTCGTCGGTCGCCGAAGAGGTCGACAAAATGGTGTGGGCGACGCGCTGGGGCGCCGACAACGTCATGGACCTCAGTACGGGAAAAAACATCCACAACATCCGCGAATGGATCATCCGCAATTCGCCGGTGCCGATCGGCACGGTGCCGATCTACCAGGCCTTGGAAAAGGTCGACAGGGCCGAGGACCTGACCTGGGAGATTTTCCGCGACACCATCGTCGAGCAGTGCGAACAGGGCGTCGATTACTTCACTATCCACGCCGGCGTGCGGCTGAAATACATCCACCTCACCGCCGAGCGCATCACCGGGATCGTCAGCCGCGGCGGCTCGATCATGGCGAAATGGTGCCTGGCGCACCACCAGGAGAACTTCCTCTACGACAATTTCGAGAAACTGTGCACAATCATGGCCGCCTATGACGTGTCCTATTCGCTCGGCGATGGGCTGCGCCCCGGCTGCACCGCCGACGCCAACGACCAAGCCCAATTCCTGGAGCTGGAAACGCAAGGTGAGCTCAACAAGCTCGCCTGGGAGAAAAACGTCCAGGTCATGAACGAAGGCCCCGGCCACGTACCCATGCACAAGATCAAGGCGAATATGGAAAAACAACTGGATGTCTGCGGCGAGGCGCCGTTCTACACCTTGGGCCCGCTGGTCACCGACATCGCGCCCGGCTACGACCACATCACGTCCGGCATCGGGGCTGCGATGATCGGCTGGTTCGGCACCGCCATGCTGTGTTACGTGACGCCGAAGGAGCATCTGGGCCTGCCCGATCGCGAAGACGTCAAAACAGGTGTAGTTACATATAAAATCGCCGCCCACGCCGCCGACCTCGCCAAGGGCCACCCCGGCGCGCAAGGCCGCGACGACGCACTTTCCCGGGCGCGGTTCGAATTCCGCTGGGAGGATCAGTTTAATTTGGGCCTCGACGCCGAGACGGCGAAGGACTTCCACGACCGCACCCTGCCCAAGGACGCGCATAAGACGGCGCACTTCTGTTCGATGTGCGGGCCGAAGTTCTGCGCCATGGAGATCACCAACCAGGTCCGCGAATACGCCGCCACCGGCATGGCCGAGATGAGCGAAAAGTTCGAGGCCGAAGGCGGCAAGCTTTATTCCGAGGACTTTGCTTCGGAAGAGGGCGGAGAGGTCGAGGGAGACGGCAAGACCGAGGCGGCGGAGTAGCCTACGTTCGCAACGCCAAGCACAATTGACGTTTGGTTTATTGAGTTCACTCTTCCTCGGCTAGGAGTGTACGTATCCTGCCTTTAATGTTTTCGTAAACACTGGTGAGTTTCGCTTTTGCAGCATTTGTTAATAGTGATGTGTGAGCGACCGCATCGCGCATTGGTTTGTATTCGGCGGCATCTCTCGACAAGCTGGCGTCTTTACTCTTGTCTTTTTTGTCCACAAAATTCGCGAGCTCTCCCATAGCTAAGTAATTTAAATCGTTATTATTACGCCTCACATCTATGCTTATGTTTCCCTTATCTTTACTTTCTTCTTCGCGCTTCTTCCATTTGTCAACGTCACTTTGGGCCTCTTTTGATAATGGAATTTCTTTTTCCTCAATGAAATTTCTGATGAGGTTTTCAGAAATAAAACATTCTGCATAAGAGCCAAAATTGAATTGCGCATCATCTTCCAACGCGTCGACCCATCCGATGACCTTTTCTGCGTGCGCGGATTCTTCCGGAAGTTCATAGTCTGCTGTCACTGCGTTAAAGAGTTCTCTCGATTTTCTTTCCCTCGGGGTAATTGCTTCATTTTCCGGGTCTCCATCCTCTCTGTGCTTCCTTCTCCAGACGTCCCAATCCTCGATAATCTTTGAAACGATTTCCTTTTTAAGTTTCTCCAGGAAACCCTTGAACTTTGGGTCATCAGCAACAATACCTTCTCGACTACTCGTAAATCGGTCTTCGGCATCATCCAGATCGTCAAAATGAATTTGGCCGTACAAATAATTTTCAACCAGGCGAGACGTAGGTATGTGCTTGAGAATGTCCCTTTCGCGTATCCGACCGTTGACAAAGAGATCTATGCCCACTCTCTCGTCCATAGTCATGATGCTCAAATTTCTGGGTTTTTGGACCGACGCTATAAAGCCTCCAATGTTCTCTTCTAGGGGGAAATTTTTCTGTTCGTTTTCCTTAGGAGTGAACCGCTTTTTGAGATCATCAACATAAGGGTCCGTATAATTATTGATCGTCCAAAGAAATTCGGTCCTTTCGGCGAGATCAGCTAGCGCGGTGTGATCAACCCTTTCGTCATCAAGAAAAATGGAAAAAGACGTATCAAGTAGAGAGAAACGAAA
>Ga0187833_10003360_pt1 | contig 16286 bp, 17 predicted proteins | sample ETNtaG_37_FD_167968 | JGI IMG/M metagenome (GOLD analysis project Ga0187833, IMG submission 167968) | Marine microbial and viral communities from oxygen minimum zone, Eastern Pacific Ocean - ETNP2014_SV_400_PacBio MetaG (Illumina Assembly) | ecosystem: Environmental > Aquatic > Marine > Hypoxic...
TTCGCGGTCGAATGGATGCGCAAGGACATGGGCATCGCCATGGCCGAAGCGCGCGAAAATGGCGCCTTGTTACCGGCCACCGCACTGGTCGATCAGCTTTATGGCGAAGTCGTCGCCATGGGCGGCAGCCGCTGGGATACCTCCAGCCTGCTCCGGCTGCTGACCCGCGAAGCGTAGAGCAAATCCCGAGTGGATGGTTACATCCGCGACGACGAATTTGTGTAATAAAGAGCAAATCCCGAGTGGATGGTTACATCCGCGACGACGAATTTGCGTCAAAATAGGTCCTAGAAAATCTGAATGACCATGTTACTGGTCGGGGTGAAGATGTTCTTGATATCCCAGGTGTAGGTCATAAAGCGGCCGCCCAGGCGCTTGTTCTTCTTCACCGTGGTGGCGTTGTGAGACACCACCTTGGCGTCGGTGAAAACCCGGACTTTCCCGGTCCAATTCAGCCCTATGTCTAAAAGTTGCTTTTTCGCCGTCTTTTTCACCGATTTTGTCGACATCGTTATCTGACGGGTTTTTTTGTTGTAGCGCATACCGATGATGTATTCGCTGGTGGAATTGAAAAAGCTGACGGACTTTTTCTGGATCAGGTCGCCGTTGCGGTGCCAATTGACCTTGAAGTGGCCCTGCTTGAAGTATTTGAACTCCTTGACCGACGGGTCGCGTTTGAAATCGGTCTTGATAATCTCAATCTTCTCGCGTTCCTTGGCGGCGTTAATTTTGCCTTCCCTTAGGCCTTTATAGAGCTCGACGCTGGCCATATAGCCGTCGAATTTGAAATCATAGGCGCCGGTGCGGTGCACCTCGATTTCGGCATCGAAGCGAATCGGGATGTAACACGAACTCAAAAAAACAGACAGAACGACCGCAACAACCGGGACTTTGAGGGCTTTGACCATAGTCATGGCGGTCATCCTATCATTCTTCCCGCTTCGCTTGGGTCCAATATTTTTCCAGCACGTCATCGACGGGCATATCCTTGAAACCAAGGCCATCGGCGGCCAATAGGGCTTCCATACGGCGAAAGCGGCGATCAAACTTGGCATTGCCACCGCGCAGCGCCGTTTCCGGGTCAACATTCAGCTTGCGGGCAAGGTTGACGCAGGAAAACATAAGGTCACCGAGTTCGTCGGACAGCCGTTCAGGGTCAGCATCGTCGATCTCGGCCTCGATTTCGGCCAATTCCTCACGCACCTTACCGACAACCGGGGCAGGCGTTTCCCAATCGAAACCGACACGGGCGGCGCGTTTTTGCAGTTTGAATGCGCGGGAAAGGGCGGGAAGGGCGGTGATGACCCCATCCAGGGCGCTTGAGTTGGGCTCATCAGCGTCCCGTTCCTGGTGTTTTTGGTCCTCCCAGGCGGCGGTCTGGGCTTCGGCGTTCTCAATGTGGGCGTCGGCAAAGACATGCGGGTGGCGGCGCACCATTTTGTCGGAAATCGCCTCAACCACGGCATTGAAATCAAAATCGCCGGCTTCCTTGGCCATCTGGGCGTAAAAAACGACCTGGAATAACAGATCACCTAGCTCATCCTTTAACGCAGCCATATCGCCGGTCTCGACGGTCTCGGCGACTTCGTACGCTTCTTCGATGGTATGGGGAACGATGGAAGCGAAGGTTTGTTCGACATCCCAGGGACAGCCGTTTTCGGGATCACGCAGCTTGGCCATGATATTGAGCAGTTTTTGCATATTACCTGATTGTTTGGTAATTGAGAGTCGCCTATTCGGCAGGTTTTGCGGGGATAAGTTCAATTCCCGCATCCTTGATACGTTGAATGAACGGCGCCGACAAAGCGGCGCGGCGGGTCCGTGCCAGGGAGCGACGGCGTAAAAAACCCATATAGCCCAGCTTATATAAAAAATAGCTAAACTGGGGATGGAATATATTAAGGGGCAACAAGTTTTGACCACTGACCTCACCAAAGAAACGCCGCGTCATACAAAGTAGGCGAACAATCAACAAAAGCGCCTTATTTAAATACGGAACCTTGGCCATAACCTCTAAAACCTTGTGCAGAGGATCAGGCAAACGAACCAGCGACGCCGTATAGACGAGCAGGGCATATCGGGTGTCGATAACCCGCTGATAACTGTCCTCGATGCTGTGAAATTTAATATCAGGGTTCTCTTGGGCGAATGTGGCCATATCGGTGTTGGCAATGATCCGAAGACTATATACGAATAGGGTGTATGGCCTGGGCAAACGACGCAACAGTCCCACGGTGGCCTGAATGTCCTCTTCATCCTCAATCGGGTTATCGATGATGATGTCGAAATAAGGCGGGGCAATACGAGGATGACGCTTAATTAACATGCTGGCGGAATTCTCGACGGTCTCCAACTTGGTCGGCCTCTTATAGAACTTCAGCAATTTTTCACTTCCCGACTGAATGCCCATGCGCGCATGCCTTAGCCCGGCGTCAATCAACGCATCCAGTTGCCGTTCATCACGGATCGACCCAGGGAAAATTCCTGGCAAGAAGAAGGGTTGTCCAATTTCCTTGGCGTACATGTCTGCCAACTCAAAAATAGCCTGGGGCTTGGCATAGAAGAAATTGTCATCGCCAAACCCGATATGAGTGAGAAACGGCATCATCTCCATGGCGTACTTCAATTCGCGTATGAAGCGTGCGGGCGAAGTATGGCGGATTTTTGCATATTTTACGTCATTGGCCAGGAACTTGGAATTGCCGCAATAGGTGCATTTGAAAGGACACCCGATAGTCCAAACCGTCGTGTAACTGGTGCCCTGGACCCGAAGATAGGTGGCCGCGTCCAGAGGATGTATGGAACTGGCGTCGGCATATATCAGGTCCGGGGTTAAATCGGGCAGGGGCAGCGCTTCCATCTCCTCGGACGTCAGCAGGGGAAGGAAAGGATTTTTGATGATTTCATCACCTTTTCGAAACCAAAACTGGTGCGTTTTGTACAGATCCGGGGATTTGAATTTTTTCAGCAAATTCACCATGGCGAATTCGCCTTCACCGGTACAAATGGCATCGGCGTGTTGAATGGCGTGTTCCGGGTCGGTAATGGCGTGGACGCCACCCCAAACACAGAAGCAATCAGGATTAATCTTTTTGATGTCAGCAATGCGTTGGGCGACAAAATGGCTGTATTTGGACATACAGGAAAAGCCGACAACGTCCGCATCGGCAATTTGGCTGACAAAATCGGGATGGACCTGAAATTTGTCCAGATCCTGCATTTTAAATAGATGATTGGAAAAATAAGCCTTCAGGTTCCCCGAGACATTATAAATGTAGGAGGTAACATCGTCGAAATGCTCTTTGACGGCGCTACTAACTCGCCGGTGTCCGATGCACAACAACCCATCATCAACGCCTACAAGTACAATTTTCATGTCATTTCACTTAATTTTTTTCGGCAGAAGGCACCGAACTACTACTGAAAAACTCATACTATAGATACGTGATGTTTACAAATGGGACCACGACTAGCGCCCGGTTCAACTGTTTCAAAGCGGGAAATTAATACGTTTTTTGGGGAGGAGCCTCCTGGGGAGAGATTTGTGCGCTTACGTTTTTGTCGCATAATGTATATTATGGCAAATTATATTATTTATTTTGTTTTCAATAGCTTATGTGTGTTTACCATAGTTTTTTCGAGATGTTGAAATTATGCGTAAAATCCAAATAATCCATCAGAATGAAAACTCCGCCGCCTCTCCTTCTCGAGACCGACGATTTAAAAATTCATCCGTCCTGAACGCCTTATTCGCAATTTTTAATTATCGGCCTCGATGACCATGCCGTCATAGGCGACCTCTACCCCATCGGGCACATAATCGTCCAATTTGGCGTAATCGATGGTCGGGCCAAGATGCGTCAATATGGCGCGCACCGGTTTCACCCGTTCGATCCATTCCAGCACCTTATCGACATGGGCATGGGTGTAATGCGGTTTCCACGAAAATACGCCGATAATCCAGGTATGAACGCCGTCCAGGGCCTGAAAGGATTGTTCCGGCAGCTCCAATAGGTCCGTTGAATAACCGATCGGCCCGAACCGGAAGCCCAGGGTATTGGAATACCCGTGTTCCTGTTCAAACGACCGGACCTCCACATCGCCGATGGAAAGGCTGTCGCCGCCGCTGATCTCATGGATATCCAGTACCGGCTTGTAATAGAAATCGACCTCGGGATTCAACGGCGTCACCGTATATTGGAAACGATTAATAATGGTTTGGTGGGTTTCGGCATCGCAATAGACCGGCAACGCCGCATGCATGGCCTTGTTGATGCCGCGAAGATCGTCGATGCCGTGCAGGTGATCGGCATGGCTGTGGGTAAACAGGACCGCATCCAAGTGCCTGATATCGGCCATCAACAGCTGCTGGCGCAGGTCCGGCGAGGTGTCCACCAGTACCTTGGTATCGGCGTTTTCGACCAAAACGGACGACCTGAGGCGTCGATTTCGTGGATTTTCAGGATCACAAGCGCCCCAACCGTCGTGAACGGTCGGAATACCGCTCGATGGCCCGGAACCCAGGATGGTCAGTTTCATGCCCCGGCCCCGGCCTTGATTGCCTTCTTAAACAGGCGGAAGAAGTTGTCCGTGGTCGCCTGATCGAAGCTTTCCTGGCCCATTCCCCTGAGATCGGCGACACAAGCCGCGGTCAGGGCGGTGAAGGCGGGTTCATTGCGCTTGCCGCGGTTGGGCGCCGGGGCCAGATAGGGCGAATCGGTTTCAACCAGGATTCTTTCCAAGGGCGCGGTGGTGGCGACGGCGCGGATATCATCCGCCGTTTTGAAAGTCACGATCCCCGAAAACGACAGGAAAAAGCCGATATCAAGGACCTTCTCGGCCAAATCCGGGCCGCTGGAAAAACAATGGATCAGCCCCGGAAATGCCCCGTTGGCGTGCTCGTCCTCTAAAATCCTGACCATATCGGCATCGGCCTCGCGGGTATGCACGATCACCGGCAGCCCGGTTTCCCTGGCCGCATCGATATGGGCGCGAAAGAACCGTTCCTGGACATCACGGGGGCTGTTGTCGTAATGGAAATCGAGGCCAGTTTCCCCGAAACCGACGACTTTCGGGTGTTTTGCCAGTTCGATCAGGCGGTCGGGCGTTACCTCCGGTTCGTCACCGGCGTTATGTGGGTGAACGCCGACGGTGCAAAAGACGTTCTCATATGTCTCGGCGATCGCCACAATGCCGTCAAACGTGGTCAAACGCGTGCAAATGGTAACCATGTGACCGATGTCGGCGTTGGCGGCACGCGCCATGATGTCGTCCAGTTCGCCTTCGAAGTCGGGAAAATCAAGGTGACAATGGCTATCGACTAAAATGACGAGCCCTCCTCTTTGAGGAAGGCCAGTTCTTCATCCGTGGACGGACGCCCCAAGGCGGCGTTGCGGTGCGGATAGCGTCCGAAACGGTCGATAATGGCTTTGTGTTTTTCGGCCCATTCAAGCAACGATTTATCTTCAAGGGTTCCGCACAGCCGGATCGAGGTTTCCTGGTCCGAGGCCTCTTCGCTGTGTTCGAACGGAAGATACAGAAACATCCGCTCGGACTCGCTCACTTCCTGATCGACCTTTTTCTCCAATGCCTGTTTCGCCGCGGCCAGGGCGACGGGGTCGGAGGCAAAGGCACGGCCATCGTCGCGATAAAGATTGCGCGGGAATTGATCGAGAATAAGGATTTCCGCCAAAGCGCCCCGCGCCGATGTGCGCCAGTGGCTTAGGTCCCCTTTGGATGCCTGAACCACCAGCCCTTCGAAGCGTTCGCGGATGGCGGCATCGAAGGCTTCATCCTTTTTGAACCACTGCTTCGGCCCGTTTTCGACGAACCAGAAGTCCAGCACCGCCTCGATGGCTTCGTCAGGCACCGCCCCCCTCCTCATCCTGATAACGCGGGAAAACGCCTTCCGGCTTCGGCAATTCGGTACCGGGAAGGAGGGCATGATCGGCGCCAAAGGATGCAAACGAACGGGCATCTTCGGGCACCGCAAGCTGATCGAGAATTTTCCCCGATGCTTCGGGCATGTACGGCTGGGTCAGCAGGGCCAGATGGCGGATGGTTTCGGCCAGCACGTAGAGCACCGTTGCCATCCGTTCCGGGTCTTCCTTGGCCAGCTTCCATGGCGCCTGGGCGTCCACATAACCATTGGCGGCACGGATTTCGCCCCAAATGGTTTCCAGGACGACATGAAATGCCTGCACGTCGATGGCGTCGCGAACCTTTTCGAGAAGCCCCCGGGCCACGGTCAATAGCGCCTCGTCGGCGTCGGCCAAAGCCCCCGGTTCCGGCACCTTGGCGCCGCAATTCTTGTTGATCATCGATAGCACGCGCTGCGCCAGATTGCCGTAATCGTTGGCCAACTCGCTATTCATGCGGTTTTTCATGGCGGTGTGGGAAAAATCGCCATCGTTGCCGAACGGCACCTCGCGGAGCAGGAAATAGCGGACCTGATCGAGACCGTATTTTTCGACCAGATCATAGGGGTCGATGACATTGCCCAGCGATTTTGAGATTTTCTGGCCTTCGTTGGTCCACCAGCCGTGGGCGAAAACCCGCTTCGGCGGCGCCAGGCCCGCCGCCATCAGGAAGGCCGGCCAATAGACGGCATGAAAGCGCAGGATATCCTTGCCGACCATATGCAGGTCCGCCGGCCAATAGGTGGCGTATTCGCCTTCTTCGGTCTCCGGATAGCCGACGCCGGTGATGTAGTTGGTCAGCGCGTCCAGCCACACATACATGATGTGATCGTCGTCGCCGGGCACCGGCACCCCCCACTTGAACGTGGTCCGGGACACCGACAAGTCCTGCAAGCCGCCGGAAACGAAGCTGGTGACTTCGTTGCGCCGAGACTTGGGCAGGATGAAATCCGGGTTGGCGTCGTAAAATTCCAGCAACGTGTCCTGCCAATCGGACAAACGGAAAAAGTAACTGGGTTCCTCCACCCATTCGACCTCGGCGCCGCTGGGCGCGATCATTTTGCCGTCAGCGTCCTTGGTCAGTTCGCCTTCCGTATAGAACGCCTCGTCCCTGACGGCGTACCAGCCGGAGTAAGAGCCGAGGAAGATATTGTCGTTGCCCTTGGGCGATGTTCCGGCGGCGATCGCCTTCCAGATCGCCTGGCTGGCGGTTTTGTGGCGGTCTTCGGTGGTGCGAATGAAATCGTCGTGGCTGAAATTCATGGCATCGGCCAAATCGCGGAAGTTCTGCGAAACCCGGTCGGTGAAGGCCTTCGGGTCGGTGCCGGCGGCGGCGGCCGATTTGGCTACCTTCTGGCCGTGTTCATCGGTGCCGGTTAGGAACTTGACGTCTAACCCGTCGAGACGCTTGAACCGCGCCAGCACATCGCAGGCCAGCGTCGTATAGGCATGGCCGATATGCGGGTCGTCGTTGACGTAATAAATCGGCGTCGTCAGGTAATAGGGCTGGGTCATTGGTTTTAAGGCCGGACGGCATTTTGGAGGGTCAGGAACACATTCAACACCACCTGCTTACGGCTTAGATTGATAGGATCGGTCTTGATCAGCAGGCGATTGATCTTTTCCCATACCTCAAACCAGCGATCAAGGCTGGCCGCCATGCCTAAGCGTTGCATCAACGCCCCTTCCCCGCCCCCCAGATTGTCGTCGCCCTGTCGGGGGCCACCGGAGGCGACCAGTATCAGGCGCGCCAACCACCATTGAAGTAGCCCAGACGCGGTATGGAACGCCTCCTCAGCGCCGGTTTTACCCAGCTTGCCGCCGAACGCGTGGAGTGAGGCGACATCAAGGCTGGGCAGCGTTTCCAACAGCCCTATCATGTCCCGGTATAGGTCCAGGCCGCCGACATCGGCAAGGGCCAGCGCCCGGCCCGGGCTGCCATCGGCGAGATGCGCCAGCACCGAAACGTCGGCGCCTTCAAGGTCCGGTCTGTGCGCGTTGATCAGGGACGCCACGCTTTCCTCGGCCAAGGGATGCAACGCCAGCTTGCGGCAGCGCGACCGTATCGTCGGCAACAAGCGGCCGGGGTTGTGGCTGACCAGCAACAGCAACCCCCGTGGCGGCGGTTCCTCAAGAACCTTTAACAATGCATTGGCGGCGTTGGTATTCATCTCATCGGCACAGTCGACGACGACGACACGCCAGCCGCCTTCGCCGGCGGTATGGTGGAAAAAGTCACCGACCGACCGCACATCATCGACGACGATTTCCCCCCTAAGCTTGCCGGTTTTCTCGTTGACGGTGCGAACCACCGCCTTGAGGTCGCTATGACCGCCGGAGGCGACGCGGCGAAACACCGGGTTATCGGGGGCTACATATAGCGAGTCAGAGGGTTCCTCTAAGCTGTCGCCGAAAAGCCCCTGCCCTGCATCAGTCCCGCCGTTGGCCAGGACATAACGCGCGAAACGATACGCCAACGTCGCCTTGCCGATGCCCTCGGGCCCCGACAACAGCCAGGCATGGGCCAAACGGCCACTTTCGAAAGCCTGCTTCAAGGTCGCCTCGGCCTGGTCATGACCGCTGAGGTCCGGGTTCTCAACCGGCGCAGGCGCCCCGTCTTCAAAAATTACGTCATCAAAATTTTCGCCGCTCATGCCCGTCATTATAGATCCACGCCAAAACGGTTTTGGACGATTTCCCAGATCAATTTATGGACATCATCAGGGGCCTGGTCTGCGTCGACGATCAGGCACCGTTCCGAGTTGCGCCGGGCGATATCCAGGAAACCGTCGCGCAATCGCCGGTGAAAATCCAAATCCATGCGTTCGTAGCGGTCTTCTCCGGCGTTATCCCCCGCCTCTCGTTTGACCGCTTCGCGCTTGCCGGCCCTGGCCAGGCCGGCGTCAACGGGAAGATCCAGGATGATGGTAAGATCGGTCTGAAATCCCGCCAGCACCAATTCATGCAGCCGGGCCATGGTTTCCTGGCCCAGGTCATGGCCGTAGCCCTGGTAAGCGACGGTGGAATCGGAAAACCGGTCTGACACCACCCACCGCCCTTCTGCCAACGCAGGCGCAATGGTTTCCTTGACGTGCTCCAAGCGGGCGGCAAAATGCAGCAAGGCCTCGGTCATCGGCTGCCAGCGGTCGACGTCACCCTCGACCAGAAGGCCCCTGATCATCTCGGCCCCCGGCGCGCCGCCGGGCTCGCGGGTGATTACGGGGTCAATGCCGGCACGTTCAAGAGCATCCGCCAATAATTTGATTTGAGTCGTCTTGCCGGCCCCCTCACCGCCTTCGAGGGAGATGAATTTTCCTTGCGCTTTAGGCCCGGTCCCCCGGCTCACCCGGATTCGCCCCAGATAATCGCCTTCAAAGCGGTGCCCAGGCGGCCAAACAGACCCAGCCTTTCGACCGAACGCGACGCGATAAGCGGCACCTCGATGTTATCAAACCCCGGCGCCGTCACCACCAATTTGGCAACCTTCTGGCCCTTGGCGATGGGGGCCGGGATGGGGGTATCGAATTGGACGGTGACCTTCATCTTGCGGCGCGCCTTCCGAGAAAGCGTGATCAGCATCTCTTTTTCGACAATTAGCGCAACTTGCGCTTCCTTGCCCAGCCAGACTTCGGCTTTCGTGACTTCCTCACCGGCGGAAAAAAGTTTGTAGTTATTAAACTCACGCAGCCCCCAGGACAAAAGCCGTTCCGGTTCACGGCGGCGGTCCTTTTTCGATGCCAAGCCATTGACCACAAGAATCAGACGGCGGTCCCCCTTCGTCGCTGATGCGGCCAGTCCGTAGCCTGCATCTTCGGTGTGGCCGGTCTTCAGTCCGTCGACATCAATGTCGCGGTACAACAACGGATTGCGGTTGATCTGGCGGATGCTGTTAAAGGAAAATTCGGTTTCCTTGTAATAGTGATAAAACTCGGGAAAATCCTCAATCGTGCGCTGCGCCAGGATCGCCAAATCCCGCGCCGTGGTCAGGTGTTCCGGGTCGGGCCAGCCGGTTGAATTTTTAAAGACGCTGTTCTTGAGGCCCAGTTCCTTCCCCCGGGCGGTCATTTCTTCGGCGAAGGCCTCTTCGCTGCTGGCCAATCCCTCGGCGACGACGATGCAGGCATCGTTGCCCGATTGCACGATAATGCCCCTGATCAAGTCTTCCACCCGGACTTTTCTTCCCGGTATCAGAAACATCGTCGAACCACCGCTTTTTGCGCCGCCTTTCCGCCAGGCGTTCTCGCTGATGGAAAAGGTATCCTCCATTATCAGGCTGCCGTCCCTGAGCCTTTCGAACAGCATGTAAACGGTCATCATCTTGCTCATCGACGAGGGCGGCATCGGCATATCGGCATTTTTGGCGAACAGAACCGCGCCCGTCGTGGTCTCGATCAGGATGGCTTGTTTAGCAATGGATTCAATGGCTTTGGCCTGAGGCGCCCAGGCAAGAGCCAACAAAACCAGCATCAAAATGATGGGCCGCGCCCCGGAAAGCCTAATCGACTGCATTCAAGTCATCCCCGCATGATTTCTCAAGATTGGTTGCCATTGATAGCGTTGGTAACACCGCATTGTGTTCTAGACAAGACGGGGCGCAAGACCGTGAAAAAAACCGGGAAACGCCGGCTTCAGTCGACAATTATCCGGGCGTTCGAATAACCGGACCCGATCACCCTCCCCAACAGCCGGTCGGCGTCGGCAACATTGGTCAAGGGGCCGACGCGAACACGGTATAGATCCCGGCCATCGACCAAGACCGAGGTTATCTTGACCGTTCCCAACGGCGAAAGCCGGGCCCGGACTTTGTTGGCGTTTTCGAACTGGCCGAAGGCGCCGGCCTGGATATAAATATTGGTCTTGGTGACGGGCCCAACCGTAACCACCCCGGTCTCGGGTTCTGAGGCCGACGTGGTTATTGCCGCCAACTTCTGCGGCGCCGTGCGGGCGGTGTTGACCGGAGGCGGTGGCGTGGGATTGACCTTACCCGGCGACGTCTTTGCGCCGGGCGGCAGGGTCAGGGATTCGGTGGCGACGGCCGGCTTAGGCAGCCGGGCAACGGTTATCGGCGAGCCGACCTCGGCCAACTGAACTTCGGATTTCGTCCTTGCCGCGATCGCCCGGCTTTTATCGGCCATGATCTGAACCCGGACCCGGGCGGTGCCGGCATCGTGGAATCCCAATAACTGTGCGCCCCGCCTGGAAATATCAATGATCCGGTTGCGGGCGAAGGGGCCCCGGTCATTGACCTTGAGGATCAGACTACGGCCGTTTCCAAGGTTGGTGACGCGGACGAAACTGGGCATCGGCAGGGTCCGATGCGCCGCGGTCAGCGTATTCATGTCATAGATTTCGCCGTTGGCCGTTCTGCGCCCGTGAAACTGGGCCCCATACCATGACGCGATGCCGGTTTCTTCGTATCCAAAATCCTCGGCCGGATAATACCAGGTGCCCTGTATTTGATAGGACTTGCCGATTTTGTACTGGGGTGAGGCCTGATCGGCGGAACCGGTTACCCGTTTGGCCGAATGAATAAGAAATTCGGTTTCGGCACAGGCCGAAAGAACAAAAACAACAAGGACCAAGGAAATCCCCAGGGGACCAATTCGCATCCCGGCCCATACGTCCTTCATGATCGCCCCCGGTTGTTCATCGTGCTTTATAAATATCAATATCTGGTATTACGGGGAAACGCAATCCGCGTTATTTAGTACCCCTGAGCCTTTCGAGCAGGCCCATGGTCGGATACCCATCGGCGGGCAAAAGGGATTTTTGCTGATAGGCTTTGATGGCGGATCGGGTATTCGGCCCAATAACGCCGTCCGACCCACCGGGCTCAAAGCCCAAGGCCGCCAACAGCCGCTGCATATCCTTGACGTCGGCCCTCGACAGCGCGACCTCTTTGGCCGGGCGCTTGCTTTTGAGGGGGCCTGCGCCGCCAAGACGGTCAGCCAAGTGGCCGACGGCGATCGCATACAGGATTGACCGGTTCCAGGTCAGGATGGTGCGGTAGTTCTTGTAAATCAAAAATGCCGGGCCGCTGTAGCCGGCGGGCAGGATCACCGAAGCCTCGGCGTCGCCGTTGGGGAGGCGGCCTCCGCCGGCGGTCCTGACCCCCAGCGCCTGCCACTGGGACAGGGATTTACGAATTTTCAAACCGCTGAATTCAAGCTTGAACCCCTTCGGCAACTGGACCTCGCGCCCCCACGTCCAACCGGAACGCCAGCCGGAACGGGAAAGATAATTGGCCGCCGATGCGAACATATCCGGAAAGCTGTTCCACATATCGCGCCGGCCGTCGCCATCGGCATCAACGGCAAAGCCCTTGTAGGTGGTCGGAATGAATTGAAAATTTCCCATTGCCCCGGCCCATGACCCCTTCACCCGGATATCGACGTCGCCGCGATTCATAATCGTCAACGCCGCCAACAGCTGGGCACGGAAAAAGCGGCTGCGTCGTTTATCGTGAGCCAGGGTCGCCACCGCGCCGAGCACGGGGAAGACGCCCGTGTGGGTGCCATAATTGCTTTCCAACCCCCAAAACGAGGCAATAAACCGGGGCGGCACGCCGTAACGGCGGGCGGTTTTCTGCAACTGCTTTTGATGCTTGGCCATCATCTCCCTGCCCCGTCGGATGCGTGCCGGGTTGATGGCGTTATCGAGATATTTCCAAAAGGTCAGGGTGAATTCCGGCTGCCTGCGGTCCAGTTCGATAACCCGCTTAATGGGTCGTACGCCGGCAAGCGCCGTATCGAGAAAATTCCCGGAAATACCCGCCGCCGTGGCCTCCTGGCGCACCCCTTCAAGCCATTGAGAGAACGGCGCCGCCGTTTCAGCTGCCGTCACCGAGTGAGCAAAACCGAACGCCGATGCCAAAAAAACAATCACCGGCAACAGGCGGTTAGATATGGATAATGAAAACTTCATTGCACCTTTGCTTCTGCCACGGCCTTGAGCCAACGGCAAGGGCGCCATGGGATTAAACCTTTGGACCGGGGAACAATTCATCGCTTTTGCCGCCCGTCCAATAAAAGAAGAGCCCCACGAACTCGTGCAAGGCGCCGCTTAGGGAGTTCAGGCCATAGCCAAAATTGAATTGCAGCGGCAGCGCCGCTTCCTTTCGGGTGTAATAATCGACTGGATAGGGCGTCACCCGCCAACCCACTTTACGAAAACTGCCGACGGCCCGGGGCATATGAAAAGCCGAGGTGACGAGCAGCCATGTTTCGCCTGCTTTCGGGGCGGCGGCGCGATAACTGAAGACCGCGTTTTCAGCCGTGTTCCGGGATTGATTCTCGAAAATCACCCGCTTTGGGTCAATCCCCAGTTGCCTGAACAACGGAACGATGGCATCGGACTCTTTTTGATCCTGCTCCAACAAGCTTCCCGAGCCACCGCTGAACACCAGTTTTGCCCCAGGGAAACGCTTGGCAAGGGCCGCCATCTCGAACAACCGCTCGGCGGCGCCACCGACGGAAATTTGGCCACGATCGGCAGTCATCGCCGGATCGACGATGCCGCCGGCAACGACAATGCCGTCAACCTGGGCCGGAAGTTCATTAAGCGGCGGGAACCTGTCTTCCAATGCGCCGATAAGCCAGGTGCCAAGCGGAACAACAGCAAAAAACAAACCGACGAATGCGGCGCCGGTAACCAACCATCGGCCAAGACGGCGCCACCGGGTCCACGCCAACGCCGTGCCTAAACAGAGCGCAATCAGGATGATGTTGCCTGGATTAAGGATTACCCAAAGAATCTTGGATAGCGAAAAAAACATGCCCCGGTGATAGCCTTAAACGCCGCCTTAGGGCAACGGGATCCGTCAACTTTCGACAGCGTTATTCATGAAAAATCAGGCCGCCGCCTATTCCGTTCCTATTCGCGGCGAGCCGTCCTTACCGCCCGGCCCGAAAGCCTTGTCCAGAGCATGGCTGGAATCTTCGGCAAGCAAGATCGCATCGGTGACCAGATCCAGGATTTTAACGTTGTTATGAAGAACTAGCTGGGCCTCTGGCCTGTTGTCTTCAGTGATTTTGGTACATCGGATCAGAATATCGTTACGAATCACCCGCAAGATATCCTCAAGCTTTGAACCATCGGGATTGGTGTCCGAGACAAGAAAATGGGTCACTTTTGTCCTCCTCGCCGGAAATTTGAAAAAGGGCCGTATGAACGAAAATAAGACATATCAAAATATTCGGGGTCTACCCTACCCTAACCTGCCTGACGTTATTAGTACCATCTTGTTGGGTTGCATCTTCATCCGCAATTATATAAGTATGCAATTAGATATATAAATGGAGACTTGGAGAAAATTAATGCTTGCCGACTCCCAAGAAGAAACCCCGGCGGAAACGAAAAAAGAGCGGTCCGAAAAGGATCGGCGTTCTGACTCGGAACGTCGCCAGGCCAACCAGGAACCACCCGAGGGCGAAAAGCGCGATCAAAACGGTGATGACCGCCGCGGGTGGGTTGCCCGGCGGCAAACCGCCGACTGGCGTAACAAAGAATAATCCATCACCCAATAAGTGTTGACGTGGGTCAGGCGCTTTTGGCGTACAGGCGGGTTGCCATCTGATCCATTTTCATGACCCGGTTATAGAGGTCCCGGCTTCGGTCCAACATCACAAGTAATCGCCCGGAAATCGTCTCTGCATCCCTTCGAGTCTCCTGAAGGCAGACGTCGGCGGCGCTCAGGTGGCAGGGATCGGATCGCGCCTGCTTAAGTGTTATCTCTCCCCCGGCAAGGGCCTTTTGAATAAACAGCCAAGCCATGATTTCACATAACCGGGTGGTCAGGCGCATCTTCTCGCCGACAATCTTCAGGCCTTCCCCTTGGGGCAGGTCACAATCATCCTGTTTCAAACTGTTAATATTGTATTCAATGGCTTCTTCCAAAAGTTGGAAGGTTTCGCCATAGGTGCGCTCGACAAATTGCGCAAACTGCTTGTGCCCAGTCATCGTCCCCCTCCCCCAAATTCGGTCATAATTGATAGGGCAGAATATCCTTTTATCGCAAGCTGCGCACGGGAAACTCTTTCCAGAGCCATGTTCAGGCCCTATCGCTTTTTTTACAAGTATCTAAAAAACCGCCGGAACCCGTTTTGGATTCGCTCGGGATTATTGGCCTTCAGGGTTTGAGGCACGGCGCATTTCCTGAATGATTTCGGCCAAAATAGAGACCGCGATCTCCGCCGGCGAGGCGGCGGAAATATCGAGACCGATGGGACCGTGAAGCCGATCCAGGGCGGCCTGATCCAGGCCGAGCGCCTTGAGCCGGTCGGCCCGCTTTGCCTGGGTGCGCCGAGAGCCGAGGGCACCGACATAGAACGCCGTCGACGTCAGGGCGGTATGCAGAACCGGATCATCGAATTTCGGATCATGGGTGAGGGTGACAATGGCGGTTTGATCGTCGATCACGAATCCACCCAGGGCGTCATCCGGCCATTCGGTGATGACATCAACACCGGGGAACCGCTCGGCCGTGGCGAACGTCCCCCTGGGATCAATGACGGAGACCTGAAAACCGGCGATCATGGCCATGGGAACAAGGGCTTGGGCGATATGCACGGCGCCGACGACAATGAGGCGCCTCAGTGGCGCCTTCGCCTCAATAAAATAGGTCTCGTCGCCGGCCTCCAGCAAACGGCTACTGCCTTCACGGATATCCTCCGCCGCCATTTCGGCCAAGTCTGCGGAGACCTCCAGGGGCCCGTTATTCTGTCCCTCCCCCACCAATGCGGTCGCGCCGTCGCGGATGCGGGTTATCACCGCTACCGCTTTCCCCTTGTTCGTTCGGGCCTTGGCGTCTGCGTATAAGCCCGCCACTTCCTTATCGACACTGCGAACCAGGACGGTAATTTTTCCGCCACAGGCGAGGCCGACCTCCCACGCCATTTCGTCGGTGACGCCGTATTCAAAAAGCTCTGGTGCGGCGCCCTTGAGAATTTCCATCGCCTCATTGATCACCGCCCCTTCCACGCAACCCGCCGACACCGAACCGGTGATGGCGCCGTCATCACGAATGCCCAGATGGCTGCCGGTCGGGTTCGGTGACGAGCCCCAGGTCGACACTACCGTCGCCAGGGCCGCCTGGTGGCCGGCGGCAAGCCATTCAGAAACGGTGCCGATAACGTCACCTTCCGGGGTTGGGGATTTGGATACCATGTATTCTCAATTTAAATTGCGTGGGGTCTTTATTTTTAGGGTCCCCATATATGGTTCATTGCCAGAAAACGACAAGAAACATCAGAAACCAAACGATCATGCCAAAAATAACCCTGACAGTGAACAACCAATCGGTGACCAAGGACGTCGAAGGCCGGACCTTGCTGGTCGAACTGATCTGCGAAGGCCTGGGGCTGATGGTCT
>Ga0187833_10003361_pt1 | contig 16285 bp, 16 predicted proteins | sample ETNtaG_37_FD_167968 | JGI IMG/M metagenome (GOLD analysis project Ga0187833, IMG submission 167968) | Marine microbial and viral communities from oxygen minimum zone, Eastern Pacific Ocean - ETNP2014_SV_400_PacBio MetaG (Illumina Assembly) | ecosystem: Environmental > Aquatic > Marine > Hypoxic...
ATCATACAAAATGTCTTACTATCAATTAATAACTCTTTTTGTTTAGGAGTCATATCTTTTATTTTTAATTTCTCAGGCTCTTTAGCCCCATACTCATATGCCACGGTACCATTCTCCTATAATTGGAAAAGTTTTTTCAAAGTCTTTTCCTCGTCTTTTATCATATTGTGTATAAAATATTTTAAAATCTTTTCTTAATTTATCAACTGAAGCCGCGTCCTTATGTGGAGTTTTCACAACATCTAAATAATCCACCAATCTTTGGACCTGATTAATTTCCATTTCCTCTAATAATGAGCTATTTTGCCGTAGAAATTTTTCTAAGTTCTGCTTAAACATATTACGTAAGTCGTTGGGTAGAACTAAAGCACTTTGAAAGCTAGGAAATCTTAAAATATTTAAAGTAAAATTTAATGGAACTCCAAAAACTTTACACGCACTTCTTTTTTGTTCAACAAGCATTTCTAAAAATTCTGGCAACGATTCCAAACATAATGCATTTATAGTACACATATTGTGAACTGCTTCTGGTTTAGCATCAAACATTATATTAATAAGATTAACAAACCAGTCTGTATAATTTAATCCATCTCTAATATATTCTGCTTGTCTAAATGTTGCCTCCATTGACGTATATAAATGTAATCGTTTAATTTTTTTTGCTTTCTCTTGAAACCTTTGAATGATATCATCTTTTGCTCCTAAATTGGTGTTTATAGCTAATCTCATATCTGGGTTAATTTTATCACTTTGCGTTTCAAACCAATCTAATAATCGCCATAAATTTGGTGACATTAACGGTTCACCCCCTGTAATTCTTAATTCATCTAATGATTTATGCAAATCTGTTTCCCACCATTTATAAAATGCTTCAATATACGGATTTGTTTCATCTTTTTTATATGGTTCTGCAGAATCGTGTGCATGAGTAAAGTGATTACGACCATCTGTTGTTAAATTTTTATAAGGTCCATTTTGATTTATGTCTCTAGCCCACGTTGTAGAGAATGCAGGATTACAATATGAACAAGCAAAATTGCAAGTTCTATCAAATGCAATTTCTAAAGTTTTTAAATTATAATCTGTTTTATAATCTGTTCTAAATGCATCATTTAATGCTTCTTCTGTATAAATTTTTGACTTATATATTCTATCTGATATTGCATCTCGTCCTATATCCTCTATTTTCCAACAATATTCACAACCTATAGGTCGTTCTCCAATTTGCATTTGTCTTCGTTGTTCTTTTTTAGTTTTAGTATTATGTATTGCTGAAGGATTTGTTTTTATTTCTTCCAGATTAATTGCGTGTGGCAGTGGATGGTGACAACTAGTGGTTTGTCCAGAGCCTAACCATATTGTAGCATTATACCATTTTGCTCCACAAAATGATGCAGACTTTGTATCTAATATTTGTTTTTTATATTCTAAATCTTCCATTCTTTTAATTTTCTATATTCATCATCTGGACATTTTATATCACTTTTATACATTACATCTTTTACCCAATGATAGTGTGCAAAAGGCAATGGGTGTTCGTCATCTGGTTTATTATACTGGTCTGGCCAAACATCTTTAGTAAATTCGTCTAATCCTCCAAAATCTTTATGAAATATAAATTTATTCCAATCAATTTTATTATACAAAGCTCTTTGTCCATTAGTCATTTTATCTTGATCATGGATGATAATATGTCTTTTATAACACATCATCTTATATTCAATATTGTGTTTTTCTAAATACATTTGTGTAAACAATATTCTTTCAAGTGTACGAATATCATTTTGTCTTTCGTTTTGAAAATGACGCACATAATATTCATGCTTATCTTTATAATAATGTCCACCATAAAAAGTATTCCAATCAAAATCAGAATCCCATCTGGAATATGTTACTGTTTCGTCACGTTTTAATGACTCGTCAATTTTATCATGTACAATCTCATATCTATTAACTTCAGACCACATTATATAAACTTTTTCAACCAACCTCCATTTATTAACAGCATTATAAACTAAACGCATTATTGTTTCGTTTGAACTTCCAGATGCTCCTACATTTACTACATTATATTCAGGTTCAAACCAACTTACATATGACGACCAACATGGCCATTTATATTTTGTAAAACTACAACCTGCTGTTATTATTTTTTTCATGCGTTTTTACACTCCGTCCAAAATTCCGCCATTTCTGGAAACGTATTTTGAAAATTAGTTCCACGTCTTCTATCGTGTTCGTTAAAAAATGCGTAAAAGTTCTTTTTATTTTGCGTATTATTATTTGCGTTAGTGCGCCAATATGCAAGATTGCGTAGCATTTTTTGAATCTCAAAGTCTTTAAATCTTCCAAACCCTTCTTCTCCAGAATACTCTTTCATATATTCTATATTCGCTTTATGTATTTCTTGATATGACTCTGGCAATAGTGTTATTTGTTGCCATGCAGGTTGTCTTAACAATGGTATATCGAACCATACTCGTTGATATGTTGTTGAATGCTTTTCTCTTAACAAACGTATGTCTCGTAATAAATCTTCTAAACTAGTAACACTTAAATTATTATATGTAATAATAAATGTTATAGAATTACGTACAGGAATACGTTCTAAGAATTCATCTACATTATCTAACATATAATTAAAATCTAAACCGTTACGTATGTATTCTGCTTTTTTGCCATAAGCATCAACTGAAACAAATTGCATGAAATGTTCCACCTTCTCCTCAATACAGATTTTTTTAACCATATCAAAGTACTTGTTTTTTAATTTTTTTTCTGGTGGACAGAAATTTGATGTTACGTTTAAATGTAAATCTTCTTTAGGATGATCTATAACATATTGAAATACTCTATATGTGTTATGATCCATTATAGGTTCACCACCTGTCATACGAAAATGTTTTAAATTTTTATAAAGAGTAGGCCACCACTTCCAAAAAGCAGTAACATACGGGTTATCTTCTCTATGTGGTATAGGACGTTTCCTGCCCTGGAAGTGTTCAGGTGCGTTATGTGGTGGGGAAGTTGGAAATTCTCCATACCGATCTATTTCTTTCCCCCAGGTAGTGGAAAATTGTGGCGAACAATAACTACACTTTAAATTACAAGCATGGTTAAAATTTACTTCCACGTATCTGGGGGTCCATCCTGAGTCAATGGGGTTATTTTTAATTGACTCAAAATCTTGTATAGCCCATGGTTCGCCAGAACGATACTGTCTATCTGACATTTCACCTGTATCTTCTATGTTCCAGCAATAAGAACATCCTTCTGGACGTTCCCCATTAAGCATTTGTTGTCTTTGTTTTAATTTTTCTGGTGTATTATGCAAACCAGCAGGATTACTTTTTAAATTTGTAGGATCTATTTCATGTAAAGGAGGATGATAACAAGAATTTGTTAGTCCCGTAGGTAAATGCAAAGATACTTGATTCCATTTAGCCAAACAAAACGTAGGAGAAACTGTTGCTAGTTTCTTTTTGGCAAATTCTGCATCAATTTTATAATCACTTGACTTCACGATCTTGCACTCCTCTATTAATATGTTGTGGCATACAAAATTTAAATAACTTACTTTCGTCAGCATCATAGTCTGCTACTGGTAAATCTAATCTTTGCCTTACTGATTCTCCATATGCTTGTAAATCTGTTCCAATATCTTCAACACTTTTAGCAAATAAACTGGTCATTTTTTCCATGTCTCTTACTTCAAGGAAGTTTGCTCCTCTAATAGTAGTGGCATAACAACCCATTCTTGCACCTAACATAGCAAATCTACCATATTCAACATCTGCTCCTACACTCATCCACGTTATTAATACACGTAAGTTTGGTGGCTGAATTAATTTTTTAAAATTGGATGGTGCAACAGGCAACCCTTGTTCTAAACTCATTTTAGTACCTTCCCTGTATCCTGCAATAAAAGCCTGTTGTGGGTCTGCATTTATAATTGTTGTTGAATAACAATTATGCAAATTTTCATGTGGTACGGTCCAACAAAAATCTATTTGTGCTTTTTCTTTATCTGCATTTTCATGAGTTTTCATCTGCAAACAAGTTTCTTTTTGCCAACCAACTAACCCACCATTGCCATAAACTAAACCATTTACATTATTTTTTGCTCTCCAACGATGAACTGCTTTTGGATTTGTTTTAGACCAATCTAATGTTTGTAATAAAAAACTTTCATCTATAATATTATCACCATCTATAGATATAAAGAAGTCTGTTTCTGCTTTTTCTGCCGCGGCTTTGTGTGCTGAGTCAAATCCAGTAACTCCGTCTACTCTTTTTGCCCATGGCACCTTGCTTAACAAGTCTGCCCAATTTTCTTCTTTATTTGGTTCTTGATAACTGATATAAACAAAATCTATATCTGAAACTCTTACTCTTGTACCCATTTATATCCTCCATCCACTATTTTATTTGGGTAATAAGGATCATTATCATAAAAATTATATCCTTTATCAGATTTTTTTAAAATATTATATCCTCTTTTTATTTTTGGCCTAGGTTTAAGAACAAATTCCATAGGAGTTTTCCACATATAAGCATCTTCACCGTGTTGTATTACTTCTAATTTCTTTTTTAAAGATACAACAACACTTTGTCCTTGAATAGTAACTGTATGGACCTTTTCTTTCTTAGGTGGTAAGTTATGTAATGCTTCAATAAGCTCTCGCATTTAATTCCTCCATCATATTTTTGTCCAAATAATGCCATACTCTATGCAATCGTTGACTACCTACTATAATTTTGTTGTTTAATTTTATTGGCATAAGGAATGAATTTAGATCTGCAACGTTAGTTCGTTGTATTGCAGATTTGTTGTGTATAAACTTAAACCAAGGATAATCAACTAATTGTTTTTGTGTTGGGTCAATTATTCTATAAGCAAGTGCATATACAATATCAGTACTAGGATAAGGATCATGACAACTAATTAATAATGTATCACGTACTTGTTTCCAATTTTGTGCTATATCTCCACAAAGTTTATAAAAATTTTGTGCGTAAACACTTCTTCTAAAATAACTTAAACCATTATAAATGTTTGGCAAATTATTTCTAACAAATAAATTTCGATAAGTTATATCTTTAACTGTTTCATCTTTATAATTTTTACAATCCACTGCAAATACTAAATCATGTTGCCACAAATGATACCACCACCAATCTGTATTGGCTGTCCACAACATATCAGATTCTAATTTAATTGTATGTGTAAAAGGTGAAATATCAAATGCTTTATACTCATTTGCCCATTTTATTTTATGACTAAAACTATCATCTTTTTTTAATATTTTAACAACATCAACATATTTGCTTTCAAATTTACTTTTCTCGTCAGTTACAACACAAATATTATTCTCTTTATTAAATTTTTTAATTGATTTTGCTAATTCTATACTGCATTTTACATAATCTACTTTGTCAGTATTTTGACAAAACCATAAAAATCCTTTAAACATTTGTTAACTCCTTATCTAATATATGTACATCTTGATTTTCTACGTAATTAATTTTGTCATCATACTTAAAAACAACACCTGTATCATTAATTTTAAGTACTTTTGCTATTCCAGGTAACGTTGGCAACTTGCCAGGTAAAAATTTTTGTTGTATATGTCCATTTACTTGATTTACAGCAATTGAAAAAGCATAATCATTTCTAAAATTACGAATATCTACTCTATAGAGATCGCAAAAATGTTGATAATGTTGTTTTATATATTTGACCATGTCAAATATTCTTTTTGCTCTGCTTGTTTTCTTAAAAACAATAACTGTTGCCCATAACATTGGAATAATTGAATTAAATCTGAAATTATAAACATCTTTATTTGTTAAATCATGTATTTTGTCATGTATTAGAAAGTCATCGTTAATGTTTAGGTATTCTAAAAGGATATTAGTAAACGGAAAATAATCAATATCCATTAAAATTGTTGTATCATAAGGAGATAAATCATATGCATTACATCTATCTAAATTATGCCATTGTTCTTTACCTCTTTTATTTCCTGTTTCGTTATTAATCAACTTATAATTAAGCATACCTAATGGTTTCAACTTTTTAAAAGTTTCAAGATTTGTTACAATCGTTATTTCTAATTTTAAATTTTTTTTGATTAGTTCAACACAACGTTCAGCAATACGATAATACTCACAAGTTTCCGTATTAAAACAGAACAACAAAACACCATTTGACATACTACCTCCTTTTTGCAAATTCTTTGTTTATTTGGTGGTAGGCGTTTAGCGTCTCTTGGTTCCGTTCTATAAGTTTGTTAAGAAAATCAGCTGGCTCTTTTATCTCGCAAGGATTGTTATTCGTATCTAATACGAAAAAACTATCTTTTTGTTCGCTTAAAGTTTTTACCAAACAGATTGTTTGTGCATCTGCACGGAATAAGTGCCCATTATACGCAAAAATCTGTCTTGATACTGCACGTTCTAGTGCATTTTTCTTTGCGACAGAAATGTCGTAAGATAGATCTGCTTTTTGTTTTAGTTCGCCAATGTCCATACCACAATTATATAATAATTATGGTGAATTACCCACCTGATAAAAATTATTTGGTATTATGTGACTGTTGTATTGGATACTGCCGCCGTAGCAGACTCTGTTATATTTGCAGAAAGTCCTTGTGTGCTGTTAGGACTAATAACAAATGTTTGAACTCTTGTTACACCAACTCTATCAGGAGTAACATCTACTCCAGATGTATTACCAGAAGTATAAGTGTTATCTGCTGAACCGTCAATTAGTTCATACTTAACAGTTATTGTTACTGCTGAACCGACTGCCGCATTTATTTTAGCCGATATTTGAATATAGTTTGCAGTATATGGTGATGTATCAGCAGTTAATTTAATTATAACTGTATAACCAGTACCTAAATCATGAAAACCATTTGATAAACCATTAGTAGTTAATGTTTCACCCGATCCTGATCTTGTTGTAGCCAATGACCCAATATCGAAGTTACCAACTGCCGCTAATAACGTTGTCCAGTCAGTATCTTTACTTGTTGCACCACCGCCTGTTGCTCCATTACCTGTTCTGTCTCCAAGAACTCTAATTTTTCCACCTCCATTGAAAAACCATCTCATTGTGTTTGCGTTGGCAAATGTTACTGAATGTTCAACTACGTGTGATTGTGACCAAGCACTTGAGGAACTTGATGCTTGTTTTGCTGAAGAAGTTGTTAATGCTGATGCTGATGCAGAACCACCGGCTACTTCTGCCGCTAATGATGCCAAGTCTGCGGCTACTGCCGCTTTAATTGCTATGGAATCACCTGTAGTAACTTGCGTTCTGGCTGTTAAAGAGTCGTTTGTATGATTGCCAACATTGTCCATCGCTGTTAATAATCCATTCCATTGAGATGCTGTAACTGTATCACCTGCACCTACTGTTGCTAAATGTGTTTGTCCTAATCCATATACAGTTAAACCTGTTCCTGCAAAATGGTTCCATCCAAATGGACTTGATGAATTGTTAACGAATGCGTTAAATTCGTCGTCTTGTATTGTTTCTCCTGCTACATATCCCATAAACTTATTTAACTCCTATCACAACTTCTGTTAATGCTGTATCTTCATTATATTTATCCTTTACCAGTCTACCTAGTACATTGAACGTGGTGCATTCATCTAAATTAACTACTTTTGCTTCTCCATTACCTGCTGACACTACACGATCTCCTGCTTGTCCTTTGCCTTTAATTTTAACTAAAACTCTTCCTTTTAATGCTATCATTGGATGGGATTCATCATTTCCTGCTTGAGCATTCATTAAAAATGCTGGACTATCACTTACCACACCAAAAACATTATTACATAATTCTTTGTTACATTTGGTTACTTCTTCTTCTCCGCCTAACATTACTACATCACCTGCTTCTAGTGGTCCATCACTAGCATATCTTTCAGCCAAATCAGCGTATTGTGCCGCTGTTGATGTTGCGTGTACTACATTGGCTCTTATATCAACTAAAGTTGCCGCACCTAACTCGGTATCTGCGCCTGATTTAAATGCTGTCCAGGCTCCACCTGCATTTCCGTATAATGTTGTTCCATCATCTGCAAATGTTTCGTCCCAAACCCAAAATAAATCTTGTTCAGTTGCAACTGACGTTTCACCTCTGTTTACTTTTAATCCTGAAAAATTTGGCATTCCAGAATTTGATGATATGTTCCTGTTCAATTCTATGATGTTGTCTTCAATTGATAATGTTGTTGTGTTTGTTATTACCTGTGTACCTTTAACTTCAAGGTTACCTTCTAATATCGTAGCTCCTTTAACTGTTAGATCACCTACTGAAGGCAATTCTAATTTTCCTGTATCTCCATCTAGTGTCATTAATGTAGTTGTTACACCACCATCATTTACTGTAAAAATAATATCTTTGTTTAATGTTGTCTGTGCAATTGTTAAATTGTCACTACCTAAAGTCATAGTAATGTCTGAACCTGCACCAATTGTTATACCACCATCGTTTCCTATGCTTATAGTACCTGTTGTTGTTCCTCCATCAGTTCTTAAGTAGTTTGCCGCCGCAACTCCACCTAATGCATCTGAGTCAGTTGCTGTTCCTCTAAATTTTACTGAGGCTACTGCTGATGAAAGTTGTAAACCTTGAGCCACAGTGGCATAACCTGCTGTAATTAATGCCGCTCCAACAGTTTCTGTTGAACTTGGTGTAAATGCCAAATTAGACACTACACCAACAACTGCATCATTAACCACAAGTTTTAAAATATCTCTGTTAACACCTACGTTGTCTTGTACAGTTTCTGGCACGACTTGTGTAACACCTGATCCAGCAATTGATGTTGGTCCAACTAGTGTCCATGCTGATCCTGTGTAAACATATAACTGAGTATTTGTTGTATCAAACCAAAGATCACCTTGAACTGCGTTTATTGGAGATGTTGTTGAGTTTGTTGTTGACCCAACAGGTTTCCATTTTGCACCTGTGTATACATTAATTTGTTTATTAGTTTGATCGTACCAAAGTTGACCTATAATTTTGTTTGACGGTGCTGAAGTATTATTAAAATTTTCTAAAAGTTTTACAAGGTTTTCATTTAATTTCTCACCAAATCCTGCATACCCTTTTCCAAAAAGTGTAAGATCCGTAGTAGTGGTATCTAGTGTACCATCTGCTAAAGTGACCAATAAGGTCCCAAATGTGTTATTAATTTTATAAGCCATTATTAATTTTCGTCCCTTATTTCAAGTAACATTGTAACATCTCCAAATACTTCAATTAATGATTCAGCTAATAATTTTGGAGAAGCAGATTGCTCTATTGAATTTCTAAGAGTAGCAATTTCTTCAGAAGTTAATACCACTGACATATTTGCATTCATATAATCTGCTACTTCGTTTTTAGATATCATTAAACATTACTCCTATTTTTTGCAATTCTTCCAACCATAATGGCATCTCCAACAAGTTTCTGTAATATTCCAGCAATTTCTGGTGACATCCAATTTTGAACTAATGATATTCTTGTTCCTTGTATTCCACCACCAACTGGCTTTTCCCAATATTCCCAATTTGATGGATCATTCTCATCAAATTGTCCGTTAACATATTCAGTAACTTGTTCTTTAGTTGCCATTTAATTCCTCTTTAGCTATATTTAACTGATTTAACTTCTTGTCATTTACTAGGTTTCCAAGTAACCAGCATAAAGGCTCGCCAATTAATCTAATTAGTTTACCAAATATACTACCGTTATTTCTTCCACCCATTATATAAGATATTTCTTTAGCTCTAGCTTTAGCAAATATCGTTGTCATTTTAATACCAAATTTTGACCACCAATCTGTGGAATGCTCGTGTTTAGACATCCAATTAACTAACGGAATTGCCCATAACCAATAACCGCATTGAGTTTTATAATTTAGATGTTGTACAGTAAATTGTGTATCTAATATGTAATCTTTATAATCTAATAAATCTCTATTCTGTAACCATGTACAAATAACTCTACCTGTGTCAGTACCACCATTATTTTCATTAGATTTACATTGGTACCCGTTTGGTGAAGTAGTAGTAATAGGACCCCAATACATTTGAGTACATTTAGGAGGGACGGGTCTTCCACCACCATCACCAGATTGTGCCGCCTCTACCGCCGCCTGTGATGCTGGTTGTCCAGCTGTTCCTGGCGTTCCTGATGTTACACCACCTTGATCATTTCCAAATCCTGCATAATTTATTGTGAACAGTATGTCATTAGCAAAAAATGCCTTCCATGTACCTGAAACTTTTGTGTATCCTGCGGCAAGTCGTTTCCATATTCCTGAAACTTTTGTATGTATTGATGTAATATCTTTCCATGCACCTGAAACTTTAAATTTTGCTTCTGATGGTATTGTAAAAATTAAAACTGCTCTGCCGTTTGTACCTGACTTCTCACTTGCTCCACCTACCGCGGCGCCTTCTCCATATTGTGCAACTCCTGTTCCGCCTGGTGTTATACCTGAACCATTATCTTCTGATCCACTTGATGGTACAGTATTTGATCCTGCTCTACCACCAAAACCACCTATATCTCCTTGATCTCCATCGCCACCTGTTCCGCCATCAGTTCCGCCACCTCCGGCTCCTCCTCCACCACCATTAACATCATGGGGTGCTCCATTTTCTCCTAATGTACCTGGTGATCTTGCTGTGGCACTATTTGTATTAGAACCTTGTCCTCCTCCTGAAAACGATCCTCCACCGCCTCCACCGGCTCCACCACCGGCTGTTGCTATTATTGTATTTGTTATTGCTTCTCCATCTGCAAAAATTGTAATTACTGTGGCTCCACCACCGCCACCACCTGATCCTGATGGACTGTCTGGTCCTGATGATCCGCCTTGTCCACCTGACCAATTTGTTATACTTTTTCCATTGCCGCCACCTTCTGATCCTGCTCCAAGTGATCCACTGCCACCTCCGCCACCAACTGTGACTGTAATATTTTTAACTCCAGCATATGAAGTCATATCTAAATTTGTTTTTGTAACGTAATGTCCTGCTGACCCTGAACCACCAATAGCAACGTCACTACCGCCGCCGCCGCCAGCACCGCCCCATAGATACATTGTAAGAAGTGTAGTTCCGTGAGGAACTTCGGCTATACGTATTCCGCCTTCGTAATTGAATGTTTTAGTGATAACTGCCATGAGAGATTACGCCTCCCTGACAAACCAAAAGTCTCCGTCGCTACCATCACCACCTGTTGGTGCTGATGTTGAAACAGTTTTTAGTGATCCGCCCCATTTTAAACTTAAAGTGGCCACTGCACCAATTGTTGGAACACTTACATTTGAAGTATCAGTGTATGTAATGGAACCAACTGCCGCTAATGAAACGTTAGTTACTGTTACTAGTCCAGCCGCTGATGTTTTTAATACTTTTTCCTTACTTGCATTACCATCTGCAACTGCATCTGCTAATCTAATAACTTGTGAATATGAAGCGCCTTGTCCTGCGGCAAAATGATTTTCAGATACATCATAAAATAATCTTGCGTCATCTGTGTCACTAGTTTCAACAATTAATCCTGCATCTGCTTCAGCGTTACCTGTGTTTACTTTAATAAATGCATCATCATATGTAGATACATTTGATACTGAAGAATTATATTCTCCTGATATGTTTAAATTTCCTGTGATTGTTACATCACCAATAATTGCTACTGCACCTGTACTACCTGTAAATGCTAAAGGAGTCTTTGTTACTCCTCCATCATTAATTGTAAAACTTAAATTTTTATCTTGTGAAGTTTGTGCAACTGTTACATTATTTGATGAAACACTTATTGTTAATTCTTGTGCATCTCCTACAATTAATCCTGTATCATCATCAATTGTTATTGCACCTGTTGTTGTATCTGCCGCGTCTGCTCTTAAAAAGTTTCCACCTGCAATTACTGAAGCTGATGTATTTGTTGTTCCTGATACGTCAAGTGCTGTTGCTGATGTTGTTGTTCCTTCATATATAGCACCTAGCGTTGAATTTAAAGTGATACCTGCTTTAATTGAAGCAAATCCTGTTTGTGCTACTGATGGTGTAAATGTTTCTTTAGATAAAATTGCTACTCTAGTATTTCCTGCATACATTGAAGAAACAACTTTGTTTCCACCTGCACTTGCAAGTGTTTCAATTAACCATCCTGATAATGTTTGTCCTGATGAGAAAACTGGGCCTAATAATTGCCAAGCACTACCAGTATAAAAATATACTTGAGCATCATCTGAATCCATCCAAAGATCTCCTGCTGAAGCAGAAGTTGGCGCTGTACTTTGTGATTTTGCACCGCCTGTTGGTTTAAAACTTGTTCCATCATATACTTTTATTTGATTTGTATTTGCATCAAACCATAGTTCACCTTTAAGAGGTGTTGTTGGAGTTGCTGTTGAGGATGAGTTCTCTAATAATTTTATAAGGTTTTCGTTTAATAATTCACCGAAACCTGAATAACTTTTTCCAAAAAGTGTTAATGATGTTGAATTATTAATTGTACCATCTGTTATTGTAGCAACTATTGATCCATCTGTTTTGTTTATTGTATAAGCCATAATCTATACCTATATTTATAGTCTCCCTACACTTATTAAAATGACACTTTCTTCTGCTATTGTGTTAGATCCTATTGCTTTTCCGACAATAGATCCAAGTTTTGGAGATAGTGCTTTTTGGGCACAACCCAGGTGTTGACCACACGTAGTTAAAAGATCACCTTTATCAATAATACCATGCACTTTGCATTTAACTTTTCCTACTAAGGCTATTGCTTGACCATCTGATTTATCATTCATTAAGTATGCTGGAGTTTCACTTATAACTCCTGCAACTCTTGTATCATCTGATATTGTTGATTGTGTAATTTCTTTATCACCTCCAAATATAACAACTGTACCTACTTCATATTCTGAATCTGATTCATATTTTTCAGCCAAGTCAGCGTATTGTGCCGATGTTGCTTTGGCGTAAACTGTGTTATATCCTAATGATGATGTACCGATGTCATAGGTAGTATCAGCTGATGGTGTTATTGCTCGTGATATTAATGTTCCTGTCATTGTGCCACCTGTTAATGGCATATCTAAACTTGCTGTACCTGTTACGTTTCCTGTAACGGCACCTGTTAGTGGTCCTGCAAATGCTGTGGCTGTAACTGTACCTGTAACTTCTAATTTTGTTGATGGTGTTAATGTACCAATACCTACTCTTGATTCTGACCCATCAACCGTCATTACAGTAGTTGTTGTTCCGCCATCATTAACATTAATTGTGATATCTGTATCTTGTATTGTATTTGAAATAAGTACTCCACTAGCTTCTACTCTGATTTGTAAGTCATTATCTGCTCCAACTGTCATACCCGAGTCATTGACAATTCCTAATGTACCTGATGTAACATCATCTGCATTTGATGTTAAAAAGTTTGCAAAATTTATACTACCTAATGCATCTGAGTCTGATGACGTTCCTGCAAATCTAAGACCTGATATTGCTGAAGAAAGTGTTATTCCTTTTGTAATTGTTGCAAATCCTGATATAGCAACTTTTGGTGTAAATGTATCTTCAGAAATAATTCCAATTAAATTTCCATCATTATACCATTTAGTAATATTTTGTGATACATCCGTTGAATCTAAAATTGTATCATATGTAAATCCATTTTGTGTTCCTGTTGAACCTGGCGGTCCAACTAAAATACTTGATGCTCCATTATAAAAATAAAGTTGTCCTGAATCTGAATCAATCCAAATGTCTCCTTGAGCAATACCACTAGGTTGAGCAGATTGATATGGTGCATTACCTCCTGCAGTTTGAAAACTAGTACCATTATAAACTTTTAATTTAGCATTTGTTGTGTCCCACCATAACTGTCCTATAATTGGTTTTGTTGGTGATGCTGTATTTGAAAAATTTTCTAATAAGTGTAAAAAGTTTTCTGCAATACCTTCACCATAGCCTGCATAACCTTTTCCAATAAAACTTAAATCGGTTTGTGTATTAACTACACCATCTAGAACTGTATAACTACTTGGTGATGCTGAACTATTAGTTTTGTTTACTGTATATGCCATTTATTAGTATCCTGTGTTACTACCTGAAGTTGTACCACTTACAGTATTTGAAGTTGATAATGCTGTTGAACTTGTTTCAGTAAATGTTGTTAAACTTTGTATTCTTAAAGTATAATCAATTTGAATCAATCTGTTCAATGATTTTTGTACTGGGTGGAATATAACATGTGTCAATAATTTATTAGTTGCACCATTTTCTGTTCCTTCCCAACTTTTTAATCCTAATTCATCAAACACATAGTCTCCATTAAAATTTGTTGTATTGTCAAATGCTGATTGCCCTGTTGGCTCTCCATAATCTAAAGTGCAAGTACATACTATATCAGTATACTTGTTACCCGCTGTATGTCTAACTTCCATTTTGTTTCTTGTTGTATCTTTATTAGTAGATGAATTGTCATCTATTACTTTGTAATATGTTTGATTATAAAGTGTAGAATTTGTACCTGTTGAATTTGGCGTTAGGTAAGTTATAATTCCTGTTGGATCGACAGATGTTCCACCATTACCAAACGCCATCTCGTGTACAAAACCTGTTGTTTTATTTGATAATGAATTTGTTAATGCTTGAGACATATTTTCATAATGGATAGCATTACTTTTATCCACTATTACTTCACCTGTTTCTGGATCAAATATTTTAATGTGTCCAGTCATCATAACTCCACTGTGATCTTGTGGCTTTTGTGTCTCTTCTTTATGTTCTTTTGGTTTAAATTCTTCAGTCATCCTATTGTATTTATTCAGGTGCATTTGTTGGTTCTCCTGCTATGAAATTAGCCTGTTGAGTTGTAGAAGCCTGTAATCCTTTACCGTTTGATGGGTTACCATCTGCCGCTGTATACCAAACCTGTCCTTTCTTATGTAATATTTTAACCTGTGTATCTGATGCTGGTGCTGTGCTTAACGTCACAGTAGTACCTGACGCAGAATAGTTAATAGTTGATCCATCCTCGCTAGTCAACAACAATCGTTGGCCACCAATGAATATGTCTAATTGACTAGCTGAGGTTATGGTTTGTGTTGTCGTAAATGCGACTGTACTACCGTCACCTGTTGCGGTGTCAGTATATACTGTGTCAGCATAAGGGATAGTTTGAGTTCCAGAGGCGTCTACGACTTCCACTCCTGAACTATGCTCCTTAATTCCTGTACCTAAAGTACCACGTCTTAATTGTCCTAACGTGTTACCTGATTTTGTAAAGTATTCTATTCTTTCTTTGTCAACAAATATAACACCTGGCATATTATTTGCCGCACTAGGTGTGCCTAAAACTGAACTATCTTTAACCTGAATTTCAGTTATACCTGCAATCATATCATTTGTTAATTCTGTTGTAGCAGTTTTTGAAATACGTTTATAAAAAGTTCTGTTTAACATATCTTTGAATAATCTAAATCCTGTGGCTTTTACTGCACTATCTAAAGCAAAATACATAACATCTAATCTATCTGATGCTGTAATTGTTTTGCCAATAACAGTAATTGTATTGCCACTAATTGTAAAATCAATATTTTGTATCAATTGAATTCCGTTTAACCAAACATACATACCAGTACCTAGTGGATTAAATCTTAATTTAAATATACCTGAAGACCTTCCTTCTAATGCTTCTCTTCTTAATTTCATTCCAAGTGCATTATTAAATGTTGTTACACTCATGTAATCACTATTGTTTAAAGTATATCCATCACTTGCAATTTGTGTTGTATCTAATATAATATCCGCGTCTGTTCCGCCATCAATGTAATAATGATTATCAACTAGTGTTGATATACAAATCACATCAGTTGCTGTTGGTACTGAATCTGTAACAAATTCAACATTTTGATTTCCTATGTCAACTGTGTAGTGTGTGTTTAAATTTTTCTCTGTACCATTTACATAAACTTCAACTTGTAAAGCAGATGTAATTGTTTTTGCAGGATCGACTGTTGAATCATCTAGTAAACCTGATGTAACTCCATAAGTGTATGTGCTACCATCACCATAATAATAAGTGTTGTCTGGTCCTCTTAATACTTTTCCATTTGCTTCAACTATTGTTAATCCTGCATATGGTCCAATAGATCCTGGTGGATATGTTAAAGCATATCTGTTTGTACCACTTACATATTGAACTGCTTGATTTCTAATACTTGCATAACTTCTTGATGACGTTGTAGACTTATT
>Ga0187833_10003362_pt1 | contig 16282 bp, 16 predicted proteins | sample ETNtaG_37_FD_167968 | JGI IMG/M metagenome (GOLD analysis project Ga0187833, IMG submission 167968) | Marine microbial and viral communities from oxygen minimum zone, Eastern Pacific Ocean - ETNP2014_SV_400_PacBio MetaG (Illumina Assembly) | ecosystem: Environmental > Aquatic > Marine > Hypoxic...
CTGTTTTATTGAATTCTCCAAAGATTACTCAATTGAGAATAAACTGAAGAAAAGAACTTCTGTTTCAGCAACAAAAGAGACTAAAAGTTTACCGCCAAGTGCTAAATTAGTTTACAAAATACTTTCTTATGAAGGCAGCTTGACACAAAAAGAAGTGATTAATATTTCTAATTTACCAGAAAGGACAGTTAGGTATGCATTGGAATTATTGTTGAAGAAGATGTTGATAACTCGACAGCCTTATTTGAATGATGCAAGGCAGACTGTTTATAGGGTTTGATTAATTCTTTTAAATACTGCTGGACATTCGCGCATGAGGTTTATAAACTATTTCTGGGTATAAATAAGATTCCCATAACATACCTTTATAAACTGAACCTCTATCTGAATTTGTAATATGGGAGACTTTGACCGTAATGCTGGAAGAGGACGTTCTGGTAGGGGCAGGTCTGACAGAGGTCGTTCTGGTGGATTCGGCGGAGGACGTTTCGGCGGAAGAGACAGAGATGAAGGCAGAGACAGAGGTCGTTCTGGTGGATTTGACAGAAGAGGGGGAGGAAGAGACAGGCATTCTGAAAGGCATGAGATGCATTCAGCAGTATGTGATAAATGCGGCAAAGACTGTGAAGTTCCCTTCAGGCCAACCCAGGGAAAACCTCTTTACTGTAGTGATTGTTTTAAGGATAAAAGCAAGGAAGCCGGTTCAAGGTCTGAATTAGGGAAGCCAAGGAATAATGAAAACCTTGACCAGATCAACAAAAAACTTGACAAGATTTTAAAGATACTGGAAGAACATGTTAAAGAAAAACCAAAGAAAAAAAGCCTAAAAAAGAAAGTTAAGACCTCAAAGAAATAGGATTTCTGGCAAAGTCGGCCTAACAAAATATTTAAATAATACTTAATAATGCAATAATATGGATGAAAAAATAAATGAACTCATTGAATATTCTAAAAAAGGAATTTTAAGCAAAGAGATTGTGAAAAATAATAAATTGAATATTACTTTATTCTGTATGGCCAAGGGAACAGAGATATCTGAGCATACATCCACAAAACAAGGATTCGTTTACATAATTGAAGGGGATGGTCTTTTCAATCTTGAAGGAAAAGACATAACAATGTCATCAGGAGTGTTTATCTACATGAAAGACAACGCAACTCATTCTCTAAAGGCTGATGAGAATACTAGTTTTATCCTTGTATTAACCAACAGTTAGTTAAGGAATTTTAGCTCCAAGAAGAAGCTATACAATCTATAGAGAAAAAGAAACCAAAAAAGAAAAAAACTAAAAAGAAATCTTAAAGTTTTATCTTTCCATTATGCCAGTCCACCAAAACAGAAACAGCAGCTCTTCGTTCATCAATTTCCCCTTTCTTGAGAAGCATATGCCTTTTTTTCCCTACTTCTAAAAGGATGCTGTAAGAATCCAAAGTCATATCTACATCATAATATTTTCCAAATTCCGAAGGATTGTTTTTCTTAAAGATGTAAATCAATTTAGTAGCAACCAAATCTGGATTTTCCAGTTTAGACGGGCTGATTCCGGACACCAAGCCTAATCTAACTTCATCCCTGTCCGCAAAAGGAACAATGCCCGGAGTGTCCATAAGCATAAAACCCTTACCGGCTATAAGCTGCTTGCCATGAGTAAATCCTGATTCAGAGCTGGTTCTGGCTTTGCCTCCGGAAGATAATTTATTGATTAAAGTGCTTTTTCCGGTATTTGGGTAACCAATAACAGCAACCTTTCCTTTTAACAATTTTTTAAGTTCAGAAATATTCTCAGAATTTTTGGAAGATACTAAAACACATCTGGAGTTTTTGAATTCAGTTTTTATCTTATCCAGGGTCTTTTTAGAGACAATATCAACTTTATTAACAACTAAGATAAGCTTTTCCTTAGCCATTTTCTCCAGCCTAGAAATTCTGGTTATATTAGGGAATCTGGCATCTAGAACTTCAAGCACAATATCTGCATTTCTTACAATGTTTTTAACAACTATCCAAAATCCCTGTTTCATAATGGGACATAACTAAGTCAGTTTAAAAAGGTTAAGGGAATTTCCCAAAACCATTTAAACAACCTATGTCTTCAAAACTTTATGTACATACCTAAAAGATACGGTCAGAGCAGAGTTGATTCATGTCCATTCTGCAGGAAGACTGCAACAACAAAGAATAAGCAGCAGGTTCCGGTATGTTATGCTCATAAAACAAGCATACTAAAAGACCTTACCTGTTTCTGTGGAGATTATCTGGAGCTGAAAGACGGGAAGTTCGGAATATATTTCAACTGCACTAACTGCGGCAATATTAACATTAAGAAAGCTTTAGAAATGAATCCTGAATTGGGAGAAGAGCCTAAAACAGAAGAAAAAACAGAAAGCAAACCTAAAGAAAGTAAAGATAAAAAAGAAATAACAATAACTTCTGATGAAGCGGATTTAAATTATAGTTAATCATATTTTCCATCTCCAGGATTCTTTGTCTCTTGAACTTAGAAAAAAAGTCAGTTCAAATACATAAACTGCTTTAAAATCCGCTCGGCAAAATATTTATATAAAGCAGTCCATTGCTAAGTAACATGAACACTGAAGAAAAACCTACAAAGATACTTTCAGATGAGCATCAGAATATATTAAAGGTAATCGATGCATTAACTAAAGAATGCAATGTTTTGGAATCGGGAAAGGAATTAGACAAAGATTTCTTTGAAAAAGCAATTGGTTTTATACGTAACTATGCTGACAAATTTCATCATGCAAAAGAAGAGGATATTTTATTTGTGGAGTTATGCAAGGATACTGTAAAAATGCAGTGTAATCCTGTGCAACAAATGTTATATGAACATGATTTAGGGAGGAATTTTGTAAAAGGCATGGAACAAGGAGTAAAAGAAAACAACAAAGCAAAGGTTATAGAAAACGCAAGAGGATATGCGCAATTGCTTCAGGAACATATTTACAAAGAGGATAATATTCTATATCCTATGGCTGATGAGGCATTAAATCAACAAATTCAAGAAGATATATTGAAGAGATTTAAACTGGCAGAGTGTGAGAAGTTTAAGAAAGGCGATGAAGAAAGCTATCTATCCTTTGTGAAAGAACTTAAAGATAAGGCAACTAATTAAAATGCAACAAATCTATGACCAAATAATAAGCTTGGTAAAAAACAATATTTCCAATATTGAAGATAATTATGTCCAATTCTCAGATTCCAATTACAAATCATTTAATTTTGATAAAAATAATTTTCAAGAGATTAAAAACTCAGAATCAAAGAATAAGATAGCATTCATTGATGGTGGTAGTGCTGAAATAATAAAATCTCCAAATTTTTCCTTAAACCTAATAAGAGTCTATTACACAATCTATAAGGAAAATAAGAGAATTACTACAAAAAAGCATGATTTTTATGTTTTTGTCAATGCAAAAGAAAAAGACAATGAAATATTTTACGATTGTAAGTTTATTGGAGGCAATGAAAACTTCATCCCAGATAAAGAGGATTTATTTCTAAGCTCTCTTGATGAAACAATAAAGCAAGGTATAACAAGAGCAAGCATTTCAAATGTTGCTAATGTAATCAGAAGATTTTCAGAGATAAAAACAGCATCTATGGTGGCAAGATTATTAGAAAAAGAGGATATTGTGGTTTTGGATGGCTCATTGCAATGCACTTTTACAAATGAAAAAAAATATTTTGAGGAATTATACAAAAAAGCAGAAGAAAAAAATGTTATTATTTGTGGATTGAGCAAAACTACTACATTAATGACAGACCGCGGTAATAGTATAGCAAATGCTTTGAATAAATTCAATATTAATGGTAAATGGATTTATTATCCGGTTGCAGAAATTAAAAGCAATAACCATAAAGCAGAAATGGCTTTTGTAAAATTGCATGAAAGCTCAAAATACACATTCAGGTTTGAAATATATAAAGAGCAAAAACAACACATTAATGAAGTTATAAATCTAATTTCAAATAGTTGCAAAGATGCTGTTTTTGTTGGCTATCCCTATGGTTTAATTGAAGCAGACAGACAAGCAAGAATTTCAAATCGGGAAAAAGATATGCTAATAACTCTATTCTCAACAAAGTTCGGAAAAGACTGGGAAAAAATAAAAGAAAGCTTAAGCAACATAGATGCGCATGAAATTCTCGATAGTATGGGTTAAACAAAAAACTATATAAACCCATAAAGTCCAAATTAGATTATGTACGATGTAATAACTGTAGGTTCTGCAACTGTAGATGCTCTTGCACGGACAGAGTTCTGCGAGACAATTCATGACAAGAAGAATGAAGAATGCATTGTGTATCCTGTAGGTGCAAAGATACTGATGAAAGAGCTGATAATGACTGTGGGGGGTGGTGGCACAAATACTGCAGTTTCATTATCAAGGCTGGGGCACAAAGTTGCATTTTTGGGAAAAATAGGCTCAAAATACAATTCTGGCAGGGTTATTCATCAATTAAAAAAGGAAAATGTAAATACTTCTTTAATCATAAGATCGAAAACCGGAAGGACTGGTTACTCAATAGTTTTGGACAGCAAGAATCATGACAGAACTATCTTAACATTTAGAGGCTCTAACAGAGATTTAAAATTTAGTGAGGTTAAATTAAAAAAATTAAAGACAAAATGGTTTTATTTTTCTTCAATGATTGGGACGTCATTCAGAACACTGGAAAAAATAGCAAATTATGCTTCTAAAAATAATATAAAGATTGCCTTCAACATAAGCTCATATTTAGCAAAAAAGGGGAAAAATTATTTGAAAAATATATTAAAAAAAATAAATATTCTTGTATTAAATAAAGAGGAAGCAGCATTATTAGTGGGAAAAGGAAACATAGAGAATTTATTAAAAAAAATAAGTAAATTAGGTCCAAACATAGTTTCTATCACTGATGGCAAGCATGGTGCCTATGCCTTGTATAATAACCAAATTTATTGCGGAAAATCCAATAAGGTTAAAATTGTAGAAACAACAGGTGCAGGCGATGCATTTGCATCCTCTTTCGTATGCGGAATAATAAAAAAGGGTAATATAGGTTTTGCAATGAAATTGGGCATGACCAATGCGGAATCTGTCATACAGCATCACGGGGCAAAGGAAAAGCTATTAACATACAACGCGGCTTTAAAAATAATGAAGAAAAGGCCTATAAGGGTAATTAAAAAGACATTATAATTCCAAAGCGTATACAAGCTCTTTAATATTTTGGGCTTTGAGATGGCTAAATTCTATGCCTCACAATTCATTTTTCGTACTCATCATTTAACCATAAATAATTGTTTTCTATATGTGCTCTATCAGTTCCAGAAAGATTTAAATATAAGACAATAATCCTTAGATGCTATGGCAAATCTAGCTAATAGTGGAAATAGAATAAATTTCGAGCTAGACGCATTTGCATATTTCTTTTTTTATTTTAGGTAGTCATGGGAGATAACTAAACCTAATGGCTCAAAACTCAAATGTTTTGTTTCCTAAATCCCAGATAAATATTAAAAAGGTTTAGTTAAACAACCAAGCTGGAGGATAAAAATGATAATTGTGCTGAAACCAAAAACAAAAAAAGAGGACATAGACAGTTTAATAGAAAAAATAAAAGCTAAAGATCTAAAGCCTGTTGCATTTGAAGGGGAAGAAAGAACAGTAATACATGTACTTGGTGATACAAAAGAAGAAGTTGGCAATGGCTGGAGCTCCATAAGATGTGTAGAAAAAGTAATGAGAATTTTAAAGCCCTACAAGCTTGCAAGCAAAGAGCATCATTCCCATAAAACTGTAATCAGGGTGGGGGGTGTGACAATAGGCGGCAGTGATTTTGTAGTTATTGCAGGACCTTGCTCAGTAGAAAACGAGAAACAGATAATGGAATCTGCCAAGTTGATGAAAGCCAACGGGATAAAAATAATGCGGGCTTCTGCATTTAAGCCAAGAACCTCTCCATATTCTTTCCAGGGCCTGGGTATTGAAGGCCTTAAACTCTTAAAAAAAGTTAGAGAAGAAACAGGCATTTTGGTAGAAACAGAGATAATGGATGTCAGGGATGTTGGTATTACAGCCGAGCATGTTGATGTATTAAGGGTGGGAGCAAGAAACATGCAGAATTTTGATCTGTTAAAAGAAGTAGGGAAAATTGATAAGCCTGTTATCTTAAAAAGAGGCATTGCAGCTACAATTAAAGAATTTTTAATGGCTGCTGAGTACATTCTTATGAATGGGAATAAGAATGTAATTCTATGCGAAAGAGGAATAAGAACTTTTGAAACAGCATACAGAAATACCTTAGATCTGGGAGCTGTTGCTGTATTGCAGAAAGAAACACACTTGCCAATAATTGTTGATCCAAGCCATGCTGCAGGAAGAAGGGATTTAATAATTCTTTTATGCAAGGCTTCTGCAGCTGTAGGCGCAGACGGATTGCTCATAGAAGTGCATCCAAACCCTGAAGAATCTTTAAGCGATGGTGCGCAATCACTATATCCAGAACAATTAACAACCCTCTTGAAGGAATTAAAACCAGTCTGTGCTGCTGTAGGAAGAAAACTGTAAAATGGGAGAAGAAATAAGGATTGAAATTGAAAGTAAAAATAAAGGATATCCCATCTTTATAGGTAACTCTACATCCGCATTAATTCAAAAATTCATTGAAGAGAATCATAAAAACAAGAAAGTAGGGATTATTACAGATGATAATATAAAAAGTTTATATGAGAATACTATTTCAAAATCTCTAAATCATCTGAGCCCATATCTAATCTCAATTCCTGCTGGAGAAAAGAACAAAACAAGAGAAACAAAAGAAAGAATTGAGGATATGCTTTTAGAAAAAAAATATAGTAGAGACACTATAATCATTGCTTTTGGAGGGGGTGTAATAGGAGATTTAACTGGATTCGTAGCTTCCACATACAACAGGGGGATTTCAATAATCCATGTTCCAACAACCTTGCTGGCAATGGTCGATTCTTCTATAGGTGGAAAAACTGGAGTAGATACAAAATATGGGAAAAATTTAATTGGAACTATTCACCAGCCTGATGCTGTCTTTATTGATTTAAATTTTCTTAATAGTTTACCAAAAGAAGAGTTCCTGAATGGCATGTCAGAGATAATTAAGATTGCAATTACATCAGATAAAGAGCTGTTTGAATTTATAGAAAAAAACAGTAAAGAGATATTGGAAAAAGAAGAAAATACCTTATTGTATATAATAAAAAGAAGTATAGAGCTAAAAAAAGAGATTATAGAGAGAGATGAGGAAGAGTCTGGATTAAGGCAGACTCTTAATTTTGGGCATACCTTTGGGCATGCATTTGAAAATTATTCTGAATACAAAATAAAGCATGGCTTCTGCATAAGCCGCGGCATAGCAGTTGAGAGCAAAATCTCTGTCCTAACTGAAAATTTAAAGCGAGAGGAAGAAAAAAGAATTGTTTCTTTATTAGACAAATTTAGCCTTCCAAACAAAATAAATGAGGACATTAATCCAAATAAAATAATTGATATAATGAAAGTAGACAAAAAAACAAGAAACCAAAAACCGAGATTTGTTATTTTAAAAGAGATAGGCAGGATAAAAACAAAAAACAAAGATTTCTCATTTGAAATTAAGGAGGATATAATCAAAAAAGCAATTGAAACGCCAAAATGATTTGTATATCTATTATATTCTCAAATATGGACGCTGCAATTGCTGATTTAAAAAAAGCAAATAATATTGCAGATATAATAGAGTTGAGGGTTGATTATATTTTTGGTTTAGATATAAAAAAATTAATTGAAGCAGCAGAAAAACCAGTAATTGTGACCAACAGAAGAAAAGCAGATAATGGTAAATTTGAAGGTGCTGAGGAAGAAAGATTATCAATATTAAAAAAAGCAATTGATTTGGGTGCAGATTATGTTGACATAGAAATTGATTCAAATTACAATGAAATAATTAATGATAAAAAAAATTCAAAAATAATTATTTCATACCATAATTTCGATGAAACACCAGAAAACATTAATGAAATATTTGACAAATTAAATTCGACTAATGCGGATATAATCAAGATAGTAACAACAGCAAATAAACTAGCGGACAATTTAAAAATAATTGAATTGATTAAAAAAAGTGAAAAGCCTATTATTGGCTTATGTATGGGACCTTTAGGGGAGATAAGCAGGATACTTTCAACAATTTACGGCTCTTTTTTGACTTTTGCAAGCCTTGATAAAGGCAAAGAATCTGCTCCTGGACAGATTCCTGCAGAAACTTTAAGGAATATTTATAGAATCGATGAAATAAAACCGGGATTTAAGCTCTATGGTGTTATTGGAAAACCAATAAGCAAAAGCAAAGGCTATATTGTACATAATTCTTTATTCAAAAAAGAAAAATTAAATAATATTTACCTTAAATTTGAAGTAAATGATTTAGAGAAATTTATGAAAAATTTTTCATCTTTATTAGCAGGATTTAGCGTAACAATGCCCCATAAGGAAAACATATTGAAATTTATTGGTGTTATTGATCCAGTTGCAAAAAAAATTGGAGCAGTAAATACCGTTGTAAACAATAATGGAAAATTAACAGGTTACAATACAGACATAATTGGAGCAATAAAAGCAATTGAAGTCAAAACAGAAATTAAAGACAAAAATGTAACTATTCTTGGTGCAGGTGGTGCTGCAAGAGCTATTGCTGTTGGAGTATTAGAAAAACAGGGAAAATTGACTATACTAAACAGGACAGTAGAAAAAGCAGAAAAGCTGTCTAAAGAATTTAACTGTAATTTTGGCTCATTGCAGGATTTTGAAAAAATTAAAACTGATATATTGATTAACACAACTTCTATAGGAATGCATCCAGAAATAAATGGAACTCCAATAAATACAAAATTTGTAAAAAATATTATTGTTCTTGATGCAATCTATAGCCAGGAAAAGACCAAATTGCTGCAGGAAGCAGAAAAAAATAATTGCACAATAATAAGCGGGATTGAGATGTACATAAACCAGGCTGCAGGACAATTTAAGATCTGGACAGGAAAAGAAGTTGATATTAATTTTATGAGGAACATAATAAAATGAATTTGATAGTAAATAAAACAGAAAAATTAACAGGAGAAATAGAAATACCTGGCTCAAAATCCCATACAATACGTGCAGTAGTCATAGCATCCCTGGCAGAAGGAAAATCAAAAATAATCAATCCATTGTTTTCAGATGATACCAAAGCTGCAATAAACGGCTGCAGAGCTTTAGGGGCATTAATTAAAGAAGAAAATAATAATCTTATTATTGAAGGCTTTAATGGAAAACCTCGCGAGCCGTTAAAAAAACTGGATATGCTTAATTCTGGAACATCAATTAATATGCTTGTATCTGTAACAGCATTAGGTAATTTCAAAGTTATTCTGGATGGCGATGATTCTTTAAGAAAAAGGCCAGTGCAGCCTTTGCTTGATGCATTAGAAAATCTTGGCGTCAGTGCAAAATCAATTGACAACAATGGCTGTCCTCCAATAGAAATACAAGGGCCAATTAAAGGTGGTGAAACTGATGTTCATTGTAAAAGTTCCCAATATCTTTCTAGTTTGCTTATTTCATGTCCATTAATTAATAATGAGACAAGAATCCATGCGAAAAATATTTGTGAAATACCTTATATTAATATGACTTTAAAATGGCTTGATGAATTTAAAATAGAATATGAGAACAAGAACTTAGAATATTTCAAGATACTGGGAAATCAAAAATATGATTCATTTGAAAAATCAATACCTGCAGACTGGTCATCAGCTGCATTTCCAATTTGTGCAGCTGCAATTACAAACTCAGATGTTTTAATTAAAGGCCCTGATATTAATGATGCGCAAGGAGACAAAAAAGTAATTGATTATTTGAAAAAAATGGGGGCTGATATTGAAATTAATGAAAATGGAATTAGGATTATTGGAAAAGAACTAAATGGAGCTGAAATTGATTTAAATGAAACTCCGGATTTATTGCCAGTTATGGCAGTTGTTGCATGTTTTGCTAAAGATGAAACAAGATTAGTTAATGTAGCCCACGCAAGAATAAAGGAAACTGACAGGATAAAGGTTATGCATGATGAACTTAAAAAATTAGGGGCTGATATTGGGGAGTTAGAAGATGGGCTGATAATAAGTCATAAACCTTTAAAAGGGGCATTGCTTAACGGCCACTCGGATCATAGGGTGGTAATGGCTCTGTCTTTAGCTGGTTTAATAGCAGAAGGCAAAACTATCATAGATACAGCAGAATCAGTATCTGTAACTTATCCTGATTATTTTGAATCTATGAAGGCTCTTGGAGCAAACTTGGAGGTAGAATAAAATGATAGGAAATTCATTTGGAAGATTTTTTCGTATAACCGCATGTGGGGAGAGCTATGGCATAGGCAAGGGTTCTGGCTTAGCAGTTATTCTAGATAGCATTCCACCTGGGTTGAAGATAACAGACGCAGACATACAAAAAGAGATGGACAAAAGAAGGCCAGGAAAAGGTAAATTAAACTCTCCAAGAAAAGAACCAGACCAGTGCCACATATTTGCAGGCATTGGCCAGGATGGTGTAACAACAGGTGCACCTTTAGGGATTATGGTCCATAATGTTGATACCCAGGAAGTTCATATAAATCAATATAAAAGTTATAAAGATCTCATCAGGCCAGGACATGCAGAGTACACCTATTTTGTAAAATATGGCGAGAATGCTGACTGGTGTGGTGCTGGCCGTGCTTCTGGAAGAGAAACTGTAGGCAGAGTTGCAGGAGGAGCAGTAGCTAAATTCATACTAGCCAAAGAGGGAATAGAATTAATGGCTTTTACTAAAGAGTGTATGGGCATAAAAGCCAAAGAAATGAGTTTTGACGAGGCCAAGAAAAATTACATGAAGAATGAGATAAATTGTCCTGACCTGGAGGCATCTGAGGAGATGATTAAAAAGGTTATGGAAATAAAAAATGAAGGTGATACTGCTGGAGGGGTAATTGAATTAAGAATTAAAGGAGTTCCAGCTGGTTTGGGTGAACCAGTGTTTGACAAGCTGCAGGCAACCTTATCCCATGCTTTGATGTCAATAGGAGCAATCAAAGGTATTGAGTTTGGTGCAGGATTTAAAGTTGCTAACATGAAAGGCAGTGAATGCAATGATCATCCTTATCTTGAGGGCAAAAAAGTAAGCTTTAAGACAAATAATGCAGGAGGTATTTTAGGTGGCATAAGCAATGGTGATGAAATTGTAATAAAACTAGCAGTAAAGCCAACACCTACAGTATCTGTTAAGCAACCAAGTATAAACATGAAAGAGATGAAAGAAGAGATTTTAAGCCCAATAACAAGGCGTGACCCAACATTGCTGGGAAGGATATATGCAGTTGCAGAAGCCATGGCGGCATGTGCAATATTAGACGCATTATACATGTACCGTGGCTATGACAATGTATGCAGGATAGACAATCCCTGGAGACAAAAAAGCAATCCAAAATGAATCTTGAAGAAACGAGAAAAGAAATTGATAACATAGATGATGAAATTATTAGCTTGCTAAGCAAAAGACAAGACCTAATCAAAAAAATAGCTGAAATAAAAAAAGAACTGAATAAGTCTGTATTGGATGAAAAAAGGGAAGGAGAGATCATTGAAAAATTAAAGATTAAAGCTAAAGAAAATGGATTGGATGCAAATTTTGTAGTATCATTGTATAATATAATTTTAGAAAACTCAAGAAATCAGCAGGAAAAATGGAAATAGGAATAATTGGTTTTGGAAGGTTTGGAAAATTAGCAACAAAGTACTTATCAGAGGACTTTGAAGTCTATGTATCCAGCAGAAGCGATAAAACTGAAGATATTAAGAAAATTAACGGGATTCCTGCATCACTTGGAGAGGTATGCAAAAAAGATGTGATTATTCCCTGCGTTTCAATATCAGAATTTGAAAATGTATTGAAAGAAATAAAAGGCTTATTGAAAGAAAATTCACTAGTCATTGATGTATGCTCTGTAAAAGAATATCCTGTTGAGAAGATGAAAACAATATTGCTGGAAAAAACTCAAATTCTGGCAACGCACCCTATGTTTGGCCCAGATAGCGCTGCTGACTCATTAAAAGACAGAAAAATAGTTTTATGCAAAGTCAGGATAGATAATGACAAATATGAGAAAATAAAAGAATACCTGGCTAAAAAAAACCTAATTGTGATAGAAGTTACCCCGGAGGAACATGATAAAGAAATTGCAAAATCTTTGCTTTTAACACATTTCATTGGCCGCGGCTTAATAGATTTTGGAGCTACAGATCTTGATATAGACACAGAAGGACATAGAAGATTAATCAGCATATTGGACACTGTAAAAAATGATACAGGACAACTCTTTGAGGATATGAACAGCTATAACAAATACTCAAAAAAAGTAAGGGAAGATTTTATCAAATCTTTAAATAAAATTAATATGGGGTTGGAAAAATGAAAGTAGGATATCAGGGTGAAAAAGGATCATACAGCGAAGCTGCTATATACAAACATTATGGAAAAAATGTTGAAGCTATAGGATTAGAAACATTTGATGATGTTTTTGAAGCTGTAAAAAACAACAAGATTGACCAGGGTTTTCTTCCTTTCGAGAATACAATAGCTGGCTCTGTAGTTGAAAATTATGATTTACTGTTAAAGGAAGATGTTTTTGTAATTGCAGAGGTTTTTTTAAAAATAATCCACAATCTTTTATCACATAAAGGAAATAAATTTGAGAACATAAAAAAAGCATATTCCCACTCACATGCCCTGCACCAATGTCATGGGTTTTTAAGAGAGCATAATATAAAATCTGTTCCGGAATATGATACAGCCGGAGCTGTAAAGATTGTTAAAAAAATGGGTAAAATGGACGAGGCTGCTATTGCTTCTGAACTATGCGCAGATATTTACGGGTTAGATATATTAGAAAAAGGTATTGGAACTAATAATCACAACACGACAAAATTTTTCGTTATTGTAAAAAAAGAGAATGTTCCTAAAGACCTAAAAAAAGAAAAAACAAGCATTGTATTTAAGGTAAAACACCATCCTGGAGCATTAGTAAGTTGCTTGCAAAGATTGTCAAAAAATGATATTAATATGACAAAGCTGGAATCAAGGCCAATACCAGAAAACCCCTGGGATTATGTTTTTTTTGTTGATTTTGAATCTGGTTTAGATGAGGAAAATGTAAAGCTGACATTAAGCGAGATGGAAGCTGCATCTATATTTGTTAAAGTATTGGGGAGTTATCCTAAAGGCAATAAAGACCAGTAAGCAAAACAAACCAAAAACATTTAAATAACCATTTTTTTATTATAAATAGAAGAGGTTTGCAATGAGTAAAAAAAGAGAATTCATCCTATGGTTTAGGGACCTTACAATAAATGATGTTCCTATTGTTGGGGGCAAAAATGCCTCTTTAGGGGAGATGTATAGGACTCTTACAAAAAAAGGAGTTAACATCCCCAATGGCTTTGCAGTTACTGCTTATGCTTACAGGTATTTTCTCAAAAAAGCCAAAATTCAAAATAAAATAAGGCAAATTTTTTCTGATTTAGACACGCATAATCTACGCAATCTTGCAGAAAAAGGAAGAAATGTAAGAAAAACAATTTTAGAGGCAGAGCTACCTGAAGAATTGCAAAATGCAATAACAAGAGCATATAAAAATTTATGTAAAAAGTATGGAAGAAACGCAGATGTTGCTGTCAGAAGTTCTGCTACAGCCGAGGATCTGCCAGGAGCGAGCTTTGCAGGCCAGCAAGAAACATACCTTAACATTAAAGGGGAAAAATCTTTATTAGAGGCATGCAAAAAATGCTTTGCTTCTTTATTCACCAATAGAGCGATATCCTACAGGACAGATAGAGGATTTGACCATTTTAAAGTTTCTTTATCTATTGGCGTGCAAAAAATGGTTAGAAGCGACCTTGCAAGTTCCGGGGTTATGTTCTCCATTGACACAGAAACTGGATTTAAAGACGCTGTCCTAATTGAAGGCGCTTATGGTCTAGGGGAAAATGTTGTCCAGGGGAATGTAAATCCGGACCAGTTCTATGTTTTTAAGCCCACCTTGAAAAAAGGATTTAAGTCCATAATAAGCAAAAAATTAGGCTCAAAGAATATGAAGATGATTTATCACAAAACTGGAAAAACAACAACAAAGAATATCAAGGTCCAAGAAAATTACAAAATTAAATTCTGCTTAAACAATGACGAAATTTTAAAGCTTGCAAAATGGGCTATTGCCATAGAAGACCATTATTCAAAGAAAGCCAAAAAGTTCAAGCCAATGGATATGGAATGGGCCAAAGATGGCAGGACAAAACAACTGTTTATTGTGCAGGCAAGGCCAGAAACAGTGCAGAGCCAAAAAGACATTAATGTTCTTGAGGAATATGCCTTAAAAGAAAAAGGGAAGGTTATTGTAACAGGGCTAAGCGTTGGAACAAAGATGGCCTCTGGCAAAGCCCATGTAATAAAAAATGTCAGTGACATAAAAAGCTTCAAGCCTGGACAGATATTAGTAACAGAAAAAACAGACCCTGACTGGGAGCCAATAATGAAGATTGCTTCTGCAATTGTTACAAACAGAGGCGGTCGTACAGCTCATGCGGCAATTGTCGCTCGCGAACTTGGAATCCCGGCAATAGTTGGAACATCTAATGGAACAGAATTAATAAAGACAGGAACGGATATAACAATAAGCTGTGCAGAAGGAGAAGTAGGAAAGATTTACAAGAACATCCTTAAATTTAATATTAACAAGATTAACTTAAAAAAAATAAAAAAGCCAAAAACAAAGATAATGATGAATGTTGGAAATCCAGATCAGGCATTTGAGTTCTCTTTTATACCAAATGATGGTGTGGGCCTGGCAAGGGAGGAATTCATTATAAGCTCTTACATTAAGATTCATCCATTGGCGTTATTGCATTATGACGAGCTTAAGGATAAAAAGGCAAAAAATATTATTAAAAAATCAACTCAAGCTTATGAAAACAAAGTTGATTGCTTTATCGAGAAACTTGCAGAAGGTGTTGCAATGATCGGAGCTGCTTTCTATCCAAAGGATGTTATTGTAAGGATGTCAGATTTTAAGTCAAATGAGTATGCTAATCTAGTTGGAGGATCTGAGTTTGAGCCCAAAGAAGACAATCCTATGCTAGGATGGCGTGGCGCTTCTAGGTATTATACAGGAAATTATAGGAAAGCCTTTGGCCTAGAATGCATGGCCATGAAAAAGGCTAGGGATGAGATGGGACTGACAAACATAAAGCTTATGATTCCATTCTGCAGAACTGTTGAAGAAGGAAAGCTTGTCATTAAAGAGATGAGAAAATATGGGCTGATACAAGGAAAAAATAAATTGCAAATATATATGATGTGTGAGATTCCATCAAATGTTATTTTGGCTGATGACTTTGCAAAGATTTTTGATGGCTTTAGCATCGGAAGCAATGATTTAACCCAATTAATCCTTGGTCTAGACCGCGACTCGGAGCTTATTAGCAGACTTTATGATGAAAGAAACCCAGCTGTCAAAGACAGAATAGCAGATGTTATAAAAAAAGCCAGGAAAAATAAGATAAAGATAGGAATCTGCGGCCAAGGCCCTTCAGATCATGCTGACTTTGCGCAATTCCTTGTAAAATGCGGCATAGACTCCATTTCTTTGAACCCGGATACTGTTCTGAAAACAACAATAGCAATTGTAAATGAGGAGAAAAAACTTAAAAGATAGCTATTTCTTCAATTTCTTATATCCCACCCAAATCAATATTCCTAATGTTATCCCTAGAAGTATAAACCTTGCGAAATCAGGCAAACCGAACCAATACCTCATTGTGCCATAAAGTATTGTTAAGATGCCTCCTCCCATCAATCCCGAGCTGACGCTTGGCACCTTTAACGCAATGCCGGATATTAGGGCTATTAATCCAATGATTGTTGCAACAATGAAAACAACTCTGTTGTATTTTTCATTTTCTTCTTCAAACTCCCAGTCACAATTCTCGCAATAATAACTCTCAACACAGCCATTTTGATCATATTTAGGCCATATATCTCCGTTTTCCTTACATTCTTTCTTTAAGGCCTCATCAGGTTCTATATATTTGCAATCTCCAAATCCTTCCAAAGACCCAGGATACGGCTTCTCATAGTATCTATCTCCACAATAATCCTCAGATATAGGGGATTCATAAAAAGTTGCTATCCCAAA
>Ga0187833_10003365_pt1 | contig 16262 bp, 9 predicted proteins | sample ETNtaG_37_FD_167968 | JGI IMG/M metagenome (GOLD analysis project Ga0187833, IMG submission 167968) | Marine microbial and viral communities from oxygen minimum zone, Eastern Pacific Ocean - ETNP2014_SV_400_PacBio MetaG (Illumina Assembly) | ecosystem: Environmental > Aquatic > Marine > Hypoxic...
CTAAAGAAAAATCCAGTGGGGTGGTCAGGTCAACTTTGACGGACACATTAGATTCTGTTGTGCTCTTATAGCCAATATAAGAAGCCGTAACAGAATACTTCCCGGCAGGGACATTCAAGATGGTATAACCCCCATCTGCATCTGTGGCGGCACCCATACCGGAACCATCGACAATCACATTGGCACCAGCAAGGGCAGTTCCATCTGAGGAAGCAACTGTACCCCTCAATTTACCCGAGGTTTGTCCCCAGGCTAAAGACACGATAACAAATAAGGCTGCTAATTTCGAGAGTTTTCTCATTTTTCAGTCTCCATTTAGTTTTAATAAAAAATCATTATATGTATTGGGGAATATTCTGCTCAATGCAGTGAGAATCACGTGGACCCAAGACAAACTATCTACATTCTACTTAACTTAGAATGCACTACCCCTATAATTATTTAAAACCTAATCAGTTAAACAATGTAATGCAAAGTTTTTTTACCACAATCAATATATGGGATTTTATGGTTTTTTCCGGTTGCCGGCAACCTGTAATTCAACCATGGGTATCCAGGTTTCTGCCATAGGAACATAGGGTAAAAACCTTGCTTCATCTCCATAAGGAAACTGACCGTAAACAAACTTATAGCCCGTGCAAACCTGAAAACCTTCGGATTTTGTCCAAACCAAGAGAAGTTTATGTTCAACATCATAGCTGCCGCTGAGCCCTGGAAGTAAGCGCAAGTCAAAATCGGTATGAATTCCAAGCCGTTTAGTCAATTGTCTAAAAATATCAATCCCCAAATCCAGTCCCCAAGTATTATAATACACGCCCAGCCGATGGTAAACCAAGGGCAGATCAATGGAAGACTGTTCATCCAGATCGCCAAAAACAATGCCCAGATCTATTCCCCCATGCAGTGTAATATCTGCGAAAGCCAGCGATCTGGACATGAGCCAGTCATTAGAAATCCCCACCATGGGCGGTATAAGAAAATTTGGTGAAATTAATGAGGCAATATTGTTTCCGATCTTCGTCCCTTTAGATAGCATATTCAGCAGTGGAGTCGGATAGAGAAGGCTATGTCGGGATGCAGTAGACCAGTTGCCCATATTTTTGTGGGGAATTTTTACAGAAAGGTTGGGCATCACAAAGAATAACAGCGGGTGCAGGGAAACCTCAAGCGTTTCTGTGTACCCATAACGGAGAGGCTGGAAAAACCCCATCTCCCATCTTTTTTCCGGCAGAGGGTGCGCAGAATGAGGCGCCCAATTTTGGGCACCGGAAAGTAACCCGATCAAGATGATTATATATATAATTTTTTTCATGGCCGTCAATTAATCTCCAGACAGGTTCAAAACGGCAGAAACGGGCATATGGTCACTCAGGAGCCACAGGTTCTGATGTGTAGCAGCAGATCCATGCACCCAGCCTCCGGCAACATTTGTAAACAGATAATCAAGTTTTCGGTCATATTTTATGTCCCATCGTTCATTACTGGTGCTGGGCGCATGGGTTAGATGTTCCGGATTATTCATTACTTGCGAATTGATTGCTGGTGCATAAGCGCCGTATAACGGCTGCAAAATGTTTGGTTCCCCATCAAAATTATCAAAATAACTTCCTTCTTTATGAAATGGCTCTATTCCTTCCATATGGAAATTCTCATCATTGCACATATCATGTTCGCAAAAATCAATTACAGGGGCTCCAGGGGGCAATGAGTTTAAATCGCCTCCTGCAATAAACTGATCACCGGTGAGATCAATATCGGCCAATACTTGAATAAATTTATCAACGTGTTCTTGTTTTGTATCATCCGTGGCAAATGCAGTAGCATGAATATTAACGGCGTACAGATTCAAATCAGGTATTTTAACTTTCAAAATATTTCGCCTTAGATAAAAATATTGCACCAGGCCGCTTTGGTCTGTTCGCAGCCGCAGCTGGATACGTTCCGCGTCAGTAAGCTCATATTTAGACAGAATGGCATTGCCCAGGTCCACTCTGCCAAGGCCATAATTCGGGACAAAATCCACCTGCCAGATAGATGCATAGCAGCCATAGTTCATGGCAGTATTATCCAGCAGATATTGGATTTGATTGATATAACCTGAGCGCTTGGAAAACATATCTACTTCCTGGAGCAAGATTATATCCGGGTTTAGTGAATTTATCTCAGCGACAATATTATCAAGATTGTCCTTAATATCATTTTTTTTCGCAATAACCTTATCGCCGCATGAATCTCCATAGAATGGGAAGCGCGCGGCGCCAAAACGAATGTTCCAGGTTATGACTCGTGGGGCGGCAGTTGTCGCAGCAGGTGTTTTGGCTGTCGCCTCATACAGCTTTGCAACAGAGATCTTATCGTGAAACTCATTGACAAATGGCTCACAGCTGTAAACCAGCGCAAGTCCAATAAGTAAAACTTTACAGTTCAAGATCCTGCTTGGCTTATGGTATCAAGCTTAATATGTTTTCCAACGGGCGGCCTATTGCCGCCTGTTCACCGGCAACAAAAATTGGCCGCTCCATAATTTTCGGAAACTTAGCTATGGCGGCTGCCATGGCCTCAGGATTGGTTAATAAGTCTGACAGGTTGTTTTCCCTGAACTCAGCTTCTTTCCTGCGCACAAATTCTCCCGGTTGTTTCCCCAGCTTTTTTGCCAGGGCCAGTACTTGCTTTTTGGTGAGTGGGTTTTTCAAATATTCCACAAGATCATAATCAACATTATGTTCATTAAGGAGCAACACGGCTCCTCTGCTCTTGCCTCATCTGGGATTATGGTAAAGAATGAATTCTGACATGTCTACTCCTTTATATATAGTTACAAGTTAGATATTTCTTCAAATATGCCTGTGCGGCGGTTTTTTCACCTTATCCCTTAGATTTATTTGGATTACAGATGTTTCATCAGGAGAAACATTCCGTGAATGAATACGAACCGGCTTCAATTCTCAAAATCTAATGATAGGCCAAATAATAATGAAATGTTAAATGATTAATAAAAAGGCTTGTTTTTAAGTATTTTAAAGAACTAGTAAGTTAGCTCTAAATATGTTAAAGTGATTTATATTACTATGATTCCTCCCCTACGAAATTCACAAAATAACCATATGTTTAGATCGTGTAAATTAAATGACTGTAGGAAAAATATTGCACACAAGATTATCATAAAATAATTAACCGGTGATTATAAATTATAAGAACTTTATTTTACTTTTATTTTATTGGTTGTTGATATCAAACTTTATTTCTGCCAGTACAAATGGCAATGTATACGGCAAGGTATTTAATGCTGAAAATGATTCCCCATTAGTGGGAGCTAATGTAATTATTACAAACAACAATATTGGCACCGCTACCGACTATAAGGGTTTATTTAATATCATTAATATCCTGCCCGGCAACTATACACTGAGAATATCTATGATAGGTTTTGCAGATTATGAGATTAAAGACCTCATTATATCTATGAATCGTACAACCTATGTAGAGATTGGCCTAACGTCAGACACAATAAAATATGAGGCAATTATTGTTCAAGCTGAACGGCCATTGGTCAAAAGAGATGTGTCAGCAAGTGTATTAAACATACAAGATGAAACAATTCAAAGTCTTCCAGCAAACAATTTAGAAAATATAATATCTTTGCAGGCTGGCGTCATCGGTATGTCTATTAGAGGTGGGGAACCTTCACAAACTGCATTATTTATTGATGGGTTTCGATTCAATGATGAAAGATCTAACCATCCTTTTACTACTATTAATATTAATACTATCAAAGAAATCCATTTACAAACTGGTGGTTTCAATGCTGAATATGGAAACATAAGATCTGGAATCATCAATATAATAACAATTGATGGGTCTGAAAAAAACTATCAAGCATCTTTATCATTGTGGCAGAGTGACAAGGCTCCAAAACATTTTGGGAAATCTCTATATGATAAGAGCTCATATTTCTTACGTCCTTATTTAGATGATGACGTCTGTTGGACAGGAACCAATAACGGTGTTTGGGATAATTATACCGAAAGACAATATCCTTCTTTTGTAGGTTGGAATTCTATTTCATTATCTTCTATGAATGACTCAGATCCATCTAATGACCTTACTCCTACTGCCGCACAAAAGATTTTTAAATGGCAACATAGACGTAAAGGGACGAATAGACTTTCCGATTATTCAAGAGATCTCTTAATAAGTGGTCCCTTACCAATGAAATCAAAAAATTTTGTATTTTCATTAAGCCACACAGAAACACAAAATGTTTTTATAATACCGTTATCTAAGGATAGTTATAACTCTTCATCAACAGTTTTTAAATTAACTGGAAAAATAAGAGAAACCGTTCGAATGTCAATTTCCAGTCTTTATGGAATAGTAAGTTCAGTATCTCCTTATGATTGGAAAGTTACACCAACAGGATTATTACTGAATGGCTCAAGTGATGTAGCCGAGTTAATTAATGGAAGCACGGGCAATAGTATTTTATTCATGCCTGGATACTATAGCCCTACAGAAATTTACAGATATGCCTTAGGTTTAAAAATTAATCACATCTTATCAGAAAAAATGTTTTATGAAGTCATATTACAACAGATGGGCAATCAATATAATACATATCAATCGTCTACCAGAGACACCACTAAAAATAATATGGTTGTTAATGGTTTTTATTTTGATGAAGCACCTTTTGGTTATTGGGGGCATTCAGAAACAAGCATTGATGGTATGAATATTGGGGGTTGGATGAATCTTGGTAGAGATAAAAGTTCTAATGTCACCTCATTTATTAGGTTGGATTTGACGAAAGTATTAAACAAACACCATCAAATAAAAACAGGCTTTGAATATGTAATAAATGATTATCATATAAACTCTTCTACAGTAAACCCAAGTATGGAAACTTGGAACAGAGAAATGTCATATTATGTTTCGCCAAGCAGAAACGCCATTTATATTCAAGATAAAATCGACCATAATGGGGTCATTGCAAATATTGGGTTTCGTGTTGAAAGTACGACTCCAAACACCAACTGGTATGATCTCGAACCATACGATAAAAACCTGAGTCAAGGCGAAGGATCTAATCTCGAGAAGCAGGCATCAACCTACGGTGTGAATAAAAATTATTATATAAGCCCACGACTAGGTATATCACACCCAATAACTGAAAATTCAAAACTATATTTTAATTATGGTCATTTTTATTCTGAACCAGAATCGTCATTTAGGTTTCGTATTCAAAGAGAATACAACGGATTGGTTACACATTTAGGAAATCCAGGACTTTTAAATGAACGGACAATAGCTTATGAAATAGGCTATGCACATTCATGGAATGGGTTACTTTTGAATATGGCGGCATATTACAAAGATGTAACGGATCAAGTGGGGTGGATATATTTTGAAGATGTGAGAGGATCAGTTTCTTATAGTTTAGCCGGAAATAATAATTATGCCGATATACGAGGACTTGAGTTAACAATCAGTAAACCTCGTAAAAAATGGATATCTGGTTTCATAAACTATACCTATATGGTGAATTCAACAGGGTATTTTGGATATACACATAACTACCAAGACCCAAATAAAATGCGACAATATCTACAATTAAATCCTTACTTAGAAAAACCAAAACCGCAACCATTCGCAAGAATCAATTTAGACTTTAAATCACCCGGAAATTTTGGTCCGGGCTTTTCTGGCATCCATCCACTTGGATCAATTTCTTTAAGCTTGCTCTATACATACCAAGCAGGTGCTTTTGATACATATAACCCTAATAATATTCCTGGGATTCAAAACAATATCCAATGGAAAGACAATTATAACGTTGATTTAAGATTAATTAAAAGACTATCTATCGGTAGGAATCAAATTGAATTTTTCTTAGATGTAACTAATGCCTTGAACATAAAAACATTATCCCCTGCTGGGTTTTCTGATTACATTGATTACATTGATTATTTAGAATCTTTAAAATTTAATTGGGAAGATGGAACAGAACATGGTAACGATCGAGTTGGGGAATTTCGTAATTGGAGTATTTTATATGATCCGCTTGAGAGTAATCCTAATAATGATCCATTGATAAGTAAAAGAAACAAAGTCAGGGGAAAAAATAAATCATATATTGATATGCCAAATCTTAGAGGTTTGAGTTACCTAGATCCTCGGAAAATTTCAGCTGGTATACGCTATAATTTTAAATGATTATGATGGATATTGATTTTAAGATTTATTTGTGAAACAATTAATACCATTAATAATTATTTTGTTTTGTTTTATTAATAATCTATTCCCTAATGAAGCTAATATTAGCATTCATCCCGAAAACCTAGTATGTGGTGGTTATCAAACAATAAAAATCGAATTTTTCACCCATAACATGACTATAAAGTCAGGAGGAGGATTTAGATTTGAACTTCCGGTAGGTTATCTTGAAACAAAACCATATTATTGGGATAAACCACAGATAGATATAATAGAAGGAAAAGGATTTGTTTCAGTTGATGAGAAAAATAAAAACTTTGTTGAAATTAGCTTATCTGGCGCTCGTGGAGGAATTGTAAATTGCCAATTTCTCAAGAATGTTAATCCTCAAGATACTATTAGAATATTTTACTCAGGCACTGTTCAATCTTTAGTATGGCAATCAAGAATAAATGCGCAATGGAGAACAGATAATAATAGTGAGTGGCATACATTTGAAATTCTACCAAAGATTGAAATTCTAAATCAGAATATGAGAACCGTGCTAGTACAAATCCCTAGTGATTGTAAAATCGATGAATTAATTGATATTAGAGTCGCAGCTATAGATAAATACGGAAATAGAGTAACAAATTTTGATAAGACTATAGCAATTACATCCCAAAACGAACCAAATAACCAAATAATTAATTATACTTTCACTGAGGAGGATTCAGGATTCCATCAATTTAATAATTATAATTTTACAAACACTGGTTTCCAAAAAATTATATTGATCATTGGCAATGATCAATTCCCCAGTAATTATGCCTTCGTCCATGATATTAAACCAACAGAAAATAAATATTTTGGAGACTTACATTTTCATACCGGCACTGGCGAGGGAAACAAAATGTTTTCTTCAACTTTCATTGGTGGTGATCATAGAGGAAATTTTAGCACAGCAAAATCAGCATATGAATACGCAAAAAAAACTATGCTCTTAGACTTTGCATCATCGACAGAGCACGACACAAAATATTTTTCTGAAAATGGATGGTCAATAAGTAAATCTGTATCTCAGTTATTTAATTCTCCAAATAAATTCACAACCTTTTTTGGATATGAATGGACAAGCAAGCCACAGATAGGCCATCATGTAATTTTATTTAAAGATATAAGTAATATTGTATACAATCATACGAATTATAATACTAAAGAGTCCCTTTGGAACACATTTGAAAAAAATCAACTAGAAGTATTAATGATTCCTCACGTTACGTGGACACAAGAATCACATGGCATCTGGAATATACCTAACAATCAATTTAGGCGAGTTGGTGAAATCTATTCCCTATGGAATAATAGGTATTTAATCCAGCCCGGAGACGAACCAAAACGTTTCGAACTAGGATTAAAAAAGAAATGGTCTTATCAATATGCCTGGGCTAATGGACATAAAATTGGCTTAATAGGATGTTCAGATAATCATACTGGTCATCCTGGGCTTAATAATTACTCACCTGATTGTGTGCACGCTGGTGGTCTAACATCTATTATATCATCAACCAATGACCGAGACCATCTTTGGAATAGTTTATATAATCGTAATACCTATGCAACGACTGGTACTCGTATATATCTAGATTTTAAATGTGATAACAATCTAATGGGTTCTGAATATGTGAGTACTTCGCCACCAAATATCTTTGTTCGAGTTGGGGGTACGAATATTCTTGATACAGTCGATATAATAAAATTTGATTATCAAAATTACAAAATCATTTATAGTAAGAACCTAGAAAGTGATACTACAACGTTTAATTTCATTGATTCATCTTATCAGGATAGTGCTATGTACTATGTAAGAGTAAAACAAATCGATGAGTCGTGGAAGGGGCCTTGGGCTTACAATAAAGCAGAAATGGCTTGGTCAAGCCCTATTTGGGTTAGATCAAAATAATTTTGGATGATAGTCTAAGGCGTTTTATAAAACTGTACCGGAAAATATTTATAATTTCAGGATTAATATTTTTTAATACTCTTTATGCAGGAATTACTGCTCTTGAAAAAACCACAATAGATTCAATTATAAATAGAGCAATCCAAGATTCTGTTTTCCCTGGTGCAGTGCTCTGCTTCGGTAATTCAAAAAATATTTCTTTTATCAATTCCTACGGAAGATATGATTATTCGCCTAGGAGCAGTCTAGTAACCGCTGATTGCATTTATGATCTTGCGTCATTAACAAAAGTTATTGCCACAACCAGTAGTATTATGCGGTTAATAGAAAAAGGATTATTGAACCTAAATGATCCAGTATTTGATCATATCCCAGACTTTGGAGTGAAAGATAAAAAACAAATATCTATTAAGAATTTATTAGTCCATAATAGTGGGCTTTATCCTGGTAGACCACTTTATTCTTGCTGTAAAACCAAAGAAGTAGCACTTGATAGTTTATTTAATCTAAAACTTCAATATAGAACTGGAGAAAAAACAGTTTACAGCGATTTGGGGTTTATTATGCTTGGTTTATTGGTTGAAAAAATAGCTCATCAATCACTAGACGCTTACGTAAATCAAATTTTAAATAACGAAATGGAGATGCAAGAGACAACCTTCAATCCAGATGATTCAATTTGGCCCCGAATTATTCCAACAGATCCTGAAATTAATATGCGTCTTATAAAAAAACCAGGAACAGTGAGAAATACAATTACCCGAACCTTTAATGGCGTTGCGGGTCATGCGGGGCTTTTTTCAACTGCTCGTGACTTAGCCATCCTTGCAACAATGTATCTCAATGACGGCGATATTAATGGTAAAAATATATTTACTAAATCTACTATTGATAATTTTTCAAAAAAGCAATCGAAAAACAGCACAAGAGCTTTGGGATGGGACACAGGTAATGGGAATCAAGAGAATATAATAGCAAACTTGTTTTCCGATGATGCATTTGGTCACACAGGTTTTACTGGTACATCAATATGGATTGATCCTACAATTGATTTATATATAATACTACTAACCAATAGAACCTATGAAATGACTAATAGATCACTTATAAAAGAGTTTAGACCTCTAATCCATGATTACATAATAGAGTGTATAATTAAGAATTAAATGCCCAATATTCGTTTCTTATTTATTTTCATCATTTTATATCAACCAATTCAGGGAAAAGTAAAACTGGGAATAGATGTCTTAGCAAAGAACAATTTCTCAATTATTAAAAATAAGAAGGTTGGATTAATTATAAATCACACAAGTATCAATAGTAATTGGCGCTCAACCATAGAAATCATTGCAGAATCAAATGTTTGTGAGGTAGTAGCAATATTTACCCCTGAGCATGGTTTTGATGGAAAATTAGATGAATATATAAATTATGGAGATAACCTTATATATAATGTCCCCGTATATAGTCTCTATGGTGAAACTCTAAGACCAGAAAAAAAAATGATTCGGAACATTGATTATTTAATATTTGATATCCTTGATGTTGGCACCAGGTTTTACACTTACATAGGTACAATGAAATATTGTATGGAAGTTGCCAATGAAAATAATATTGGTTTTATTGTTCTTGATAGGCCGAACCCAATAAATGGTATTGATATATCTGGTCCAATGTTAAAAAATATTAATGTTTTTGGTTTAGCGGGTGTTCACAACCTTCCTATTAGACACGGAATGACTCCAGGAGAACTAGCACTGCTTTTTAAAGCTGATGAAAAAATGCAATTAAACCTTAACATTATTAAAATGGAAGGTTGGAAAAGAGAAATGTGGTTTGATGAAACGGGGCTTCCTTGGGTGAATCCTTCTCCGAATATCAGAAATATGAATCAGGCTAGTTTATATCCCGGTTTGGGATTATTTGAGAGATTAAATGTTGCCAATAAAAGAGGGCTGCCATCTCCTTTTGAAATGATTGGAGCGCCTTGGATTAATGCATATGATTTTGTAAATAGTTTAAACAAATATAATCTGTCCGGTGTCAATTTTACTCCTATAAAATTTTCCCCTGAAGAACATAAGTACAGCAATGAATTGTGTGAAGGTATATATATCACAATTACAGATCGTGAAAAGTTAGAACCTGTTAAACTTGGATTTATAATTATTATAACCCTTTATAAAATGTATCCAGAAGAATTTGACATAAATAAACTTTGGCATATAACAAGATCTAAAGGTTTAATTCAAGAAATAAAAAATGATCCGAGCATCGCGGAGTTGATAAGATATTGGAACAATGATTTGGATATTTTTCGTAATAAAAGAGGAAAATACCTTTTATATCCCTAATAACGTTCCCGTGATAAATTTTTCCAGATTTCTACCACTCTGTTTTATATCGTTAGCAATGGCAAGTCATGTTAATCAACAAGAAACATCCCTTATAAACCCCAGACACTTCACCATTCAAGTAAAATGGGGAATGGAATTAAAAACTATACAAAAATGGGATGGTAGAGTAGATATTATCAATGGTGTATTAGTGAAAGTGACTCCATTTATCAGACATAGTATGATTGACGATTCCAAACTGATTACTTCTAATAGCTGGTCATCCACAACGTATACAAGCACTGAAGGTGTATTCATCCATTTTAATGGCTCTTTAAAAACAAAGTTAGCATTTACCACATTAAGTGGTGATTTCAACTTTGTAATAGATACTTTACAAAATAAAGGGAAACTAGATTTGTTAAATAATCATGTTGAGATTGTAGATATTTCTGATAAATATAATTATAGAATTAAGGGTTTAGAGTATGGTCTCTACGGAGATGGTGAAGCAAGTATTAAACCACAATCTGCGACTGTAGATTCATATGGCACATGGGAAATACAATATATATGTGGGGAAAATGGTATAAAAAAAGATGGAGGAATAAGAATCTCTTGGCATTTTACCAAAGATTGGGGTGATCCTCAGTTTACTAATCCGAAAGCACCAAACTTCGTAACTATTAATCATTCTCAAAACTCAAAACTATCTTTAGGAAAAGATCACCAGGGGTTTTTTGAATATCCATTTACCAATGGTAGAATCGTAATTATAGCGGATGAAGATTTAGATGAAGGCTCAACAATAACAGTAACACTCGGTGATACTACCCGGGGATCACTGGGATTCCAAACTGCTACAATTGCAGATTCATCTTTTGAGTTTAGAGTTGAGTCTTGTTCTGAATATCAAAATGACGGATTTCTAATTTACCGCCGTATAAAAAATAACCCAATTTTAAATATTGTATCAAAAAAGAAGATGAAGAATATCTTTATTGTTGCTCCAACATTATTAAAAACCAACCGGTTCTTCTCAGCAAAATTCAGAATTGAAGATGCGTTCAGAAATGAAGTGTCAAATAATCTATATAATTTCCAGTTGTTTTTTTGTCAAAATAATGAAAAAAGATTCATTGGTAATTATTCCTTTTCTGGAAAAAATGAACATGTTTTAAAAATTGATAGCTTGAAATTGGAAGAAGCAGGAATATGGCGCATAGAAATAAAAAGAGATGGACAATTATTAGGTCAAAGCAATCCTATTTATATAACAAGGCAAACTACTGATAAAAAAATTTATTGGGGTGAATTACATGGACACACTAAATACTCAGATGGATACGGTGAGCCTATTGAATATTTTAATCATGCACAAAACAATGCTTTTCTTGATTTTGCATTTATCACCGATCATGATGTTGAATTGGATGCACCAGATTATACTGTAGATCAAATGTACACTATAAATAAGGAAACGGTAAAACAAGTAACAAACAACGAAAATTTTATTTCTGCCTGGTCTTGGGAATGGTCACCTAATAGAACTACCAATACTTCCAAACATCCATATGGTGACCATAATATATATTTCTTTTGTGATACAACGAATATCTTTCCATCAGGTGCGTCAAACAGTCAAACAATATCCCAACTCTACAATCAATTGAGTAATCATAAACAAAAAGACAAAATCCATATCATTCCACACGTAGGTGGTGCTATAAGTAATTGGGAATATCATAATCCTTATTTCGAGACATTAGCAGAAATTTATTCCGTTCATGGTTCATTTGAAAATTTTGGACAATTAGCCCTAGATAAAGGATATCATGTGGGTTTTGTTTCGGCAAGTGATTCCCATTCTGGACAAGTAGGGGGATTTAGCCCTGGTATTTCTGCAAATCATTTTGTGAATGGAGGATTAACAGCTATCATCACGAATAATTTATCAAAAGAATCCTTATCCAAGGCTATGAAAGAGAGAACTGTTTACGCCACTACTGGAAAAAGAATTTTTATCGACTTCAAAATCAATACAGCGGTAATGGGATCAATTATAAAATCACAAACCGCTCCAATTGTAGAAGCAATTGTTGCAGGTGAAAAGCAAATAAGAAAAATTGATCTTATAAAAAATGGCCAAATAATACATACTGAGCACAATAGAATAAAAGATGACAGCACTTTACACATTTTATGGAAAAATGAAATTGACAAAAGCGACCTAACAAATTTTAATGAGGGGTCTTGGAGTAGGAGGCTGCGTTCAGTTAATTGGAGTGGGTCGTTAGAATCAGATTCTATAGAACTGATTGATGTTTATTCATTCGAAGTAAATAAAGATAGGATATTGGAAAATAATAATAAAATAAAGTGGAACTCTGATACCAGGGGAGATTATGATGGAATATCAATTAAAGTAGATAATAAAAATACAGGTATTTTATTAACTGTGAATTCCAACGATTTTAAATCAATAGCGGGTCCAAAAGGTATTATAAGAGAACAAACATCTGCAAAAAATTTGGAGAACTTTCAATTTTCATACAATACAGTGCCAGAAACTGGATTAGAATTAAAAATCAATGATAATGATACAGATAAAATATTAATATATAAAGGTACGCCATTAGCCTATGAATTAAGCATGGAATACATTGATTCTGAACTATTGTATCACGAAAATTATTATTATTTGAGAGTAACTCAAATTGATGGCAATATGGCTTGGTCAAGTCCTATATGGGTACAATATGACTGATAATACTATACGTAATATTGTGTGGTTAGCCATTATATTGGTACCAGATTTAATTTTCTGTGAACTTTCAGGTTCCGAATCTCGCTATGTACGAATTGGTTCATTGCAAAGTCATTTCACAGCCTACGGATCAGAAAGAGCATGGAATAATTCATACTACGAAGGGATGATCTGGCCTTCAGATTATGATTTTCAAGATAATGCTGTCATTAAGAGAGCATGGATTTCATCAAAAGATTATACAGATCCTTCAGCATATAACTGGGACACCTATAGTATTTTTTTTACTTTGGATTATGTTGAAACGTCATTATTTCCAATATCTATTAAACAGATTGCCAAATTTGAACCACCGATTGTTTATGTGGATGGAATTGATATTTATTCTGTATATGCGGACGATATTGATGAAATCAATTCAAATATTAAAGCCGATAGATTGATAATTAATGTTGTCAACACTTCTATGGGTTTGACATTAAAGAGAAAAATTCATGTTTTCAGTCAACAATATCATGACAATTATTTTATTAAAGAATTTATTTTTACAAATACAGGCAATACCAATGGAGATGCTGAAATAGAACTTAATACACCATTAAATGATGTCAGAATCGGCTGGCGATATCGCTATAGTCATGGGCGTGAAGGAGCTGAAAATATTGGACACGCACAAAACTGGGGGAGGCATAGTTGGTTTACCAAAAGAGGTGAAACTTATAGCCAAAACATGCATGAACAAATTAATGAGGAAAATCCAATTGTCGATTGGATTAGATGTGGCTTTTCATGGACTGGACAATCATCTCTTAATTCATTTAATAATATTGGTGCACCTGATATCAGCGGCAATGGACGTTTAACTTCACCTCAACACGCAGGTGTTTGTGTCCTACATGTAGATAAAAACCCTCAAAATAATGAAGATGATGCAAACCAACCCAGTTATTTGGGATGGCATGGTGGTGGTACATATCCCAGCATCGGTAACCTAAGGCCTTCAGATTTATTAGGGATGCAACAAGTTTATGAAATGATTAGCGGCAACCCACATTTAGGGCTTGGAGCTTCAGAAAGAATTGACGAAATAACATTTGGTGATTTAGAATCTGAATCATATCTACTGCACACTACTGATCCCTATTCAATTCACAATGACGGTGGAGGAATGGATATTTTTATATGCTATGGGCCATTTGATCTAAACCATGGGGATAGCATCAGAATTGTAGAAGTAGAAGGTATTAATGGAATCAATAGAGAATTATGTGAAACGATTGGTAAAGAATGGAAACAAAATGCCGGGACATTTACACTGCCCAACGGGAGTGAAACTAACAACAGAGAAATTTTTAAGAATTCTTGGATATTCACTGGAAAAGATTCAATAATGCAAACTTTTGGACGTGCTAAAAGAACCTTTGATAATAATATGGAAATCCCTCAGCCTTCTCTACCCCCCTCTCTTTTCAATGTACAATCAGGTGGAGATAGAATATATTTAAATTGGACTGCAAGTCCATCTGAAACTGATCCCAGTTTTGCAGGATATAAAATTTTCAGATCTGTAGGAAAACCCGATACAACCTATGAAGAAATTTATAGTGGGTCGTTAGGCACATATACATATGAAGATTTAACCGCCATTAGAGGATTTTCATATTATTATTACATTTCTGCTTTTAATGATGGATCAAATAATACTACAGGGAGAACTAATCCCACAGGCCAATTGTTAAGTAATAGATTTTATACCAAAACGACAGTGCCTGCTTTTTTAAAAAGAGAAGCAGGGAATAATTTAAATGATATCAGAGTTGTTCCAAATCCATTCCATATATCTGCTAGAGATATACAATATACGAATGAGAACAACAAAATAATGTTCTTAAATATTCCTCCATACTGCATAATAAAAATTTTTACTGAGAGAGGTGATTTAATTAAAACCATAAAACATAACGATGGGAGCGGAGATGAATCATGGGATTCTTTGAGCCAAACAAGACAACTCGTATCTAGTGGCATATATATCGCTCATTTTGGAGTAACAGAAAACTACTTTAATCCTACTACAAATAATTTAATTTTTCAAAAGGGTAATCAAACAATAAAAAAAATTTTAATAATAAGATAGATTCCATTATTATGTGATACTTAAAAAATCACGATTCACTTAAATAATCAATAAGATTATTAATTATTGTTAATATTCATCAAGGAAAGTCATTATTAGTTTTGAAATTTTCTAACCCGTCAAATATTAACTCCAATATATTTAATGTTATTCGCAAACAATATTTAATATCCTTATTTTACTTCTTTCTTGCAGATATTTCTAATGCAGGAATAACTGGGAAGATTTCTGGCCGGGTTATTGATGCAAACACTAAAAAGCCTCTTCTAACATCAAATATCATTGTTCAGGGGACCACTATCGGTTCTTTCACCGATGAGAATGGTTATTTTGTAATAATTAATATTCCACCAGGCATGTACGATGTGAAATGCTCAATGATTGGATATAAAGATTATATTATTCAGGATGTCCGAGTAGAAATTGATCAAACAACGGATCTTAATTTTTCTATGAATATTGAAATTATTGCTGGTGAGCAAATTACTGTTGATGCTAAAAAAAAGGTGATTAAAAAAGATATTGCAGCGACACATATGAGTATCACTTCAAAAACTATCGAAGAATTGCCTTTAGGCAGTATTGAAGATGTTTTAGGGCTCTATGCGGGTATCACAAATCAATTGGGAGTTCGTGGTGGAGACCCTAGTCAAACACTATTTATAGTAGATGGGACCTCATTAAAAGAAGAAAGAAATAATTTACCTATAACCGCTCTTCCATTAAGTGCTGTAAAAGAAATTTCAGCCCAGACTGGTGGGTTTAATGCAGAATATAATAATGCTCGTTCTGGCGTGGTCAATGTAGTAACAAAAGAAGGTAATCCACACCACTATAGTGGGTCTATATCAATAAAACAGAGCCCGCCGA
>Ga0187833_10003368_pt1 | contig 16258 bp, 11 predicted proteins | sample ETNtaG_37_FD_167968 | JGI IMG/M metagenome (GOLD analysis project Ga0187833, IMG submission 167968) | Marine microbial and viral communities from oxygen minimum zone, Eastern Pacific Ocean - ETNP2014_SV_400_PacBio MetaG (Illumina Assembly) | ecosystem: Environmental > Aquatic > Marine > Hypoxic...
GGGAGAGCTGGACGCCGTGCTCGTCTCCCATGCCCACCTCGACCATGTCGGCTATCTATCTGACTTTGTTGCGGCAGGCTATCACAATCCCATCTACATGACCGAACAGACTGCGCGGCTGACCCGACTGTTGCTCGAGGACTCGGCCAAGGTCAGGGAGATCCTGGGACACCACTCTCCAGATCCGGGCCCTGCGCTCGACCTGATCCAGCACGTACGGCTGGAGGAGGAGGTCCGACTTCCCGGAGGCACTACCTTCTCCGCTCATCAGGCCGGTCATATCCCTGGTGCGGCTGGCCTCCTTGTACGGGGCAGGGGCAGGTCCATCTTCTACACAGGTGACATTTGTACACGTAAGCTCCACACCATCCCACCAGCAGAGCTACCACAGGGGCCCGTGGATTGCCTCATTCTCGAGTCCACGTACGGTGGGCTCAGTGATGTCCTCCCGACGATCGAAACACGTGACAGGGCGTTCATGGAGATGATCGGGACGGCTCTCGAACGTCGTGGTACGGTCCTTGTACCGTCCTTCGCGGTGGGACGGTCACAGGAGGTCATGCTCACCCTCCATGAACACAAGAAAGAGCTTCTGCACCACGGCAATGTCAGGGTCGTACCGTGCGGCGGCATGCTCTTCGGAGCCACCAAGGTCTACGACAAGGAGGCGAAAAGGCCTATCGGACTAGACACTAAGAATGGCCCGCTGTCACCCATCCATATCCCCAAGAACCGCCGGATCGAGAAGGTCGCATCCGGCGAGTTCCCGACGATAGTCATCGCTACTGCCGGCATGCTTACCGGCGGCAGCTCACCCCGATACCTGCGACATCTTGCCGGTGATAGCCGGAACCTCATCCTCATCGTAGGATATCAGGCGGAAGGGACTCCCGGCAGAGAGCTGTTGGATGGTTCACGTCGGATAATGATAGACGGACAGCAAGTGGACATCAAGGCCGAGGTCGGATTCGTGAGCTTCTCGTCCCACACCTACCACGAGCAGTCCCTATCCCTGGTTCAGGATCTCTCTCCCGGGACCGTGCTCTGTAATCATGGAGAGCCATTGAAATGCGCTGAACTCGCCAGCGCGGTGGAGGAGCGGCTCGGGATCAAGGCCTCGGCGCCACCGAACGGTACGATGATCAGGGTGGCTGCACGTCCGACATAAGGCCTTCGAGAACATGCTCAGGATAGTAACTTGTCCCGACCTACAGCTCGGAGTACTCCTCTTGACGACGGCGGATGATGATGTAGCGCATATAGAGCAACACCACGACGCCCGTGATGAGGATTATCGAGATGAGCAGGACCTGGACGAGGTTCTCGAAGTCAAGCTTCGCGATGTTATACTCCACGTGAGCGTCCCAGTAGATGTATATCATCTCCTGGGCCGAGTCGTGCTGTCCGATGACCGAATAGGAGCGACGCGCGCTCTCAAGGGCGCTCTTCCCCTGGGCGTAGCGGATCATCTTGAGATACGACACTGAACCCGCGTAGTCCTGGATAATCTGCTTCCCTTCAGCGCTCTTCTCCAGGGCATTGGTCGTATGGGCCGTACAATCCTCTACGGCCTCTTTGTGGCGGGTGGCATACTCCTCTGCTCTGGCCGATTTGCACGTGCGTGCCCATGAAGAGACCCGATCGAGCACTTCGGCCTGACGACACACGTTCGGCTCACCTTCCACGATGGCGTCGAACACGGAGAGCGCGACGAAGCAGATGTCCTCGTAGGTATCGTCCACGTTCGTGAGGACCTCGGTGACCTCCTCATGCTCGAAAGAGGCCACGGTGAGGTTCTGCCGGTCCTCGGCGAGTGCCTCGATATTGTCGGTTATGGTACTGAAGCTCTCGATAGATTGGGCCTGCTCGTATGCCATGGATGATGCTGTGACCGCCCAGTACGTATCTCGTGTGTGATTGATGAAGTCATAGGTGGACGAGAGGAAGGTGGCCCCGAAGGTACCGTCCTTGCCGGAAGGGAGAGTCTGCGAATCGCAGAGGTAGGAGAGGTCCCGGGCGAAGTGGCACACCGATGAGGCCGTTGGGATGTCGGTTATGAACGTATCCCGGTGGCCACGCGAGATTATCTCCGAGTAGAGATCGATGAGCTGGCGACACGGTCGCGGCTCCGCCAATACCGGCATCAGCATAACGAGCAGTACTACTGTCGCAATGACCAGTAAGCGGGTCGTTCCATTCGACCTCACAGCTCAAGCACCTTCTGCGTCTTGATCCGATAACGCACGTACATACCTGTGATGATGACGGTGACCATGAACGCGAATGCCACGACGACATTGACCAGTGTCGACCAGAGCATGGCCAGGTCCTCGCGTTCGCTCTCGATGATGATGAGCTCGTTCCGCACACGTTCCGCGTCCTCCGTGAGATTCAGGTACTCACTTCCTAAGTCCCCTACAATCTCCCTGTACTCTTTGATGACCCTGTCGTACTTCTCCAGCGCGCGAGGGGGGAGGATACGGTCGCCCAATGCCTCCTGTCTGAGACCTTGGACATTCTCATACTTCGTCGAGACCTCGTCGAGCTTGTCGATGATATTACAGCGCAGGTTCACCCGGCTGAAGAACACGTTGGCCATGGCACCGTTGTGGCGCAGACGCTCAGAACGTGTCGTGGGTTTCAGGCAGTAGTACCTTCCGACATCCTCGAACGTTTTCAGGAGGGTGGCATTGGCCTTCTCGCAGATCGGCCGCGCCTCCTCGATATCGATGCACAACACTTCGAGGTTGCGCTCGGTCGAACGCAAGATGGAGAGAGCGCGGACCGACGTGAGATTATGGCTCCGCTTCATTTCGTTGAGGGTTAGGACGTTCGTCGAGAACACCGAGAAGGAAGATACGAGGGAGGCGGCTTTCGCCGACATGACCGGATCTTTCTTCGACCAGTCATCGCAGTGGACCAGGAAATCGCGCAGAGCCTTCTTCTCCTCTGGGAACCGTTTATCGATGAGCTTGATGTCGTCCCGGGCCTTCCGACAGCTCGGTGGGATGATCTCGAACTCCATGGGTCTCTCATCGGCGGCCCGGTCATCGTTCAGGGCATCGATGACAAGGCCGATCGTGTAGTCCCCTCTCGGATCGGAGAAGTCGAACCCAAGGCCTATTGGCAGCGTAAGGCGGCCCCCCTTGTCGATCTCGAACACGGGCGAGGGTACCTCTACTGCTTTGGCATGACGCACACACGCCTCCCCGGCCCCAACGGGGCAGGACCGGGCAACGACACTGAACGTTATGTTCCGGAGAGGGGTGAACCCGCCAACCTCTGCCAGGGTGAGGCTCGTGTTACCAGTGATCGACGGCGGGCGTTCCTTGTAGAGCGTGAGCTTGTCCGGCATCTCGATCATGAGCTGTGGGTGGGGGATCGTGAAGGAGAATGGGACCGTCCGGTCACCACGGTCAGGTATGGTAATGCGCAGCCCGCAGGTGTACTTATCTGGCGGGAGGTAATGGGGTACGTTCACCTCGAGGTCGAAGTCACCGGTCTCTTTTGCCGATACACCGATAGTCCCCTTAGCGACAGTGATGAATGTATTATTGAAATCACAGTCCACGATCTCGCCAGTAATCCCCTCAGCACAACCTCCATCGACCTCGATGATGGTTATGTTCTGTGACCGGAAATCCCCGCAAGGGAGCTCACGCATGTCCACATTCTCTGCCTTGAGGAGATAGTCAAAGCGTGGTACTTTGAGGAACAGGACTGTCTCTTTCTTTGCTTGTTCGGTCTTCGTGCGTGGATATGTCGCTGCTAGCCGGCCCGTGTACTCCCCCGCATTGATGTACTTGGGGACCATGATATTCAGGGTACCGCTTATCCGGTCACCAGGGGAGAGGTTGTCGGTCTTTTCAGCTTCGAACTCGAATGTGAAGTCCTTGATATTGCCCGTTATGTCCAACTTGAGGTCACGAACGCAGCCGGAGGTGGATGGTACGTACAGCTCGATGGGCTGCTTGAGCTCCCCCTTGCAGGGTGCGTCGAGCCCGATCGACCGGGGGCTCAGACGGAGCTCTGGAGGTCGGACTGACACAGCTGCGGGGACCTGTAGCATTTCATCCCCGAAGCGGAGGTTGATCTTGTAATCATCCTGCTTCTCATCCTCGTCCTCCAGGAGCGTGAGGTTGCCCAGAGTGAAGTCGACAGTTACCTTACCGCACTTGGGGAGCGTGTAGCTCTTCGAAGTGAAGATGAACGGATGGTCGTCCATGTTCACGTCAACTTCGAGCGGCAGATCGAACACGCAGCAGCGGTCCTCGATGGTTATGGTCCGTTCCTCGTTACCACAAGCGTTCTCGAATGAGAATGTATCAGGGCTTACTCGTACGTCCAGCGCTGGCACGAACCGAATGTTCAGGTCCACGACGATCTCAAGGGCGTTCGAACCCTCGATCCGAAGGGGTGTCGAATAGGTCGTCCATGGTGTGAGCACCTGTACTGTCTTCATGTTGAGCGTGATGTATTGGACCTGTCCCGATCTGACCTCACTGAAGCTCAACTGGTTCCCGAAGCGATCACCAAGGCTGATCTCCAGAGGACAATCCCCGTCCTCGTTACACATGTATGATGAGTCCAATTGTGCCACAACGTTGTACGCGTCGAGCTTACCCTGATTGGTCAGGGAAAGACTGTCCGTAACCTTGACGGCCCCGGAAGAGCGACATGGGATCTCGATGTCCTTTGCGTACTCTATCGGAACGGTGCGGAGGTTGGCACGCGCTTTCGCTACGTTGAAGGAGACGTATGTGGACTTCGGGCTACCGGTCAGGTTGTAAGCCTCGATCTTTAGCTTGTAGCTGCCTGTGCTCAGCTTCCCGATCATTATCTCGTGGCTTGTGGACCAGGAAGCATCGGTCCCGAGGACACGACCCCGGTCGTCCTTGACCTGTGCCTGGGAGTTCTGATTGGTCGAGATCGTGATCGTGAGAAGGTCTGCATCGGTCGCATAATCATAGGGTTCCTTCGATGCGATGACCTGAGCGGAACTCGTGAACCTGAAGTCATCCGCCACGGCGGACAAGCAGAGGAGGATCGACAGAGCGAGTAGTATGCGCTGGTAGCGAGCCATTCAACCACGCCCCAGGAGCAGGAGCACCGCACCAGCGATGGCCAGTATCACCGACACCCCCAAGGCACCTAGGGCCACCGACCGGGGCTGGACGATGTTAGTGGAGCTTGTGAACGTTTTCCAGAACTCCACTTGTGCACGATACTTCCGATCGTAGGCGATTATGATAACGATCACCAGGAAGCATCCAACGAGCGCTGCCGGGGCTATCCGCGTCGTTACGAGCCCGGGAATGCGTGTGCTCTCATCCTCCAACAACATCTTAGACTTCTTGAGTTCCTCCTTGAAGCTCTCAAGAGGGGCCTCGGGCCCGAGCCCGGTAACTCCCATTTCCTTGATGTTCTTCTGTGATGCTTCTCCGGCCTCGACGACACGCGACTCGTACAATGAGGGGTAGTCAAGAAGGAACTTGCGCTCGGGTTCAGTCAAGGCTGCGAGCTCTTCCGACGTCGGGACCGTGCCAATGCGCAGGTCCGCTGTATACCGGGAGAGCCTTAGGGCACGACTGGCGGTCATTACCGATTCATGTACGCATGAGGGCCGGTCACATATCGTTGCCCAGGATATCTCCATCCAATCGGTGATTAGCGTGTCGACACGGGCTCCTGACTCGGACACCGCACGCGTCACCTCTGAAATGAAGCCCGACATGACATGCTTGAAGGATTCCGGTGTGCAACCAGTAACTCCGCTGAGCGCCTGTTCTCCAGTCTCGCATATGGAGAGGTTAGCAAGGACCGGATCATCAACATATCCTTCGATGAACTTCGCGTCCATTTTTCCACGGACAGGTCTGATGAGATCGATACAATCCTTGGGAGCACCTTTATCCGGTTCGCAAGCAGGTGGTTCGCCCTCGAACACGAACTGTGTACATCCACTGATGAGTACGAATGAGAGCAGGAGAACTGCGTACTTACTCTTCATCGTCCTCACCCTCCCAATAGTCATCATCGTCGGCCTCAGTATCATCAACCTCGGCCTTCGCCTGTACGGCCTCGCTCGCCCCCTTGTTCGGCTCCTTGCTTCTCTTTGGGACGGGAGCTCCCCTTACAATGGCGAGTCCAAGAAGAGCGCCAAGCAGACCACCGAGCCCGAAACCGAAGAGGATACCGGGAACGCCACCGACCGCGGCGTTCGTCTTGGCGTTCTTCGCCCGCTCGATCTCGACGACGGCACGCTGTCCAAGGAGGTCCTCTCGTTCATGGAGCGACTCCACGGAAACCGCGGCCATAGCAAGACTATCGAGCGCTACCGTCTCGATGCTCAATGAAGAGGAACTGCTCCCGCACCGGCCATCAGTGCAAGTGACGTTGATGTAAACTACACAGGCGCCTCCGGTGGAGGAGTAAACTACGGTCCCGTTGACGTCCGCGCGGGCGGGTACGGTCCATCCCTCGTTGGCCGCTGTAAGGCCTTCTATCTTAAGGCCCGTAGCACAGCCTGCATTATCCGTGACCTTGAGGAGGCGTTCAAGGTCGGCCGGCACCGTCCCAGAGAGCTTGATCGAGAAGGGGTACCGTGATGCCATCCCGGTGAAGGTGCGCTGTGACGTGGTACCAATATCCAGGCTCTGGACAAGTGGAGCTCGAACGAGGAACTCGGCGCATCCCTCGCCGGAGAGCCCCTTGATAACGGCACAAATAGCATGGAGACCTGCAGCGTCCGGGACGAGACCGAGGTCTTTGAGTGCATATGGTTTCCCAGATACGACCTGGAACACCTTGGAGGATGAGGCAAGGGTCTCACTGCTGGTAACGGTGATATTCAGAGGGAGGACGATGTCAGGAACGCCGGTGACCGTGACGGACGTCTCGACCGTGTCCCCGGGGAACACCTCGAGGCGATCGTGTGAGAAATATATGTGGAATGCTCCCGAGCCCAGCTGTGTGATGGGAGCACGGACCAGTGTCTCCACGGTCTCGTTGCGCTCGAACGAGTAGGTGACGTGTAGCATATCGGTGCCATTGAACAGCGGGCGGAGCGTGAGAGCGACGGTCGTTCCCGCGACAGGCTTCATCACAAGGAGCTCGGTCCGCTCCCCGTCCTTCCAGCTTCCGAGCACCTCGAAGGCCTCTGTGTTCACGGAGACGGTGAGGATGCGATCGGTGCGCTGTTCATTAGTGAAGACCACTGTGGCGTTGAAGGTCTCGTTCCCCTGGAGGACCGTTGCAGTGGTCGTGAGTTCGGCCGTCGGCAGCACGGCGGGCACATCGACCTCAGGGCCTGTGACTTTCCCCTTGACCATGGCTTCGATCACGCACGTATCCAAGGTCACATCGCCCTCTCCAGTGGCCGTGAGCGTGATGGTGGTGGACCCTCCGCCAATGGCGCGGAAGGAAGCGAGCTTCACGATGCCCTGAATCATGCTGGTGACGTTCTGAGCGTACTCGAGAGTAAGCACCGAGTCATCGAAATCCGCGGATACGTTCGCATCGGTAGCAAAGGCCCATGCGCTCACATCAAGGTTATCGCCGAGGTCCAGTGTGACAGATGCATCGGGACAGAGCAGACCCACAGGTTCTCGAGGCTTGATCTCGACCGTGGCCCACGTCCGAACGGTACCGGATGTGCGGTTGACGAGGGTGAGGTTGAGCTGTGGATTCTCTACAACAAGGCCATATGGCGGTGCCGTCACATTGACGATCACCTCGAAATTGGACCCTGCAGGTGGGAATGACACGGTCGCGTAGGATGCGGCGGACGCGGGATCCACATCTACGACAATACCTTCGGTCGCTGTGACAGGCGGAAATGTACAGCTCTCGGACGAGCCCTCCCGAAGTGGGCCTAGCGAATCGCACGTCTTGAGTGCGAACGCTGGCGATATCATTAGTGTAAAGAGGAGCACCAATCCAATTAGACGTATGGATCTAGGAGAAGCTATCGCCTACCCCCCTGAGAAGAACTCCATCTCAGTAACGTTATCAAAGAGCGCCTGTGCTTCATCCGGTGAAGTCTTGCTCGCTTCACGGAGGGTCTTGCGGGCCCAAGCGTTCCCCTTGACCTCGAGCTCCTTCAATCGCCCCACGTCCTGCGGTCTGTAGGTGAAGGACGTTGTGACGGAGATCTCGGGATTGTCGGTCGGGACCACACCATGATGGAGCTCCTTACGAGTGAGGCGGCCCTCTTGGTCCTTGGTGATGGTCTCGAAGTATATCTTGTTCAGGTACTTCTTGTTCACCTTGAACACCATGGCGGCAGAGACAGGGAGCGTCTCTTCCAGCCCGGTCATGAGCTGTTTCGACCAGCACTTCATGGCCTCATCCGCGACCTGCTGAGTCTTGTCCTTTGATAAGAAGGGGAGCATCGTCTCCGAGAAGCTCAGGAACATCTGGCTACGTCCGATCGAGGCGATACCGGGCTTGCCCGGCATATAGGCAAGAGCTCGGATGTAGTCCGCAATGTCGAATGCGGGCAGGTTGAGCTTGCCCGTTGAGTCCTGGATGGACACGATGAGGTCGAGCACGAGGTTCTTAAGGGAGTCGACCACCATCTCGTTGAACACAGGTATCTTCTCGATGAAGGCGCCATGACCACGCTCGAGAACGACCTGGTTATCGACGACGATGAGCCCGTCGACGAGGTCGAGCATCTTGGTAATGTTCCACACGGCGTTCCAGGCACGCATGTAGCCTTCGCTCTCCTCGGCAGGGAGCACTGCGACAGCGATGATGGGCGTGTTCGGGTAGATAAGCTTGAGGAACTCTGCGATCTTGGGTGCAGTACCGGAACCCGTACCACCGCCAGCACCGAACGCCATGAGGATGACCGGAGGCCCGTTCTCACCCATCTTGAGGTGTAGGAAACGGCGGAACTCGGGCAGGAACTCGTTCTGGTGTTCCTCGAGAAGGATGTGGCCCTTCCAAGGTGTAGCGCCCATCCCGCCCTTCACGCGACCTTCGAAGTCGGTCTGGTCGGTCTTTCCTAGGGCAGGAGCCACGCACGATCCGTCGATCCCGATACCCACGACGGGATCGAGCTTGAAGGCCTTGCGCAGGTTAGGGCAAGCGCGGTAGTAATCGGTGAACCCTGATGTGATGCACACAGGAGTGATGAACACCGACGGGTCCTGTTTGAAGAAGTCAAGGAATGTCTTCTCACCCTTCAGGTTCATATACAGCTGGTCGAGTATCTTCATCCCGCACTGACCAAGTCCCACTGCACCGTACATATCTGATATATCGGGAGGGGATTAATATTAAATAGGTATTCGTGCCATTCCGTGACGGATCCGGGGGCCGTGACCTATGACAGGAATGTACTATATCCGTCTTGCTACCATTGATGAGGTCTTTCAGGTCCACCCCTTCGATCCCAACGATCCGGGACAACCCCTGCTCGAGAACTTCACACGCATCGTCGGTAGCGTCTACCACCTCTCGCGTATCTACAGGCTCAAGTCCATCGGTCTATACGTCCATTATGTATTGGAGCGGGCCAAGACCTGGGTCACCGAGGAGGAGGGCGACTACGTGCTCAACGTCGAGGTGCCCACTACCTGGACCTATCCCAGTACCGTGGAGCTGCTCTCCGAGATGGCTGCGAGCAAGTATCGCGATAACAGGATGAAGCTCACAAAGCGGGCAGAGATGGGTATCAATCCCTTCCTCAACCAGGCCGTTTCCAGCATACAACGTATGCAGGTCTCCGAGCTACAAGGGCTCGTTGATATCCCGGATAACGTAGCACGGGCCTATATCGCCAAGCTTCGGGGTGAGCAGCAGACCCTCCTTCGTAATCTTGTTATCGGCAAGCTCCTCGCGGCGGGGAAGCTCTACGCTACAACCCAGCAGGCAGATGCCCAGCACACCGTCTGCGTCCGATGTGGGAACGTCCTTGACCTGCAGCGAAACCGCTGCCCGAAGTGTTTCTCCGCCCACCAGGGCGTGAAGTTCCAGGTCTATGTGACCGCATGGCAGGATGGCGAACCGGGAAAAGATTTCCTTGTGTTCCCGATCGAACCTCTGAAATCGATCCTCCCCAATCCCACATCCCCTCTTTTCGAGCAGACAATGCTCAAGGAGCTCGTGCTCCAGCATTTCAAGATTAGCGGGGACAGCGAGGGCTTCGTGCTCATGGACCTGGACCGCTCGCAGGAAGGGACATGGGAGCGCACTAATCTCCTACTTCACGGTCGGAGGCTAGCGCTTGTGCCCTCTGATCGCGCCCCGGACATCGACGATTCCGAGATCTACGCCCAGCTCCGTTTCTCTGATGTGTGCGCCGACTTCATCCAGCTACGGGTGACTCTCCCCGGGAACAGAGGGACCGTGGCCCACTCGGTAAGCCCGGAGACGCGCCTCGGGGACGTCGCCGATGCGGTGGTCAATAAAGCGGGGCTCAAGCTGGCGGACACCATCCTTGTTCGTGGGGGGCATCCCCTTGACCGGGAGGGGACCGTGGGCCAGGTAGGGCTCGTCAGCGGGGAAGAGGTCACCGTACAGGCCGTAGCACAGATGGCCGTGTTCATCCCAGAGATCGGGGGTACGAAACGATTCGGTGTCCCCGGGCGGATCACTGCTGCCCAGGCCATCGACCTCCTCAAGACACGATGCAATCTGACAGGTGATTACGTGCTCTCACAGGGTTCGGTATTCCTTAATCCAGATCACATTATCGATCCTGCTGCGCTCAGCAAGGGTGCGGGATTGCGTCTCAACCAACTCATCACCGTTGGTATCCAGCTCGCGGGGAACGTTCATACCATCAGTGTCTCGGCCGAGTCGACGGTCGGCGACCTGCTCAGCAATCTCAAGGTGCGCGTCGGTGTGAACGGAGTGCTCGTTGCCCAGCTCAAGGGTGCGGTCGTCCCTAGCACCACACTAATTGGTGAGCTCGATCTCAAGAAGGGACAGAACCTCGCGGCCGTGGAACGTCAGGTCAAGATGATCAACCTAACCATCTCACCGATCGAGGGAGGGAAGGACACCAAGGTATCCATAGCTGAGGACCAGACAGTCTCCTCGCTCAAAGTCCAGCTCCGTACGATGCTCGGTCTCCCCGATAGCTCACGCATGGACCTCGTTTTCGGGGAGAAGGTGCTCAAGGACGATGCATCCCTGATGGAGTCCGGTGTCGGGGAAGGCGCGAACCTCTTCCTCATGGGATAAACGAAGATATTTATGCGATGGGCGGCATTAGTTTAGTTGGGGCAATGGGAGAACATGAAAAAACCTACGGGTCGTACGTCATGAAGCTCCTTTTCCGGAGGAAGTACGAGGACTACGAGGTCTTCCTCAAACGGAACAAGAAGGAGAAGAAGTTCTGGACCGAGAAGGACATCTTCGAAGAGTGAGCCCTACAAACGTATCACTTGTTCCCGAACGTTAATACAGCGTTATAGCTGGCGCTGCCCTCCGTTTTATAATGCTTTCCCCCCTCCACTCCCTAATCACAAGGGGGCCACTATCATGCAATACAAAGACCAGATTCCTGCTATCGTGATCTCTGAAGGCGGCTTCGGAGACGGTCTGGGCAAGAGCGCCAACGGTCTCGCCCGCTTCTCGCGTAAGTACGCCCTCATGGGCATCGTCGACAGCAGACATGTAGGAAAGACCGCAGACCAGGTTCTCGAGGCGGCCAAGCCGATCCCTATCTTCGGTTCGATGGAGGAGGCCTATGAGAAGGCCGAACAAAAGCCACAGTGCATCATCATGGGGCTGGCTACCTACGATGGGATGTTCCCCCAGGAGTTAAGATCAATCTTCATCAAGGCCATGGAGATGGGCATGGACGTGGTCAACGGTCTCCACGAGTTCCTTACCGAGGACGAGGAGTTCATCCGGGTCATGGAACGGACCGGGAGGGATATCTGGGACATCCGCAAACCGCCGAAGAAGCGCGAGATGAGAGTGCTCAACGGCGAGATCTACAAGAAGAAGACGCCGGTTGTGCTCCTCCTTGGTACCGATGGCGGTGTCGGAAAGCGCACGACCCAGATGTTCATGTTCGAAAAGCTCGAGGACCTCGGGATTTCTGTCCGCCTCGTAACAACGGGCCAGACCGGCGCCATGCAAGGGGCCCGGCACCGCGTGGCCGTGGACGCTCTCCCGGCCGAGTTCATCTCGGGGGCCGTTGAGCGAAAGGTTGTCGATGCGTGTGAGCACGGTGACATCGTCATCGTGGGAGGTCAGGGGGCCCTGGATCATCCTGCTTACATCACAACGGCTTATATCATCCGTGGTTCGAATCCCGATGCGATCATCCTCCAAGTGCCGCCAGCACGCAAGACCCGGGCCGGTTTCTCCCAGTTTGAGCTCCCACCCGTGAAGGAGGCCATGTCCCTCATCGAGCACTTCGCCGGGACCAAGATCGTGGCCATATCCATCAACCATGAAGGTATGAGCCATGAGGAAGTCGACGCAATCGTGAAGGAGTACGAGGAGACCTTTGGTATCCCCACGTTCGATCCGATCTGGCACGGTGTCGATAAGGCCGTGGACACGATTGTCGGACTGTTCCCGGAGCTCACTCCTAATAAATGACGAAGGAGGCGCCCGTGAGTGGCCACCAACAGTATTAGCAGTCTTTGCCAGTTCATCACGAGCGGACGGTCCCGCGGAGCTTGATGAGAATGGGAACGCCGTTGTTCTCGGTCATCATCCCGTCCATGGACAATAGCGATACTCTGGAAAAAGTACTTGGAGCGCTCGTACGCTCTACGTTCAAGGACTTCGAGATCATCATCGTTCACGAGGGGGTACTTGAACCACATCTGCTTGCTGACCATAAGGGCATCCCCATCACGGTCCTTAGGACCGACGGTCGATTGGGAGCCGGTCATGCAAGGAACATCGGGGCGAAGAAAGCGCAAGGCGAGGTCCTGCTCTTCCTCGATGCCGACGTGAAAGTCACTCCTGACACGCTCCAGATGATAAAGGACGACCTTGAGAACAAGGACATCTCGGCCGTCCAGACGGTGTACTCGAAGGATTGTCCTGTGGACAACTTCGCATCACAGTATCGGAACATCTACGAGCGCTATATGTTTGACAGGATCGATGAGAAGTACATTCAGGCCGCAAGCACTCACTGCTTCGCTGTCCGCAAGGACCAGTTCATCGCGTTCGATGATGATCTCTTGACGGCAGAGGACGATGTGTGGGGATTCAGGTTGTATAAAAAAGGCCTGAGGATCCTATTGGATAAAGGTATCGAAGTAATCCATCTTAGGAAGTTCACGTTGTCGAGCATGCTCAAACGGAGCCTCATGATCTCCCGGTACAAGGCGATATCGGTCAAGCACTACAGGGAACAGGTCCAGATGGCTCCGAAAGCATCTCATCATCACTGGGGTAAGCTCCTCGGGGTCGTACTCTCTCCAGTGCCGCCTCTCTTTTGGATAGTCAATATCGGTTTCTTCGGTCTCGTATATCGGGAGAAAGGTCTCGGATTCCTGATGAACACGGTCATCTTTCACGAACTGAACTTCTTGATGTTCCTATGCGGTATCATCTGGGGATTGATATGTTAGGCAAGATCGTGTCGAAAAGGGATGCTCTTCCGGAGTACGTCACTCTCTTCGTCACGAACAAATGCAATTGTAGATGCACACACTGCTTCCTTTGGAAGGAGCTCAACGATACCGAGGGCGAGCTCAACCTGGATGAGATCGAGCTTTTGTCCAAGAGCATGGGGCGCTTCGCCGTCCTCTCGCTGACCGGTGGGGAACCCCTCCTGAAAAAGGACCTGCTCGACGTCATCAGGACGTTCCACCGAAACAACAGGATGCGGTACCTCGTGATCCCCACCAACGGAACGGTCCCGGCACGCGAGCTTGTCGAGAGGGTGCTTGAGGATTGTCCCGGGCTCAGGATCAGGGTGTTCGTGAGCATTGACGATATCGGTGAACGTCACGACCTGATCAGAGGGCACGAGGGCGTTTTCGACAAGGCTGTAAAGACGTTCAAGGAGCTGCGCTCGATCGGGAACGAGCGACTGGAGCTCGGCACGATAACGACCTACTCGAGATTGAACGAGGACAGGATATTCACCATCCTCGAATGGTTGAGAGAGAACCTACGACCCGACATCACGAACTTCCCGCTCGTACGCGGTGATGTCTCGAATCCTACGATCACTGATATCGACATCGCCATCTACGAGAGACTGATGGAAGACGTGTTCCGGAGGACAAGCGGTAATCTTGTCGAGAGTGCCAAGGAGGTGATGACCCAGCTCACGATCCAGACGGTGAGGGAGAACAGGTACATCACACCGTGCTACGCAGGCAGTATCAACGCCGTCATCCGTGCCAACGGGGACGTCTACCCTTGTGAGCTCCTGGACCTGAGGATGGGTAATCTTCGGGAGAACGATATGGACTTTAGGAAGTTATGGTCGTCAAAGAAGGCAATCAGTGTCAGGGAGCGGATAACGAGCATGAAGTGCTTCTGCACACATGGATGCAACATGCTACCGAACGTGCTTTTCAATCCACGATACCATCCCCGGGTCATCTGTGTGTACCTCAGGAACCTGTTCTCGGGTAGCGATAGCGACGCTCCGGTCGATACGGACCGGTAGTCAATATGGGCCTAATGTTTAGCCCAGTCCCCGCTACGGCGCACGGCGTCCTGCCATCGGTCGTATAGTGCGTCCCGGTCGATGTCCTTCGGACTAAAAGTCTCGTCGGCCTGCCATAGCGAACGGATCTCGTCAAGACCGTCCCATACGTCAACTGCCAGTCCGGCAAGGAATGCCGCCCCAAGAGCGGTCGTCTCGAGCACGCGCGGTCGCACGACGTCGACACCGAGGATGTCGGCCTGGAACTGCATCAGGAAGTCGTTGCGGGCCATGCCCCCATCCACGGTGAGATGCTTGGTTGGAGTTCCCGTGTCCCGCTCCATCGCTCCGACCAGGTCCCGGGCCTGGAACGCGACGGACTCGAGCGCAGCACGCACTATGTTGGCGCGTCCGGTGTCCCGCGTGATTCCGATGAGCAGACCACGGGCGTACTGGTCCCAGTGGGGTGCGCCCAGTCCGACGAAGGCCGGGACGAGGTAGAGCTCAGAGTGCTCTACGCTCTCCGCCATGGTGGCGGTCTCCTTGGCATGGTCGATCATGTTCACGCCATCGCGTAGCCACTGTACAACGGCCCCCGCGATGAACACGCTCCCCTCGAGTGCGTAGTTGGCCTTTCCTTCCTCGAGGCTGTAGGCCACGGTCGTGAGCAGACGGTTGTTGGAGGGAACTGCCTTGCGTCCGGTGTTTAGCAGAAGGAAGCAGCCAGTGCCATATGTGTTCTTCATCTCGCCTTCTTCGAAGCAGCACTGCCCGAACAAGGCACCCTGTTGATCGCCAACGACACCGCAGAGGGGTACTTCTGCCCCCACGATGGCGGGATCGGTATAACCGTAAACTTCGCTGGACGGCCGCGCCTCAGGGAGCAAGGCCATGGGGATATCGAGGATCTTGCAGAGCTCCTCGTCCCAGGCGAGCTTGTGGATGTTAAAGAGCATGGTTCTCGAGGCGTTCGTGTAGTCCGTCTTGTGGACCTTCCCTCCGCTCAGTCGCCAGAGGAGGTATGTGTCCACTGTACCGAAGAGGAGGTCGCCACGTTCGGCCCGTTCCCGTGCACCGGGAACGCTGTCCAGGATCCACTTGACCTTGGTGGCCGAGAAGTACGAGTCGGGGATGAGGCCGGTCCTTTGTGTGAACAGTTCTCCGTGACCGTCCGCGACCAGCTTGTCCACGATGCCCGAAGTGCGCCGGCACTGCCACACGATAGCGTTGTGCACAGGCTTTCCGGTCTTCCGGTCCCAAACGATGGTGGTCTCCCGCTGATTGGTGATGCCGATACCGGCGATCGAGCTCAGGGAGATCTTTCCCCTGTCGAGCGCTTCTCGCAGGGAGGCGCGCTGGGCAATGAAGATGTCCTCGGGTCGGTGCTCCACCCATCCGGGCTTCGGGTACACCTGTTCGAACTCCAACTGGCCGGACGCGACCTCACGCCCCTCTGCGTTCCAGATCACCGCCCTAGCGCTGGTCGTCCCTTCATCGAGCGCGATAACATACTTCTTCGTCATGGTCCACCTCACCCCTTACGACAGAAACGACCGATGTCGTCTGCATCGTCCCGCGCCATCGAGCACAACACCAACGGTTAAAAAGCTCACGGCGGGCCGCCCGCTCGGGACGAACAAATAAATAGGTGTAATGGGTGTTACTCCA